>Ga0137463_1000195_pt1 | contig 23093 bp, 23 predicted proteins | sample EasRivERMGT800_2_FD_102333 | JGI IMG/M metagenome (GOLD analysis project Ga0137463, IMG submission 102333) | Soil microbial communities from meander-bound floodplain in the East River, Colorado, USA - East River MetaG ERMGT800_2 | ecosystem: Environmental > Terrestrial > Soil > Floodplain ...
CATGCACGAAGCCGGTCGCATCAAATGAGCGCGCGGCCTAACCCCATGCCCCACCCGGACGCGCGTGAAGCGTCGCACCTCTTTTCACCATCGCAGTCGCGCGCCGGTGGGCGTGGACGTTAGCCGGCACGGAAAGGAGCCACCCCATGTACCCTGGGTCTGTTGTAGTTACGGGTGCCAATGGTCAGATCGGTCGTTCAACTCTGGTCGCGTTGGCGAAGAGCGGTGTCAAGCCGACAGCACTCGTCAGGGGTCGCGAGAGTCTCGCCAATTGCACGACCCCTCTCTGCCAATATAAGTGAGACACCGACCTTCCCTGAAATTAGTGTAGAGGGCGGTCGACGAGAACATGAAGAACTTTATGAGGAACTTTGGCCGCTAACCTCGCGCTGAGCCGGACCGCCCAACAGCGTTGCTGTTGGCTACCCTCAGCGCTTCGCGCCTCGGCGGCCGGTTAGCGCGGACGTTGGACGGCACGATTCGGCCACCCGATCGGCGTGTTGCTCGTCTCGCTGCACGTGCTAATGTTCGGGCGTGAGCTCGACCCGCATCAGTCGCCGCGTGAACGCGCCCCGCGCGATCGTTTATCGCGCGCTTCTCGATGCGCGCGCGGTCGCGACGTGGATGGTGCCGACCGGCATGAGCAGCCACGTGCATGCGTTCGACGCCCGCGAAGGCGGCTCGTTCCGGATCTCGCTCACGTACGACGCGCCGACCGGGACCGGCAAGACGACCGCGCACACCGACACGTTCCACGGCCGCTTCGTGAAGCTCGTGACGAACGAGCAGCTTGTCGAAGTGGTCGAGTTCGAGACGACCGATCCCGCGCTGCGCGGCGAGATGACGATCACGATCGCGCTCGCCGATGCAGACGGCGGCACCGATGTCCTCGCCGTGCACGACGGGCTACCGCGCGGCCTGCCGACCGCCGACAACGAGGCCGGCTGGCGGTCGTCACTTGCGAAACTCGCGGCGCTTGTCGAGGCGGGCTAGAACACGCGCGACCTAGCCCGGGAACAAGGGCTCAGGGAACCTTGATCGCCTTCCCGTAGCAGACGAAGGATTCCGAGCCCAGGGAGAAGAGGCCTTTGTCGCCGTAGCAGTCGACGTTGATCAATCCGTTCGCGCCCAGCGCCGCCGCCTTGTCCTGCAGGGCCGCGACGCCCTCCTCCGGCGAGGCGTAAGTCGGCACCCAGATCCGGGGGCGCCAGGTTTCGAGCCACAGACGCGCGACCGTCTCGTATTCGCCCTGCCTGAGCTGCGCCGGCGTATAGACCTTCACGTCCTCGGCCTTGAGAGCGGCGCACCCGGCAAAAATGGTTGCCGACAACGCCACGCCCACAGCTGCAATTCGTTTTTCCATGGGGTTCGGATCTCGGTTCGAGGCTCTGCGATTATAGCCCCGGCGAGCTCACGCGGGTCGCAGTCCCTTCTGCGTCAGCACGTAGGTGCGGTCCGCCGTGCGCGCAGCGGCCGAGGAATGCGTGACGAGGATTCCGGCGGCGCCTTCGCCCTTCACGCATTCGCGCAGCAGCGCGAGCACCTCCCCGGCGCTTTCCGGGTCGAGATTGCCGGTCGGTTCGTCGGCGAACACCAGGCGCGGCTTGTGCGCCAGGGCGCGCGCGATCGCGACGCGCTGCATCTCGCCGCCCGAGAGCTCGTGCGGCATGCTTTCGCCGCGATCGCCCAGCTTCACCGAATCGAGCATCGCGCCGACCCGCGCGCGCATGGGCTTCGCCCCTACGCCGTTCAGCGCGAGGGGGAGCGCGACGTTCTGCGCCACGGTCAGGTAAGGCAGGATGTGAAACGCCTGGAACACGAAACCCATGTGCTTGCGGCGGACCCGTGTGAGGGCGTCGTCGCCGAGCGCGCACAGGTCCTCGCCGTCGAGGAACACCTGCCCGGAATCGGGCCGATCGAGCCCGGCGACGAGATTGAGCAGCGTGGATTTTCCGATTCCCGATTCGCCCATCACCGCGACGTAGTCGCCCGCGGCGAGCTCGAAGCTGATGTCCCGCAGCACGGTTTTCGAGCTGGGGCCGGTAAAGGACTTGGAGAGGTTCCGGATCGACAACACTCGGGCGAGATTACTTGCGCCTGGACATCAAGGCAAGTGATCTGAGCGCCACGAAGGTCCAGCGACGACTAAACGCCCAAGTGGCGCTGATGCAGCCCGGGTTGCCCGCGCAGCTCGGCGCTCGACCCATCGTATACAGCGCGGCCTTTGACCAGGATCACGATGCGGTCGGCGATCGCCGAGACCGCGCTGAAATTCTTGTCCACGATGATGGTGGCGATCCCGGCCTTTTTGATCGCCCGGATGATGCGCCAGATCTCGCGTGCAGCCAGCGGCGCAAGGCCCTCGGTCGCTTCATCGAGGATGAGCAGCTCCGGATGAGTCATCAGCGCGCGGCCGATGGTGAGCATCTGCTGCTCGCCCCCCGACAGCTGGCCGCCGCCGAGGCCCAGCCGCTCCGCCAGCCGCGGAAAGGTTTCGAGGACGCGCTCGAGCGTCCAATCGTGCGCGCCCTGCGCGCCCGGACGAGCCGCCATCACGAGATTCTCGCGCACCGACAGATTGGGGAATATGCCCCGCCCCTCGGGCACGTAGGCGATTCCCGAGCGCGCGATCTGGTGGGGCGCCGCGTGCGTCATGTCCCGGCCCTTGACGCTGATCGCACCCCGCACTTCGCCGACCGGCGGGCGCACCAGCCCGAGCATGCTTTTCAGGAGCGTGGTCTTGCCCATGCCGTTTCTGCCCATCAGGCCCACGGTTTCGCCGCGCCCGAGGGCGAAATCGACGCCGTGCAAGACGTGGCTCGCGCCGTAGTAAGCGTGGATGCCGCGCGCTTCGATCAGCAGCTCTGTCACGGACATTCCGATCGATCAGCGCTCATGCAATGCATCGTCGGTCCCCAGGTAAGCTTCCTGCACCGCACGGCTGGAACGGATTCGCTCCGGAGTTCCGGACTCGAGCACCATGCCGTTCACCATCACCGTGAGCACGTCCGCCACGGCAAACACCGCGTCCATGTCGTGCTCGACGAGCAATATGGCGTGTCCCGCGACGAGTCCTTTCAGCAGCGCGACGATACGCGCCGACTCCTCCGCGCCCATTCCGGCGAGCGGCTCATCGAGCAGCAGCACCCTGGGGCGGGTCGCAAGGGCCATGGCGATCTCGACCTGGCGTTGCTCACCGTGCGAGAGCGCGGCGACCGGCGCTCCTCCCCTGCCCTGGAGACCGGCGGCGGCAAGCGCGCGCTCGGCGCAGGCGTTCACCTCCCGGTCGGCGAGCGCCGGCCGGAAAAACCGCATCGAGCTTGCGAGGCGCGACTGCGCCGCAAGCCGGCAGTTCTCGAAGGCGGTAAACGGAAGGAAGACGTTCGTCTTCTGGTAGCTGCGTCCCACGCCGAGCTTCGATATGCGGTGCGAAGCAAGGCCCGTAATATCTGTTGCACCGAGAACGACCTTGCCCGCGCTCGGCTCAAGGTCGCCCGAGAGCAGGTTGATCAGCGTGGTCTTGCCGGCGCCATTAGGACCGATCACGGCGTGCACTTCGCCCATCCGACACTCGATGGAAACATCCTTCACCGCGACGAGACCCCCGAAACGGCGCGTGAGTCCCTGCGTGCGCAGCACGGTGTCATTCATGGGACTCGTCCCTTCGGCCGCGCAGCCGGTCCAGGACGCCGATCAGCCCGTTCGGCAGCAGAAGCGCCGCAAGTACGACGAAACCGCCCATGAAAAGCTGCCAGTGCTTGCCGAAATCCACGCCGCCCGCTTGAGGCAAACTCTGGAAGCCGATCTCGAGCAGCATCCAGATCGCGGCGCCGATCGCCGGACCGACGAGCGTTCCCATGCCGCCGAGGATGACCATCATCATTACCGCCGCGGAAAGGTGCCAGCCGAGCGTTTCCGGATTGACCACGCCGAACTGAACCGTGGAGAGATAGCCCGCGACGCCGGCGATCGCTCCCGCGATGACGAAGCAAGCGAGCTTGTAGCGGAAGGTCGGATAGCCGAGCGACAGCATGCGCTGCTCGTTCACCCGGACGCCGGCGAGCACCCGGCCGAAGAGCGAGCGCAGAATCACGCGCAGCAGCACGAAAGTCAGCGCTAGAAAAACCAAGACGACGTAGTAGACGTTCGTAAAGTCCTCGAGATTGAACAGCTGCCAGCCGCCTATTTTCGCGACCGGCCGCACGTCGACGTAGATGCCGTCGCTGCCGCCTGCGATCTTGGTGTCGAAAAAAAAGAAAAACAGCATCTGCGCGAACGCAAGGGTGACCATGATGAAATAAATGCCCCGGGTACGCACGACCAGAAACCCGATGACCAGCGCGAGCAGCGCGCTTGCGGCGACCGCGAGCGGAAGCGAGGTCCAGAAATTCGCCGCCTGATACTGCGGCGTGAGGAGTGCGAGCGCGTAGCCCGCGGCGCCATAGAACGCCGCATGGCCGAAGGAGACGAGCCCGGTGTAGCCGAGCAGCAGGTCGAGGCTCATCGCAAAGATCGCCATGATCATGATCTTCGTGCATATCTGTACGGTGAATTTCTCGGCGACGAGCGGGAGCAGCGCGAGCGCGACGAGCGCGCTGAGGAGCGCCGCCATTGCGATCCGGTTTGCGTTCACAGCCGCCGCCCGTAGAGCCCTTCCGGACGCCAAAGCAGGATCACCGCCATGAGCAGATAGACGGTCATGCTCGAGAGCTCGGGCAGGAGCTTCACCCCGCCGATCTCCAGATGCAGGACTTTTCCGAAGGTGTCCACCAGCCCAATGAGAAGCGAGGCCACCATCGCGCCCTTCACCGAGCCCATTCCGCCGATGACGATGACGACGAAACAGACGATGAGCACCTGGTTGCCCATGCCCGGAAACACCGCGGACACGGGCGATGCGATCATGCCCGCCAGCCCCGCGAGCGTGATCCCCGCGGCGAACACCACGCGGTACAGGAGCTGGATGTTGAGGCCGAGCGACTGCACCATTTCGCGATTGGCCGCGCCCGCGCGGATCATCATGCCGAGGCGCGTTTTCTGGATCGTCCAGTACATGAGCCCCGCCACGACGAGGCACACCGCCGAGATCCACAGCCGGTAGACGGGATAAACGAGCGTTTCGGTGAGCGGGATCGAAGCCGCCAGGACCGCAGGGATCGGAACGCCGTGCACGTCGTCGCCCCACAGGATGCTTCGCGTCTCCTCGAACACGAGGATGAGGCCGTACGTGAGCAACACCTGATACAGATGATCGCGCCTATAGAGCCGGTTGATGAGCAGTGCCTCGAGCGCGAGGCCGATTGCGACGGCGAGGACGATCCCCGCGGGAAGCGCGAGCCAGAAACTGCCGAGCGTCGCGGCGAGCCACCAGGCGAGATAAGCCCCGATCATGTAGAAGCTGCCGTGCGCGACGTTGATCACGCCCATGATGCCGAACACCAGCGTGAGACCGCTCGAGACGAGGAACAGCAGCAGCCCGTACTGCACGCCGTTCAAGAACTGGATGAGGAAGGTGTTGAATTCCATTTCAGCGGTCCAGAGTCGAGAGCCGTGAGTCGTGAGAACGTGCGTGCCAATTAGACGCAAGTTGCGGCGGAAAAACAAGAAGGCCGGCTTTCGCCGGCCCTCTCTCCCGACTCCGGGCGCCCGACCTGGAGACCCGCTACGCGCCCATCTTGCACGCACCCATCGAGGCCGGATCGTCATCGAGCTGCCTCACCGCCACACCCGAGTACCTGTTGTCCACGCCCGCCACCTTGCGCAGATAGATATCCTGGACCGGGTTGTGCGCCTTGGAAAGCCGCCACTTGCCGCGTGGGCTGTCGACCGTCACCTTCTCCATGGCCGCGATCAGGTCCTTCTTCCTGGAGACATCGCCGTTGACCGTCTTCAGGCCCGCGGCCAGCAGCAGCCCGGTGTCGTAACCCTGCACCGCGTACACGTCCGGCTGCAGCTTGAAAGTTTTCGCGTAGGCGAGCCGGAATTCGTTGTCGCGCTTGGTATTCAAGGCGTCGGCGTAGTGGAGGGTCGTCTCCACGCCCTGCGCCGCATTGCCCACCGCCTCGAGCACGCCATCGGTGAGAAACCCGGGTCCCACCAGCGGAATCTTGTCCTTAAGACCCGCCTGCGCGTAGTCCCTCAGGAACTTCGCAGCCCCTCCGCCGGCGAAGAACGCGTAGACCGCATCGGGCTTGGCCGCAGCGATCTCGGTGAGCAAGGACTGGAACTCGACGTTCGGGAACGGCACCCAGAGCTCTTTCGCGATCTTGCCCCCGCCTTTCAAGTAGCCGTCCTTGAATCCTTTGACGAACTCCTCGCCTGCGGCGTATCGCCAAGTGATGGTCACGACGTTTTTCACGTTCTTGCGCTGGGACATCACCGCGCCCATGGCATAGCCGTTCTGCCAGTTGGAAAACGAGGTGCGAATGATGTTCGGTGCGCACAACGGGCCGGTCGCGACGCCGACGCCGGCGTTGGGAATGAGGTGCAGCGTTCCCGATTCGCGCGTCACGCGGATCATCGCCGCCGCGACGCCCGAGTGCACCGTGCCGATCACCACGTCCACTCTGTCGCGCGTCACAAGGCGATTGACGTTATCGGTCGCTTTGGACGGCTCCGATTCGTCGTCCACCTTGAAGAACTCGATCTCGCGACCGCCGAACTTGCCGCCCGCCTCCTGCAAGGCAAGCCGAAAGCCGTTTTCGATCGCCACGCCGAGCGGTGCGTACGTGCCTGTATAGGGCAGCATCAGTCCGATCTTGATCTTCGCGCCCTGCGAGAACGCGAGCCCCGGGAGCGCGAGCCCCGCCCCGGCAACGGCCGCCCCTTTGAGAAATTCACGTCGGTTCAATGGTCTGACTTTCATCCTTCCTCCTCCTCCTCGAATGAACCCGCGCGTTGAGCGGCGAGTCTCTCGTCCGCTCCAACGCGCGGAGTTAAAGCGGCGCTGCGCGTCCGCTTTTAACGGCTATTCTACGAGAACCGGCCCTTGATAGGCCAATGCGGCCTCGATCGCGAGGCCCGCCGAGAGGACGCGCTCGTCCTCGCCGGAAAACCCGACCACCATCAACCCCACCGGCGCCTCCTTCGCCGGGTGGATCGGAAGGGTGAGCGCGCAGCCGTCCAGGAAATTGATCAAATTGGTGTTGCGCAGCATGTTGCCGTTCGCGAGGCGAAAGCTGTCGGCGTTGCGTTCCAGAGTCTCGATCGGGGGCGCTATGCGCGGCACCGTGGGCATGATCATGACGTCGATATCGTAGTTCGCCCGCGTGAAGCGCCGCATGAGGCGGGCCCGGGTCGCGAGCAACTCGATGTAATCGGCCGCCAGGACGAATCCGCCGCGCAGGATCCGCTCCAGCACCCGCGGGTCGATCTCCTGCTCGCGCTCGATCCATTTGCGGTGCACGGCGTAGGCCTCGGGCGGGGAAATCCCCCCGCCGAGGTTCGCCTTCGCCGCCTCATCGAACTCCGGCACGGCGAGCTCGACGATTTTTCCGCCGCGGCGCGACACGCGCTGGATCGCCGAGTCGAACGCCTCAGCGACTTCGATGTCGAGGTCTTCGAGCATGTGGTTTTTCGGCACGCCCAGGCGCAGCCCGGCGAGCGCCGCGGGGTTGAGCGCCTGCGGAGGCTCGCCCGCCAGGACCTGGAAGACCGTCGCGCAGCAGGCGACCGTGGGCGCGAGCGGCCCGACCGAATCCAGGGTCGTGGAAAGCGGAAACGCTCCCGTGAGAGGGATGCGCGCTCGAGTCGGCTTGAGCCCCGCGATGCCGCACAGCGCGGCCGGGATGCGCACCGAGCCGCCGGTGTCGGTTCCGAGCGCGAATGCCGCCATGCCGTCGGCGACCGATACGGCGGCGCCCGAGGACGATCCGCCGGGGATCCTTCGCCTGCCGCGGTCGTAGGGATTGGCAGGGGTGCCGTAGTGCGGGTTGATGCCGACTCCGGAGAAGGCGAACTCGGTCATATTGCTGCGGCCGATGACCACCGCGCCGCCTGCGCGCAGCCGCGCCACCGCGACTGCGTCCTCGGTCGCCGGGGCGGCGTCGCGCAGGATCTTCGAGCCGGCGGTCGTGACATCGCCGGCGATGTCGAAAAGATCCTTGATCGAGACCGGCAGGCCGGCGAGCGGAGAGGGCACGACCCCCCGCATTCGCAGGTGGTCGGAGGTGTCGGCGTCGAGCAGCGCGCCCTGGGCATGCACCTTGGTGAAAACGCGACCGCCCTCGCCGCCCGCGTCGGCAATACGCGCAAGCGCCGCCTCGACGAGCTTGCGGCTCGTGGTCTTGCCCGCGGCGAGCTCCTGCGCGAGCGCCGCGATCGGACGGAGGACGGCTTCGGCCATTGGGCTTCGCCTCGGCGGCTAGCGCTTCAGCGCTTCGTCGTAATAGTGCATCTCGAGCAGAAGGCAGCCCGTTTCCGACTTGAACGGCCCGTGGAGCGTTCCTGGAGGACGGCAAGCATACGTACTGGGGCCGAAGCGGGTGCCGCCTTTGCCGTTCCTGTCGTTGCCGACGATCAGATCGCCGGAGACGAGGTACACCTCTTCCCAGTAATCATGCACGAAGGGCTCGGTCGTGTGCACGCCGGGGTCGAACCGCAAGTGTCGCGTGCGGAACCCGCGCTTGTTTTTTTCGTCGAGAAATCCGGCAAGCACCTGCTGCCGGATCCCGTCCGGATAACCGGGCAGTTTTTCCCAGTCCCTGTCGAGATCGACTTTGTAGAATTCCTTGTGCTCCTTCTGGATTGCCATGAGGCCTCCGTCTGTTTCGCCGGGGGTGCCGGGGAGCGAACACCGTGTTCGGAGCATTCCTAGTCCGCGATCTCGAGCGCCCGGATCGCGTACTCGTGCCTGAGGCTTCGATTCAATACCGGGTCATGCAGCTCGATTTCGAAGCGTTCCCCACCGCCGATTTCACCCCGCACTGCGAGCGTGCCGCAGAACATCGCGGTCCCTGCCGGAAGCGTTCCCGATGAGCCCGAAAAACGCGCGAGCAGCTCGCGGGGCGCGAGCATGCCGCTCACCGCACCTTCCTGGTAGAGGCGGCGTTTTCCCTTGTGCGTCACGTGCGAGCGCAGCACCATCCGGTCCCAGTGCGCCTCGACCTCGGCGAAGGACCAAAGCTCCCCGCCGACCGGCTTCGGGCACATTTGCTTGGACACGGTGACGCCGTAGGTCTCGACTTTCCGGTCGGTGTGATCGGAGCCGACACCGACGTACAAGGCTTCGGGTGCCGAAATCAGCACGAACTCGACTTCTCCGCTCGAGCCCTCGCCCGCGACCTCCACCACGCTTGCCGTCGTGAGCAGGTTCGCACCCAGTCGATAGAAGCAAGGCACGACCCGCGGGCGCTTGACCCCGATCGCCGCCAGTTCGGCAATGTGGTTTTCAACCGCGGCCCTGTCCCGCCCGGTCCAGCCGGCAATGACGAGGCTCGCGATCTCGATGCGGCGCGGCGCGCCTTCAACCAGGAATTCCACGCTGTTGTCGCGCTCCCTTCGCGACCGGCTATTTTACAGGGACCCCGCCCGGCCGGCCCAAGTTCCGTCCATTCGCCCGGCAGGGTGCCGAAGACCCGCGGCCATGGCGCTCGCGCAGGTTCCGCGTTGCGCCGGTCTGGGGATAGTGACCACTATACCTTTGCCTGTCGGGCGCAGCTGGAGTACATTCCCGACTCAGGCCGGCATTCATCAGGAGGCTTTGATGTCCAGGTTCGTGATCTCCCCGCACTTCAGGCTGCAGGAATGGGTGGCCGAGGAGAAGGGTTATTTCAAGGCCGAAGGCCTCGACTACGAGTTCCGAGACAACTATGGGCCGGGGGACGCGGCAAAGAAGCACGCCACGGCGAACAGGATCGGCGCCTACCAGAGCATCGAGCAGGGCCGGGCCTGCGACGTGAGCGGTGCCTGCCACTGGACGGTGAACGTTGCCGCCTCGACCGGCCACGGCAAGCTCTACGCCGACGCCTACTCGGTCGCGCCCTGCGGAGTGTTCGTGCCGCCGGAATCCGTAATCAAGCATCCTTCGGATCTGAAGGGCGTGCCGATCTCGGTCGGCTACCAATCGGGCAGCCACTACTCCACCATTCAGGGGCTCGAGCAGTACATGGGCCTGGACGACATCAAACTGTCTTTCGCCGACGGGCTCTTGTTCAGCCGCCTGGAAAAGCTGATCGACCGAAAAGTGCCCGCAGCGTCTCTTTTCAGCGGTCCCTACTACTTTCTCGAGCAGCTCGGCTTTCGCAAAGTCATCGACACGACCTTCATGATGGCGACCTCGATCACCGGCGACCCCGATCCCGAGGACCTGCGCAAGTATTTCCGCGCATTGCGCCGCGCGCAGAGGGACATCGACCTGCGGCCGGAACTCTACACGCACTATTACAAGAACGAGTTCCCCAGTCGCTTCCTCGAGCAGATGGACGTTCGGCGCTGGGGTCCGGGCGAGCGCATCGTCTTCGAGCCCTACACCAAGGAAGTGTTCGAGGAATCCTTCAAGTGGATCGCCGAGCGCCGCATCTTCGCCGAAGGCGACATGGGGCCGGGCAAGTACGAGGACTCGGTCATTTCTCTAGCAGCCTAGGCCGACTCGAAGTTCATCCCGAAGGCTTCCGGGGGTTTGGGGCCCCAGACATAGAGGGAATCCTCCGCCGGGTAGTTGGTCGGCTTCCAGTTCGCGTCCGCCGGGATGTAGTCGATGTCGCAGAAGTACTCGGCCATGCTGTTCCAGGGATCGCGGATGTAATGGAAGAAATTCGAGCCGATCACGTGGCGGCCGAATCCCCAGCCGTCCTTGTAGCCTTTGTCGAGCAGGTTGCACGCACCCATCCCGATCTCGTCGACGTTGGCGACCTCGAAGCTCGCGTGGTGGTAGCCCGGGCGGTCCGAAGTGATGAAGCCGAAGATGTGGTGGTCGCTGCCGCCCTGCCCGCGCATGAAGGCGACGATGCTCTGGGCGCGGTCAGAAAGCTGCAGTCCCACCACGCGCGTGTAAAAGTCCACCATCTTCTCGAATTGCGGCGTGAAGCGCAGCGTGTGGCCAAGGCGGGTCGGCATGATCTTCGCGTCGCGCTTCGGGTGCCCGGGAACACCCGCGCGATTCAGGTGGCCGGGATTGTTGATCTTCCACTCCGGGACGGTCCGCCACTTCGCCGGCTCGGCGACGCGCACGTTCACGAGCAGCCCGTCGGGGTCGCGGAACCAGATGCCTTCGCCAGGGGTTTCCTTCGGCGCGTCCACGAGCTTGACACCCGCTTGCGCGAGCCGCTTCTTCAGGCCCTCGATCTCATCGGCCTTCGTTCCGAAACACACGTGATGCATGTGCTTCTTCCCGTCTTCGACCAGGATGACCTGGTCCTGATCGCGGCCTTGGCAGCGCATCACGATGCGTTTGTCGAACTCGCGGCCTTCCATGCCGAAATCGGTGTAGAACTTCTTGCCGACCGTCGCATCCGGCACGGCGAGAGCGATGTGCTGCAAAGAACGAACCGTCATGGTCCCCTTCGAGTGATATTCCTTGTCGCGCAATTGTACTGCCTGGCGGACTAGCCGGAACGCGCCGCCGCGCCGCGCAGCATGAGTTCCACCGTGGCTTCGATCTCGGCCTTGTCGTCCCACTCGGCCTCCGGCGCGAGCAGGGCGCGCGCGAGGATGTAGCCCAGGTTGAGCGAGATGATCGCGCGCGCCAGCGTCTCGGGCCGCAGGTCCCGGCGCAGCGCCCCGCCGCGCTGAAAGCGCCGCATCGCAGCGAGCGCGAAGCTCCACAGGTTTTGCCTCCACAGCTCGACGACGCGCCGTCTGAGCGGCTCGTCGGTCAGGACCCCTGCGAGGAGCAAACGGAACTGCGGCGCGGAGCGCTTCGCCGCCTCCAGGCGTCTGGATAGAATTTCACGGTGCCAGCGGTCGAAAGACTTTGCGTCGGCCCCGAACAGCCGACCTACGTCGGCGAGTTCCTCGGGCAAGGTGGCTGTAAGCAGCGCCGGGAACATCACGCGCCGGTAGAGATCCTCCTTCGAAGGAAAGTAGCGGAACAGCGTGCGCTCGGTCACCCCGGCCGCCGCCGCGATCTCCGCGGTGCGGCTACCCTCGTAGCCCTTGCGCCCGAACAGCCGCGTCGCCGCCGTCAGGATCGCCGCTTCCTTCTGCGTCCCGGGCTTCGCGTAGCGCGCCGCCTCGCCGCGCAGCGTCTTCACCGTGATCCGCCTCTTCGCCATTTCGACCTCCGATCGCCGAGCGCATATTACCCGCTTTACTTCCGGCGCCGGGTGCGTATAGTAGCCACTATACTTAGCCGCGCGAGGAGGCAGGCATGGCCGGCAAGCTGCCGCACGTCAAGGTCGCCCCGAAGGGCATGGGACTCAACGACTTCGTCGCCTACGAGGAGGGGTTCTACGCCGACGAAGGCATCGAAGTCGAGCTCGACTGGAAGACCTTCCGCGGCACCCAGTCGAGCTGGAAGAAATACGAGTACTTTCAGCGGCCGCAGGACAAGCCCTATGCCGAAGGCGACCGCGAGCAGGTCCTCCAGTGCGCCTGCCTGTGGGGGACGATCAGCAACGCGAGCGCCGGCATGGGCCGCATGGTGGCCGACTGCCACGGCGTCTCGCCCTGGTCGATCTTCGTTCGCCCGGAATCGAAGATCCGCAGGCCCGAGGACTTGAGGGATATCCCCATCGCAGTGGGCATGCGTGCGGGGAGCCATTTCAACGTCCCCTTCCGCCTGGAGAAGGTCATGCCGCTCGAGCACATCAAGACGGTCAACGTGGGCGGCTTCGGCGCGCGCTTGAGCGCGCTCCTCAACAGGGAAATCGAGGCGGCGAGCCTCCTGCCGCCCCAGATCGACATGGCGAAGCAGCTCGGCCTTCGCGAAATCATCGCCGACGAGTTCCATACGTTGTGGTGGGTGCCGGAATCCGCGCCCAGGGAGGAAGTGCGCGGATACCTGCGCGCACTCGACCGCGCCGAGGAGGCGCTCCAGGCCGATTTGCCTAGGTACCTGCCGCTGTGGCGGCACTGCGTTCCGCCGGAGTTCCAGGACCGGGAATGGGACACCAGCCGCTTCTCCCGCGGCGAGCGCTTCGTCTACAAGCCGATCCCCCGTGAGGAGTTCGAAGGCGTATTCGAGCAGGTCAAGCGCTGGGGTCTCGATCAGCACCTCAAGGAACGCTCTTTCGACAAGCTCGTCTACCACGCCTCACCCTGATCGGGCATCATGGCGGCTCTCATGGCCGCCACCGATCAACGCAGTGGTTCGCGCACCGCGCTCGTCTCGGGCGCAGCGCGCGGAATCGGCCTGGCGACTGCGGAGGCTCTTCTTGCCGCGGGACACCGGGTCGCCCTGGTGGACAAGGACGCCGATGCCGTGCGCTGGGCGGCAAGCAAGCTGCCTTCGGATCGCGTTGTCGCGCTTGTGCAGGACGTTTCTCACCCCGATGCAGGCGGGAATCTCGATGAGGCGGTGCGCAAACACTGGGAGCCCGTGACGATACTCGTCAACAACGCGGGCATCCCCTCTCCACGCCGCGACGGGCGCACCGCGGGCCTTCTCGAAACGACGATGGAAGAATGGAACGCCGTGCTGGAAGTCAATCTCTCCGCGGCGCTTCGATTGTGCCGCACGTTCATTCCGTTCATGCGCGAACGGCGCTGGGGACGCATCGTGAGCGTCTCGTCGCTTGCCGGGCGCTCGCGAACTTATGTTTCGGGCGTGAGCTACATGGCGGCCAAGGCCGGCTTGCTCGCGCTCTCGCGCTCGATCGCGGGCGAATTCGGGCGCGACGGCATCACCGCCAACTGCGTCGCACCCGGTTACATCGACACCGCCATGGCCGCGCTGCACGGCGACGATAAGAACGTAGAGATCGCGAAGAACATTCCGCTCGGGCGCGCCGGCACCCCGCAGGAAGTGGCGGCCGCCATCGCGTTTCTTGCTTCCGAGGAGGCGGGCTACATGAGCGGCGCGGTCATCGACGTCAACGGCGGGATTTTCATGGTCTAGCGGCACGGGAGCTGGGACCCTGCCCACCTCGATTTCGGCGCATTCTCTGGCAGAATGATGCAACCTCGAACGAACCGACAAAGGAGGCAAGCCATGCTGAATCGGATCCGAATACTGGGCGTCGCGGCCGTCGCGGCGGCTTTTGCGGGCGCAGCCGCAGCTCAGACGACGTATGGATTCGCGACGCTTCCGCCCGGCTCGATCCTTCACACCCAGGCGTCGGTCATCGCCAAGGTGGTTCAGGACCATTCGAAGCTGCAGATACGCGTCATCGGCTACGGCGGCGACACCGGGATCCTCGAGGCGGTGAATTCGAAGAAATCCGATTTCTGGATCCTCGACGTCGGCGAGAGCGCCGACGCGCTGCATGGCCGCGGCACCTGGAAGGGCAACGCCAAGCCTAACCTGCGCACCGCGATCACGATGTACGGCTTCCAGATGGCGTTCTGGGTGAGGAAGGACTCGAACATCAACTCGATCGCCGACCTCAAGGGCAAGCGCGTGCCCTCCGACTGGGTGCAGCAGACCGGCGTCATCCCGCATACCACGGCGGTGCTCGCCGCGGGCGGCATCAGCTACAACGACGTGATCAAGGTGCCGGAGGTGAACGTGGTGCGCGCCGCCGACGACTTCAAAGCGGGTAAGGTCGACCTGCTGTTCTTCGCCGTCGGCGCGCCGAAAGTTGCGGAGGTGGCAGCCTCGGTGGGCGGACTGCGGCTGCTGTCGATGAATCCCCTGCCCGATTCCGAGAAACGCATGAAGGCAGTGCGCAACGAGTACTACTACTCGACGGTGAACCCGGCGCCCCACATCGCCGGCGTCGACAAGCCTTCACCGGTGCAGACGATCGACGTCGTCATCGGCGTCGGCTCGCATGTCGCGGACGACGTCGTCTACCAGTTCGTCAAGGCGATGCGCGAGAACAAGAAGGACCTGGTCGCGGGTCACCCCAACTTCAACCAGTTCGACGAGAAGGAAGCGGGCAAGGTCCAGCCTACCCTGCCGCATCATCCGGCGGCGATCAGGTACTTCAAGGAAGCGGGTATTTGGCGCGGTTAGCGCAAGGCGCCGCCGGGAGCGCGCAAAGCGCGCTGGCCGCTCTTCTCATCGCCGGCTCGATCGCCTGGTCGCTCGACCTGTTCCGGGCGGCCGGGCTGGTGCTGTTCGCCGAGCAGTTCGCCGCCGCCGCCTACGGCGTCGGTCTCTCGCTCACCTTCCTGCGCTTCAGGTTCAGGACCCAGGCGATTGCCGAGGCAGGGCAGTCCGGGGGCGCCTCGCCGGTGCCCTGGTACGACTGGGCGTGCGCGGCGGTCTCCTTCATGGCTTGCGCCTATGTCACGGTCAAGTTTCCGCAGCTGACCGCGCTCGCGAGCAGCCTGACGGCCGAGACGCTGATCCTGTCGGTGGTGTTGACGGTTCTGACGATCGAGGCGGTGCGCCGCACGATCGGCTGGTCGCTCGTCATCATCCTGCTCGCGATCGGCGGCTACTGCCTCATCGGACACCTGGTCCCAGGTCAGCTACAGACGCGCAAGGTCGATCTGTCCGAACTTCTGATCTACCTCAACCTCGACAACAACGGCCTGCTCGGGGTGATCCTGCAGATCACCGTGATCATCATCATCCCCTTCGTGCTGATGGGGCAGCTGCTGATGCGCTCGGGCGGCTCGGGCTTCTTCAACGACGCCGCGATCGCGCTGATGGGGCGCTACCGCGGCGGCGCGGCGAAGATGGCGGTGATCGGCTCGAGCCTGTTCGGCATGATCTCCGGCATCGCCGCGGCCAACGCCGTGGCAGTCGGCGTCGTGACCATTCCGCTCATGAAGCGCTCGGGGATGCCGGCGCGCCTCGCCGGCGCGATCGAGGCCTGCGCCTCGAACGGCGGCCAGCTGATGCCGCCGGTGATGGGTGCGGTCGCGTTCGTGATGGCCGATTTCCTGCAGATACCGTACAAGGAAGTCGCGATCGCGGCGATCCTGCCCTCGGTGCTGTACTACGCGGCGCTCTTCATCCAGGCTGACCTCGAGGCGGCGCGCTACGGCTTCGGCAAAGTCGAAGCCGACAAGATCCCTCGCATCTCGACCGTGCTCGTCGGCGGTTGGCTGTTCCTCGCGCCGTTCGCGGTCCTGGTCTACACGATGTTCGTGCTCAACCTCGAGCCCGAGTACGCGGCGATGGCGGCGAGCGCGGTGATCATCGTGCTCGGCTTCGCCGTCGGCTACGCCGGCCATCGCATGAAACTGAAGGACATCTGGGCCGCGATCGTCGAGACCGGCGGTGGGCTGTGCGAGATCCTGGTGATCTCGGCCGCGGCGGGGTTCATCATGGGCCTGTTTCAGGTGAGCGGCCTCGCCTTCGCTTTCGCCGCCTATCTCGTGAATCTCGGCGGGCAGAGCCTGATCCTGCTGCTGCTGCTCGCCGCGGTGGTCAGCATCATCCTGGGCATGGGGCTGCCGACGCTCGGCGTCTACGTGCTGCTCGCGATTCTCGTCGCCCCGGCGCTCGTGAAGGTCGGCGTGCCGGCTCTCGCCGCCCACATGTTCATCCTGTACTTCGGCATGATGTCGCTGATCACGCCGCCGGTGGCGCCCGCGGCCTACGTCGCAGCGGCGATCGCGCAAGCCCCTTCGATGGCTACCGGCTGGACGGCGATGCGTTTCGGCTGGAGCGCCTATATCGTGCCGTTCCTCTTCGTCTATTCACCCGCGATTCTCTTCATGGGCGACCTTGCCGATATCGTCATCGTCACGACCACGTCGCTCGCCGGAATCTGGCTCATCTGCGCGGCGATGACGGGCTACTTCGTGCGTGTGCTCGATCTTCCGATGCGCCTCGGTTTTATCTCTGCGGGGATCATGCTGATGCTCCCGCACCAGGTGTCGACCGCAATGCTCTGGGTCAACGCCGCGGGGGGCGCGCTGGGCGTCGCCCTCGTGGTCCTGGAGCTGAAGGCACGGCGAAGACCGGCGCCCGCCTGAGGCTCAGCCGGCGATCGCCGTGGCTCCTGCCGACTTGAAGGCCTTCACCGCAGGCATCACCTCGCGGGCGAAGAGCTCCATGTTCTTGCGCGTAAGGTCCGCGGGAAGCGTGCCGAACTGGCACAGCACCAGCAGGTTGCCGAAGCGCATGTCCTTCCAGTAGGACTCGAGCGCCCGGCGCGCCGTCTCGGGGCTGCCGCAGACGATGAGCCCCAGCTCGATCGACTTCTCGAGCGTGGTGTCGCCGAATATAGCGGCTTTCGCCTTCATCACGTTTTTCAGCGACTCTCGCGAAGTATAGCCGGGAGGCAGCAGCATCTCGACCGGCATCTTGAGGAAGACGTTGCGGAAAGCCTCGAAGTGCGGCTTCGCCTCGCGCCGAGCGAGCTCATCGGTTTCGGCAATGTATACAGGCACCGCCCAACCGAGCTGACTATCCTCCGCCTCGTAGCCGAAGCTCCTGCAGGTGTCGCGGTACATCTTCAGGTAGCGCTGCACCACGTTTGCCGGGCTGAAAGTCTGGAGATAGGTGTAGCGCCGGTCGGGGTGCGCCGCCCAGTCGATCGTTTCCTTGCTCCCCTGAGAAGGAATCCAGATCGGAGGATGCGGCTTCTGGTACGGCCGGGGCCAAAGGTTCACATACTGAACGTTGTAGTGTCTTCCTTGGAAGGCGAACGGCCCGGGCTCGGTCCAGGCGCGCACGATCAAGTCGTGCGCCTCGTGGAAGCGGTCGTGCGAGAAAGTCGGATTTACCCCGAAGGTGTGGTACTCGGCGCCGATACCCCGAACGAAACCGCTGATCAGCCGCCCGCCTGAGATCACGTCGATCATCGCGTGCTCCTCGGCCACCATCAGCGGGTGCTCGCGCAGCGGCAGTGCGCTGCCGATAATGGCGATCTTCGCGCGTGTCGGGCGGCGTGCCAGAGCCGATGCGGTCACGATCGGCGATGGCATCAGTCCGTAGGCGGTTTGATGGTGCTCGTTTACCGCGATTGCATCGAACCCGAGCTCCTCGCCGTATTCCAGCTCGTCGAGATAGCGGTTGTAGAGCTTGTGGCCTTTTGCGGGATCGAAGTTCGAATTCGGCAGGTTGACCCATACGGTGCCGTGCTCGCGGCCGGCCTTCAGATCGAGATCGGCGTAGGGCATCAGGTGAAACAGGACTACTTCCATGGAATCACCCCTTCCCCGCAAATCGCATGACGATGTCGCAGAACTCTTCGGGCCTCTCCGCCTGAGGCAGATGCCCGCAACGCGGGATGATTTCGACCTCCGCCCCGGGCATCAGCTTCTTGAACTCGCCCGCGTACGCGACCGGCAGGATCTTGTCGCCCTCGCCCCACACGATCTTCACCGGCACGTTCACGCGGCGCAGCCACTTGTGGAGAAACGGATCGTGCATGCGCGGCTCCCAGCCGAGGCGCGCTAGGGTGTGGCGGTTCTTGAGCGAAACGTCCAACAGCTCGGGCGTCATCGGCTGCGCGAGAATCTTCTCCGCCAGTGCCGGATCGAAAAAGAGATTGCGCGCCAGCTCCTCCGGTGACCAGAGAAAAATATCACCGGGCGTCACCCCGGGCACCGAGATTCCGGCCGGCCCAATGAGCACCAGCGACTTCAATCGCGAGGCGTCGCGAACCGCCATCTCGAGGGCGAGCCAGCCGCCGAGCGAGCTACCGACAAGGTGCACGCCGTGAAGATCGAGGCTCGTGAGAACGTCGAGATAGAAGTACGCGAGATCGTGCATGTTCTCGAGCCACTCGGGCTCGTCGGATGCGCCGAAACCCGGATGCTCGGGAACCAGCACGTCGAAGCGCTCCGCGAGCTTCTCCATGAAGGGCATGACCGCCGGCGCGCCGTTCGCCCCGTGCAGATAAAGGAGCGGCTCGCCCGATCCGCCGCGACGGAGGTTGATTCTGCAACCGTCGACCTCGATGAAGCGCTGGCTGAATGCCATGACGACCGTTTCGCTTCAGCGATCAGCTAGCCGCGGCTCGCGCCCGCGCGCTTCGTGCCCGCGACGCCGGAGGCCTCGATCACGGGGCCGATCGCGGAATGGAAAGCCGGCGCCATCACGTGCGCACCGGCCACGCCCGGGGTCTCCGCGAGTTGCTGCAGAAGCTCGACGCAGATTTTTCTGCCCTCGTTTTTCGGGTCGGCGGCGCGCTCGAGCCGATCCACGATGCGGTCCGGGATCATCGCTCCGAAGAGCTTCTCTTTCATCCAGCGCGCCGAGCGCGCGGAAGGGATCGGGGCGATGCCGATCAGAATCGGCAGTTTTTGCGCCACGCCCAGATCGAGCAGTCGACCCGCGTAGCGCCGCACCGCGTCGGGATCCATGCAGAACTGCGTCTGGATGAATTCGGCGCCGGCTTCCATCTTGGAGAGCAGCCCGTTGGGACGCCAGCCGGCGGGGGGATCGACGGGCAGCTCCGCCGCGCCCAGCACAAACTGCACGGCGCCCTCGATCTCGGTGCCCGATGGGAGCCGGTGTTCCGAGCGCATCTGCTGTGCAGTCGCGAGCAAGGCCGTCGTATCCAGGTCGAAAACCGGCTTCGCCTCCGGCTGGTCCCCGAGCTTCGGGTCGTCGCCGCGCAGCGCGAGAATGTTGCGTATTCCGAGCGCAGCGGCGCCGAGCAGATCGGCCTGCAGCGCAATGCGGTTGCGGTCGCGGCAGGTGATCTGCAGGATGGGCTCGACGCCGTTGCGCACCAGGAAATGCGCAGCCGCGAGGCTCGACATGTGGGCCTTGGATCCCGCACCGTCGGTCACATTGATTGCGGTGACGAGTCTCCGCAACGCGAGCGCACGAGCGATGAATTCGGCGGGGTCGGTGGAGACCGGCGGGGAGAGCTCGGCGGTGACGACGAAACTTCCGTCCCGCAGGTGCTTTTGCAACTCGCTGATGGCGCTACTCGACGACTGCTCCTTCGTGGCCAAGTCCATTCTTCGGGTCCCGTCGTAGCCGCGAGTGTAGCACGCCACGCATCACCCTCTGCCCTCTCTTTCCGCCTCCACTCTGCCCATGAATTTCGGCGCCAGTTGCCGAAGGCGTTCGTCGGTCATGCGTCCGCTTCTCGTCATGTAGTTGTAAGCGAGCCGCCAGGGTGCGTCGCGCATTTTTTCCGGAAAGCGCTCGTACCAATACGAGCTCGCATTCGCCGCGGCGAGCAGCTTTTCCACGACGGGCCTGCGTTCGCGCTCGAACGCTACGAGCGCACGCGGCACGTCCTCGCCCGCCTCGCCGAACGCCCGGTCGAGCGCGATCGCGTCCCCGAACGCGAGGCGCGTTCCGGAGCCAATCGAGAAATGCACCGTGCGCAGCGCATCCCCGATCAGGACAAACTTTCCCGAGGACCAGCGCCGGTTGGATAGCAGCGGAAACTGCCGCCACAGCGACTTGTTCGAAACCAGAGAATGTCCGTTGAGATCCGGTGCGAATACCCGCTCGCAGTACGCGCGCGACTGAAAGTCGTCCATCCGGCCGAGCTCCGCCTTTTTCCAGGTGGCCTCATCGCATTCGACGACAAAGGTGCTCATGGCCGGCGCGTGGCGGTAATGGTGAGCGACAAATGCGCCGTGCTCGTTGCCGCGAAAGGTGAGCGTGAGACATTCGAACGGCTGCGTCGTCCCGTACCACGCGAAGCGGTTGGTGAGCAGCTCGATTTCCGGCTGAAACTGCGCTTGCAGCACCGCCCGCACGAGCGAGTTCGATCCGTCGGCGCCGACGACGACGTCCGCGCCTGCGAGTTCGTCGAGCCCCGTCACGGCGCGGCCATACTCGATTTCTACACCTGCGTTGCGACACAGCTTCTGCAGGATTCCCTGGAGCGCAAGACGCCCGATGGCGGAAAAGCCGCTGCCGTCGATGTCTACGCGCTCGTCGCGGTGCACGATGCGCTGCATCGGCCAGCGTTCCATCGCCGCCTGCATGATGTTCGAGAGCTGCGGCTCGTCGCGCTCGAGAAACGCCAGCGCTCCGTCGGAGAACACGACCCCGAATCCATAGGTCGCGCCTTCGGGATTCTGCTCGGCGACCTCGATTCGCCAGGAAGGATGGCGGCGCTTGGCGAGCAGAGAGAACAGGAGACCGGCGGGCCCGGCCCCGATTACGGCGACGCGCATTTTATGACTGCGTCATATTTCACGGTGCGCTGCCCGTCTGATTATGACTGTGTCATAGTTCACGAAACACCCCCTCAGGCACTGGTTTTACCCACTATTTAAGGTCTAATATTGCACGGTAAGAATCGCTCGTAATCTACTGATTCTCCAAGAAAGCAAAGGAGCAACGTGGACGCTGTAGTGCGTGAGCCGCAACCGATGGGAGCCTTCGGCCCCCTGTCCTACGCCGGTCAGGTGCTGCTCCTTGCGGTCGCCTATTTTGCCGCAGCCAAACTCGCCTTGTGGGCGGCAATCTCCCCGGACTATGCGACGGCGGTATGGGCACCTTCGGGGGTTGCCCTCGCGTCGGTGCTCTTGTTCGGAAACCGCATCTGGCCGGGCGTGTGGCTCGGCGCTGCGCTGGTCAGCGTCACGGTCCAATCCTCCCTGGTCGCCGCCACACTGATGGGAGCCGGCAATACGCTGGAGGCGCTCGCCGGCGCGGCTCTTGTACGGCGCTGCATCGGTCTGCCTCGGAACTTCGAGCGCGGCGAAGACGCGGTCGAGTTCGTCGCGATCGCCGCCTTGATCTCCGCGATCGCGGCGACGTTCGCCGCTGCGCCCCTTGCTTGGGTGCACTCGCTCCCGCCGCATGCCCTCGCATCGAAATGGTGGATAGGGTGGCGGGGCGACGCGATGGGCATCATCATCGTCGCGCCGCTGATCCTCAGCTGGTCGGTCCGCGATGACGCGCGCTGGCCACGCTGGAAGGTCGTGGAGAGCGCGTGCCTCGCTCTGCCCATGCTCGCGATGACCTACGCGATCTTCAGCGACGCCTTGGCCCCCTACCTGCCTTCGCTGCCCCTCACGTTCGCGATCCTGCCGTTCGTGATCTGGACGGCTCTGCGCTTCGGGCAGCGCGAGGTGACCGCGCTGAATGCCCTGGTGTGCACCATCGCCGTGTGGCATACCCTCGAGGGACGCGGGCCGTTTGCACCGGTGCCGCCGAATACTTCGCTCCTCCTGCTGCTCGCGTTCATGGGCACTCTTGTTTCCACGGGCCTTGTGCTCAACGCCGTTGTCCGCGAGCGTAGCCGCGCCATCGAGGCGCTCGCGCAGGCCTTGAAGACCCTCAAGGAAGAGGCGATCCGCGATCCTCTGACCAATCTCTATAACCGGCGCTTTCTGCGGGACTATCTGTCCCGCGAACTGATGCGTGCCGCACGCGAAAACATCCGCGTCGCGGTGATCATGATCGACTTGGACCACTTCAAGCGGGTGAACGACACGGCGGGTCACGCCGCGGGCGATTTTGTGCTCACGGAAATCGCGGCCCTGCTCAAGCGCCATATCCGGGGCACGGACATCGCATGCCGCTACGGGGGTGAGGAGTTCACGCTGGTGCTGCCCAACGCCACTCTCCAGAGCGCGCGCAGCAGGGGCGAGGCGATTTGCTCGGCGATACGGGAGGAAAGCGGCGGTCTCATGGGCGTCACCGCATCGTTGGGTGTGGCGATCTTCCCCGATCACGCATCGGAACCCGAGTCCTTGCTCCGCGCGGCCGATGAGGCCCTTTACGAGGCGAAAAGCCGGGGGCGCAACCAAGTCAGGATTTTCGCGCGCGGAACCGCCAAGATCTCGGCGTTCCGCTCGAAGACTGCCAGGCGCGCGCACGGATGAATCGCCCCGGAGGAGCCGGCTTGCAACCGGATCTGGCGCTGAGCGGCCGGCTCTAGTCGTGGGTGAAATCCAGCCGCGTATCGAGCAGCACTCCGAAAAGCTTGATCGGATCGCGCCGCGGAATCTCCAGCGGCGGTAGCTCTTCCGCCTCGATCGCGACGCCCATCTCGGTCGCGAGGTCCATCAGCGTTTCCGAGAGCACGAACTCGCCGGCCCGCGCGCGGTGCAGCAGGCGGTTAGCGATACTCACGCAATCGCCGAACACGAAGAGCTGTTCGGGTGTCGGGCTTTGTTTCGCGAATCCGACCACGGCGTCCCCGCAGTGCAGCCCCATCGAC
>Ga0137463_1000196_pt1 | contig 23082 bp, 17 predicted proteins | sample EasRivERMGT800_2_FD_102333 | JGI IMG/M metagenome (GOLD analysis project Ga0137463, IMG submission 102333) | Soil microbial communities from meander-bound floodplain in the East River, Colorado, USA - East River MetaG ERMGT800_2 | ecosystem: Environmental > Terrestrial > Soil > Floodplain ...
AGCTCCCATAGGTTGATCGGATAGATTACCATGGATGATGTTTCGAGTTTGATAAGACTCTAAGTTAGGATCAGGCTGAGGTGTACCTCTTGCTTGGCCTGCAGGAGATCTCAGGAAGGTTGCAAGTGATCTGTCCTCTTCAGGTGTGAAGTTACTGCGGGCAGCAGGTCCACGACTACCTAATATAAGCTTGTCAAGTTGCTGAGGGGTCATATCAGGATTTTTACTCTGAATGATGGCTTTGGCCATACCTTCGGTGGCACCGGTGATGTTGGTTCCAGGACGAAAACCTGAGGTTTGCAATAATTGAAGAAGATACTTAGACGTGTCTTTCTTATCGCCTGGAGAATTCTCTTGAACTCTAGCCATATTAACTACGGCTGAGTTAACAAGGTTGAGTTTGTCTTGTATTCCTTGGACGTAAGTACTCATTGGATATTGTGTTGGTAAACGACTGCCGAGAGTAATACGAGGATCTTCTGAGATCGGACGATTATTCTTATCAACTAAACCAAATTGATTGGTCTTATCGTTGAATGAGAAGTGTAACCCAACGTCGCCAGAAAGAGCTGTATTAAGATCAAGGATAGTACTACGGTAGAGACTACCAAACTCTGTCTCTAAAGTATTTTGGTATTTCTGATAGTTCTCTGGGTGGACTAATGAAGTTTCTCTAACGCCCTTGTTGATAGCCTCGGAAGACAACAAATTGAACATCCGATACTTACCACCGACCTTCTCGCCGGTAACAGGATCAGTATAATCCATCTTTAGCTCGTTAAGTCTACCGACGTTTTTATTGTTGAACGCGTAGTCAATCAACTTATCTTTAGCCTCAAGATTCATCCGAGGATCAGCGATAGAGGAAATTACTTTAGAAACGCCTTTTTCACCGAAGTAATCATCATCACCTGTAGCTCCAGCTTCCACGCCTTTCTTGATAGCGTCGATGTGATAACGTGGAATCTTTTGTCCTCTTTTATCAGCATATGGAGAGACAGCTGCGATGGCTTCCTGTTCAATTAGCCCTTGGAATTTCTGAGCAGCATTAGTACTAACTATTGATCCAATAGCCTGTGGAAAGTATTGTTCACCATAGATAGCTCTTGCACCCACGATAGCCGCAGAGACAGCTCCAGCATCTTTACTGAGTAAAATATTATTTGTTGCATCAGCCTTGATATGCTCAACTTGTCTGGTGATAAAGTGTCCTGGACCATCTTCTTTGTTATTAAAGAACATCTGTTGAGCCCGTAACGGAGCCATTGCATTCTTCACAATATTAGTAGTATCTCCAATTAACGGAGCATATTGTGCAGCCTTAGCTGCCATATCTCTTTCAATACCGGCCATCCAATTATTGTATTGTAAACGACGTTGGTTGATTTCTGTCTCACCAATTTCAGGATGCTTACCAGCCGCATAATCGGTCAAGAGTTGAGCTAAATCTTTACCAGTTCCCCCGCCAGGAAGACTTGCGTCTTGTAGCGCCGACATATGAATTTGAGCAAGAGTGTTTAACTGATTGCCAAGACTTTGTGTTTGTTTAGTAATAAGATCTTTCTCTTTCCAATCAGTTCTTGCACGATCAGCTGCGTCTAAGCTGCCTTGTGTCTTTCCATTCTCCCAATCATTGATTCTATGAAGAGCTTCACTCTGTATAGCAGGATCGTTAGGATTAGCTTTGTACTTGAGTAATAGGTCAGCCTGACCTGGCATATCGTTAGATTTCTTTAGCGAATCGTAAACATCGTCCTTAGTTCTGCCCATCTGAGTCAGCTGACGATTGATATCGACAAGCATGTTTTGGTAGTAACTATTAGCTACAGGAAGACCTGAAGCTTCAGATATCTTCTGATCTATGTACTCACGATAGCCAGGCCCGTACTGTGCACGCATCTGCTTAGCCGCAGCTAGGACATCTCCTGCATACTTCGTATCGTTGAGCTTGGGACTGCCAGCAGATTTAGCCGAAGCCAATGCTTGGACACCAGCGAGACTATCAGCAAGACCTACAGGAAGGTTATCCTCTGGATCAGCCATAGCGTTGGCGTCTAACCAGCTCTTGCCGGTTGTAGTACCATCGGCTGTTTGAGCGGGCTTTGGTATAATTCCCTTATCCAGATCTGTCTTGATCTGTTCAAGACCTGTCGTCATTTTATCCCGAAGCGGATCAACTTTAGCGTAAGCCGTATCAGCGATACTCTTCTTGATTGCAGTATCTGTTATTGATACCGCTGAATCTAACCCAGTAGTTGCGGTCTCTAACGCAAGCTTACGTGAAATATCAGGTGTAGGTGCATCAAGTACCCGACTATAGTTCAGATAGTTAGGATCTTGAGTATCTTTAACCTGTGGGTTGAATACTGCCATTATTGTCTAAGCCTTTGGAGTTTCTTCTCAGTTGTAAACTGTTCCATACGCGTCGTTGGAATGTTACTTTGAGTCGTAAATGGGGTTGGGATACCTAAGAAGTCTTTCCGACTGGTCGGGACATTCTTGGTAGCGAATGCGAAATCTTGTTCGTTGATTTGAGTCTCAAAGCCTTTAGCACCAACAGCAAGAACTGTGCCTCTCTTGTCCATAGGAAGACCTCCTATTTCCATCAAAGCATCGACACGTTTATAATATTTCTTGGCTTGCTCTGAATCATGGTTAGCAGCTGCTTGGAGATATCGGCCATACTCTTCGACAGCTTCTTTGAATACGTGCTTCTGGAACTCTACTTCACCACGCCTAATACTGCCTTTGATGTATTTATCTTCGACTTCTTGCGGTTGAGTACCTGTTACAGAGTAGAATGCAGCTCCGGCTACTGAGACGTTACCGAGATAGCCTTCGTTCTTACTTACCCATTTACCGTAATTGATAGCTGTATAGAGTTTATATAATTGATTTGCCGTAGAGACTTCCTTAGCGACATCTAGTAAATCATCACCCATCAGTGGGTAAATCTTCTTACTGTTGTTGGGTTCTAAGAGTGAAGCTGCAGCTGTCCAGAAGTTACTACCAGCAGTCAGTTGGTTCATCAGAGTTGTACCTGCAGCACCAGTGAGAATCTTATACCAAGGAGCATCTGACTTCATTGCATCGCTGAATTGAGTTAAGCCAGGTGAACCATACCGAGCTCCGAAGTTAGGTAGTGTTCCAGACTTCCAACGATCAGTACTTGTCAGATCACCTTTACCGGTAATCCATGCGGCGAAGATCGCAGGCAAGCCTACATCAACTGCAGTGCTAATGAAGTTCTCGCCAGGAGTGTAACCACGTTTGATAGCTTCCTCTCGGATAGAGTTAGCCATCGGTAAACCAGTCAAACCGATTGCTGAAGGAGCTCCATATAGAGCTGAGTAAAAGGCTGCCAGTCTAAACTTCTGCATAGGAGTTATTCGGTTACCCATGAAGAGCTCAGCCATCCTGATCTGATAAGTCAAGAACTGTGTGGTAAGTGAAAAGATACCACCGTACTGGCCGGTAATGCCAGCATTGCTGGCGCGGGACATGTTAATTGTTAGTGTATCAGCTCTGTTGAGTATCTTACCTAGATCGTCTTTAGTAACAGCACCGATAGGTTTAAGTTCTCTGAACTCTCTGTAAGCCGTATACCATGCACCCAACCGTGTGGATTTCTCCCCCTCACGGAAGAACCACGTACCTGCGTGCATAACATTCTTGAAATCATTACCTACATAGTCAGTCTTCATGGCTGTATCTAAATTGGCGTATTCGCCAGCTACGGTATCAAATCCAGTGCTCTTCAAAAGACGCTGAGCTTCTGAGAATTCACCAGGTTTCCATTTAGAGAAACCAAAGACATTCAGCTTAGTTGCCATGTTATCAAGATACTTGAGAAACTCAGGAGACTGGTTCATGCGAGCCATCTGATGTAACCATGTAGCGTATGTACCAGTTACACCGTGGGAAGGAGCTATAGCTAGAATGGCGGAGAAAGTCTGCGCTTGAACAAGCAGTTGAGCAGGATTAAACATGCCGAGCTTCTCATGAAATGTAATACTTCTAGCCCATGTGACAGGATCTTTGATATGCTGAAGCGTCCAGAGAGGCACAATCGTGGCTATCTTAGCTGCAAAGCTTCTAGCTGCAGTAGGCCCGAAAGCGGTATAACTGGAGTCAGTCAACACTTCGATAGCTCTGAAGATAGCAGTATCCGCTGCATTAGGTATTCCAATAAACTGTTGTATCTTCATTCTATTAGACAGAAGATTGGATACCGTTTCTAACGAAGTACCAGGTTTGAAAGCTGATCTATCATTGCTTGATTGGAAGTGCCAAAATGGACTAGATCGGATTTCTGATTTATCTGCCTTGAGATGGGTTTCAGCTTCGCGGAGCCAATGCTCGACAGCGAAGATCTTATAATCATCCATGTAGACTGTATTGACGATACGATTGAGCGCACGGTTCATCGTTGTAATAGGATCAATCATCTTACCTTCAGGAGCGTACTTATACAAAGGATTGCCTTGTGTACCTATGTCCTCGAAGTGGTTTAAGCCGTAAGAGTCACGTTCAGTATTGTAAGCAACTTGGAATTGACGATTATCAGAACCAGACTTAGCTCCATCTTTGAAAGCCAATCCGTGACGTTCTTCAAGACCTTTATCTACATCGAAAACAGTCTGTCCTTTACGGACGACTACAAACGGTTCATGAAGATCAAGCTTAGGTGGAGTGGTTTTACCAAGAGCATCTCTGCCAGGTTTGAACATCCCATGAAGATCGTCCCATTCGATGGGAAGATGTGCTTCGGTATATCGTTGAGCTTCAACTAGATCATTGCCACGGATTAATCGTTGAACTTCATGTAGCTTATTAGCTATGTCTGTACCCATCACTCTGTTTAGAAGAGGCATGAACGTACTGTCGCCGGTGTAAACAGATTTATACCGTTTACCGCCAGACTCAAATTGATGATAGAGTTTAGCTTGCTTCAGGAAGTGATCGTAGTCATACTCGAAGTGGCCACCGCCTCTACGGTTGACATGGTTATATTCGAGAGGTTTACTCTCCATCTGATCAGTCAAGATGTACCTGACGTGTTCATTACCAGCAACTTCAGAGAAATCACGTAGTGGTGTATGCTCGGGAGCATATACGCGAATAACCTTCAGCTGACCGTTAGTAACCATCTCTCTGTATTTGGCGATGGCTTTAGGACCGATTTCAGAACCACCAAGGTTAACGACACGTTCCTCACCTAGTTTCTTGCTCATGATCATCATAGCGTCGTCTCCACCTGGGAAACGATTCATAGCTACGCCATCGAAGAAGTTACTCTTGACTTGTTTACCGTCAGGACCTCTGGCAGAGATACTGAACTGTTCAGCACCAATACGAGCACGGTTTCTAAACTCAGCGATCTCACGAAGGATACGATCACCTTCGACCATTCGAACGAAAGCAAAGTAAGCTTGATGTTCTGCAAAGCTTGGAGACTGATCATAGTATCTTAAGTAATGGTCGTTCAGTTCTCCAGGAGTTTTAAAGAAGGAACCAATCTCACCCGTAACTTTATCTATATCAGTCCTGGCGAAGTTGAGTGTTCGACTAAATGCACTGTATGCAGTCAACCGATCGCCTGTTTTAACATCTGTGTAAGGTTTGCTAAACCGGTTAATATAACTAAGTGGTTTAGCTTTCCAGTAAGGGATAGCTTCTCCGGTTACCGGGTCTTCCCGTACGATGCCCGACGCGAGGTCTTTGATGTACTTCGCTTCTTCTTGCGCCCATTCGCGAAAGAGAGACTGCGTATAAGTGGCGATTTTTCTGTTGACGGAATCATTTAATGCCAATGTATCATCGGCTCCGCGGAATTTACCGAGAGCACCGTTAAAGAGAGCTTTGAAACCGGTCTGACTGGCCGTAGACGTCGCTTCTGGGATTAGTTTACCCGAAGTGTCTCGGATCATAAGATCACGGACAGCCTTATCAGTTTCGTTTAATGGACGACGGACAACGAGTTTAAACCCAATGCCGTGTTGTTCTATTGTATCATGCGCAGTTATTACGGAGGCCGTGCCTTCCTGAAGCGCTTTATATTCTTGTAGCTTTAATCGGATCTGTTCCTTACCAAAGTCTACGCTGGCTTGCATGTGGGATTTGACATCCTCACGTGCTTCAGTCTGTAAAGCTTTACGAAGATTCTTATTAACAATACGCATCTGGGCTATCTCCCCCTCTAGTTGGGTAGCCCTTTCGTATGACCCCTTACCTTTAAGACGAAGATCTAATTCGATTGATTTCTGTTTAGCTTTAGCTATACTATCACGAAGGATATCGTTTTCCCCTGCCGATAAACGTTCAGAAGGAGTCAATTTGGGATCGTTAGCCATATTGCGTCTACGCTGTAATGTCTGTTCCCAATCAGCGATATTATAATCTATCTTACCCTTAGCTATTTGAAGCTTTTCTATTTCCTTGGGAGTTATTCTACCAGTGCCTTCTACGATCTGAGCATCAATCCCGTGTAGCGTTGCAAAAGATTTAGCTGTATCTGGGTTAGAAAATAACTTACCGTCGTAATTGCCGAAGGTTACTTCATGCCAGAAGGTGTTGCTCTTGGCTTCGTACAACGGATTAGACACATCTAAGATAGCATTCTTAATGCCTGCGTAAGAGTCTTTGATAGACTCCTTAACAACCCTTACCGCGTTCTCTGTAGCCATCGCCATCGGAATACGATTAACCCTAGCTGCAGTAATAATCTTATCCAACAGAGCCATCCCAGCAGCGATATAGCTATCTTGTATCCGAACCACTTGTTCACGCTTGAGATTACCGACATCTTCAAGGAGTTTGTCCTTGTCTTGGTTGAGTGAGGTAAAAAGAACATCGTCAGTCGCAATCTTAATAGGATCACCTTGGGCGTTGATGTCTCTTAAAATGATATCTGAGCTTTTGATTTCAGCAGCTTTACCGACATCGCCAGCTGCTTCAGCTCTAGCGGAAGCATCTACTCCGACTTTATCTGCAAGCTTGACGTAATCCTTGACAGCCTTATTGGTTCTATTAGCTAATGAAATACGTCTAGCGACGTTCAATCCGAACTTACCGACAGCAGCTACGTCCAACGGAAGCATGTATGTGAATATTCCATCTAAGGTACGGTTGGCAGAAGACTTGCCTTCTAGATATTCTGCAAACTGTTCAGCTAATTGAGGATTGCCTTTAGCAAGATGATCGGTAATTCCTTTAGCAGTCTTAGCGTAGACTTCAATATCAGGAATAGCAAAGACACGATCGGCTGTCTCTTGTAGATGACTGCCAATGTCAATACCAGCTAGTGAACCTACTTCAGAATACAAACCACGCATTTGAGTTTCAGTGTAAGGTTGCCACATCTGCTTGAGAGCATCCGCTGCAACGCCTACTAGAGATTGCTTAGATATCCGTGTTTGCTGATCTTCTTTTAGTCTCTTAGCAATTTCCATCCTAGCTGTAAGTTCACTTCCTTTAAGAAAGGATTCATTTACAACTTCAGGAATGTCTTTGTTGGCTTCAACGATAGGGTTCGGTGTCTCTGTCTTCAATGGCTCTAAGAAACGCACACCGTAGTTCTTCTCTACAACTGTATCTGGGTTCGTAGGAGCTTCGAAAGGATTTGTCACCCTTTGAAACTCTTCTGCAGTCAACGGAGCGCCTTTTCTGTTAGCCAGGTCAATAGCCATGTTAATTTTTTGATTATAACGGCCTTCGTCCATCTTAATCGCTGCATCACGACGAAGATAATCTTCTTTACCCGCAGCGATTTCAGCTCTAATTTGTTCAGTAGTCTTTTGAAGATGCTCGCCTACAGCTTCTTTAACTTTAGCTGTTCTCTGGTCAACAACATTCGGAGGAAGAATTACAGCAGGTCTGCCTGTTACAGGCGTCATAGTCACGCCAGTATCAGGAGCTTCAGAAGTCGGAGTCATAGTCACACCGGTATCTTTATCTTCAGGTTCTTCTTCAGGCGGTTGTACGTGTATATCGGGGAGTTGAGTCATTAAATAGTCTGTCTAGTATAAGTTCCAGGATAACCCCCGAAGATGTTATTGGATTGTGCTTGCCCAAAACTTGCAATATTACTTATGGTGCTGGAGTTCTTGACTAAAGATCCACCGAAATTAGAGATTCCTTGATCCGTAGCTTGAGCGGACTGAGACTGACTAATCAAAGCCTTATTACCGCTTATCTGACTGTTCAATCCGAAGATGTTCCTTCCGATCTCTAAGTTCTGAGCAATACCTTGAGCATTCCACATTCCTTGATCAGAAGCTTGCGCTTGGCCCCCTTGAAGACCTGAACCAAATTCAGCATGTTGACCGACTGCTGCGTTTAATCCCGCGGCTTTGGCTCGCTGAACATTCCGATAATTCTCAAGACTCTGTCTATTTGCCGACAACTCCATAGCTTGTCTTCGTTGATCGTTAACTTTATTTTCTAAAGCAAAGTTCTGTTGACTTATTTGAGCTTGTTTCTTAGCTTCTTCACTGGAACTTATGCCTCCGAAGAGCTGCATTCCAAGGCCAACTGCGGCTAAACCTATTGATATCGGATCCATTATGTACCTGCGTTTACTGTATCAACCACTGCCCAGCCTTGTATATCAAAGGGTTGTGTATCAACAGAGGATATCTTAAATTGCAAGACATAGCCTGATCCTCTAATCTTATGTCTGCGAAAGACTGTTTCAAATCTTGTTAAACCATTAGTGACCAGTTGTGCAGTAGAATATTTTCCTGAACTAGGATCATTAGCGAAGTTCCATATGCCTTGGATTTTATAAGCTGAAGCTTCGCCATTAGTTCTAGAGTAGACTTGAATATACTGGGGCTGAAATTTCTTAATCGCTTGACCTCTCAACTTAAATCCAGTTACAAAGTAACTAGTATAATTACTAGGAAGATTAGCGTTTACCCAATCAGTATAGTCTGTACGATACTCTTCTGCAAAACTAATGCCAGGCGCAATGAAAGTAAGATATTTAAAAGCAGGTGGCGGTGATGTAGTCCCCCCTGGTCCTGCTACATAATTAATACCGTTAATACTTATATTATCGTTAGCCGCTGTATACGGAAAGAAAGCATTATTGACAGTATTGAAATTCATAATCTTATTAAAAGTATAACGATCTGCTATAGAAGTAGCTTCAGTATCTTTATAAACCCATTGAACTACATAGTTAATTGGATGATAGTCTCCTCTAGCATACTTTTTACTTGATAATGGTATTTGATTATAGAAAGTTGCGATAGTACCTATTGTCACTGGAGTAACTTCTAAAGGATTTACATGTAAAGGACTGCCTTGAATTCCTCCTCCTTGCTGAGCGGGAGCTACTTTATAAATACCATCTTCATTCCAAAACAAAGGAAGACCATTGACATTAACAAAAGACGTCGAAGATATACTTTGAACTGAAGAAAGCTTGACTATAGTATAATCGTTGGCTGAAAAACCAATCCCTTGACTTCCAGTAATGTACCAAACACCATTAGCAGCAAACACTAACAAAGCATTTTGAAGTGGAAATAACTTATATATACTTCCACTACCTTGTATCGTTATTACTCCACCATCGGTAGGAAGAAGATCAAACAAAGCATCCGAAGTTGGATCATTTACTTGGTAACAATTACCAAAGTTAGTCGGGGAATTAGTAACAATCTGGGAAAAATAGATATTCTCTGTCCAAGTATAAGCATTAGCTACACCAGTGACTGGTTGACTAGCATCTAAACCAGTATACCAAACTCTTCCTTGAAACCAAGTTCCAGTCTTAGGACGCTTTGTAGTATAGATATCATCTATTGAACTGATAGCAGAAACAAGACTTCTTTGCTGATTGAAAGCATTGATAATAAAATGTCCCTTAGGCGCATATCCAGTATTGAGAGTGGTATTATTTATTTGAGTAGTAGGATCAAAGACATCGCTTGCATTTTTAAATGTCCACCAGACATCTGCATCACTTGGGTAATTGCCGATTGCAGAATTCCAGGTGGATATGTAACCATGGTTAGTCGGTGTGATTGTAAAAGTATTGAACGGAGTTCCAGCTGAGACAGTAGTTAAAATGTTCACAGTCATAGAGGTGCCTGCGTATGCAGTCATAGTACCGGAAGCTAAGACACCTACGAAATTCCCAAATATATTATATGCAGTTATAGATACAGCATCACCAGGAGAAGTTCCTGTAATGCCTGACTCAACAGTAAAGGTATGAGACCCTACCGCAAGTATATCTACAGCTGCTTGATGGGCAGCCCATGCCGCTCCTTGTGTCCAGCCTTGATTGGATAGATTATAAAGATGAGCATTTGAAAGACTAGTTGGTCTAGTATTTACAATAAGACTATCGTTTACTCCTTCAAAATCTCTTATCTGTACATTGATTCTGACACCTGTTACAACACCATTCAGATGACTTACATAAATTGGATCACAATTAGGATGAAAAACAAATAAGTATCCATTACCATCTGCGTACTGGCATTCTAAAGAAAAATCAAAAGATCCTACGGCGGAAATAAAATTCTGTAATTCTATTGTACCTCCAATCTTACAAGCTGAAAGAGGGAAAGTAGTAGTAGTATGAGTGACCGAAAAGAAAGTTAACTTAGATCCATTCTGAACTACTACTAATTGAGTTAGGCCATCGCCGCCAACATTATTCCATTTATAAGTGGATACAGCTTTATTAGTTATATCTGCAAAAGTATTGATAAAGAAATTCTCCTCTAGATCAATCCCTAGTCTACGATTAACGTCTCCAATAAGAGTATACTCACAGTTGTCAGTATCTGTAGCTGCATTCTCTGGAAAGTTTAATCCAGTAGATTCAGTTACAAATCCTTTAGTGAAGTTGTTTTCTATTGCTGTGGTTGTTTGTTGTGACACTTAATAAATCACTTCTTTAATTCGAATATTTTTCATATTGAAATATGATTCAGCATGCCGCATTGCAGACTTGAAATCGGTGTATTTGTTTTTTAATTGAGCGGGAACTAATCCATGTTCCATTCTAAAACGCCACATCGTGGTCTGAGAATCCATCACAAGATGTAAAGCATTCTCTCCTTTGAAAACACGGGGGTCTAACATCCCTGTATCTTTTCCAGGATTGAGTTGTTCAAGAACTAAGACTCTATCTTTTACCATTTAAAATTAGGACTCCGACTTTGAACTGGCTTCCTACCGAAGTTTGGTAGCTGGTCAAAGTAACTTGGTTTATTATCAACAGATTTATCTTTCTGTAAAGACGACCACTGTCGTCTAGCTTCTTGCTCGGCTTTGGTATGAGGAAGCTGTTTCAGTTCGAAGAAAGCAAGACTTTTAGCTTCGTTTAGAAGTAAAGCTACTTGCTGATCATCCAATTCAGGTATGAAATTATCTTCCATTTGCCAAATAGGTGAAGCTAATCCATAACACATCGTCTTACTGGCTTGTAGCGTATCATCCAGTGTATTATTAAATGAATCAAAGACAACGTAGAAATTTCTAATGACGGTACAGAATCGAGGTTGAGTATCGTTTTTGTAATTGAACCGAAAGACTTCACCATCAATAGACAATGTTAACGTATCTACATTAATGTCAGTAACGCTATAGCCGTTGACGTAATCAGCGAACTGTTGCATCGGAAGAATAGTGACGTACTTATAGTTGTTAGCATCAACTGTTGAGTCAAAATATTTGACCCACTCTAATGACTTCGCTCCATCTGGTATGAACATCAAATTAGGTTCAGTAAGGCTCAAAGAAGGATCAAGCTGATATGGCTTGGTTTGGTCAGGAAGATTAGCTCTACTGGCCATATTGAAGAACGTAGTCTTGACGATCTCAGCTACTTGAAGAGATTCCGTCGTATCTCCGATAGAGTTGACTTCGTCTGATCCCAATGCTGATAAGATATTTTGTGTATAATCTAGGACTGTACGTTTCATTTACGGTTCCACATATTGATACCGATGTTACCGAGAAGGAAGGTAATAACAGCGTAAGGCAAGTACGGGGCTGAAGTTCTATCAAAACCTGCTACATGGAACATCCAGTCAGGATAATGTAAAGCTACGATAGTATCCCAGCTTACAAGAGCAACCCAGACAACTATAGGAAAACATACAAGGTCTCGCATTATACGGAGACCGATGTCATCTTGAGTTGTCTGGATTATTTGCGCGGATACCTTAGCTTCTTCGATATCAGAACTGCGATTAGTCTTCAGTGTGTCAAGTTTGACGTCTTGCCACTTCGTGAAGATACTAATGATGCCCTGTATAATTGGGCCGAGAAGAGGTATCCAGCTAAGCATTACTGTACTTCCGTCGGAGTTTCAGCCGAGATCTTCTTAATACGCGACTTAGCTTTCTTAACTTCAGGCAAAGCATCGACTGCAGCCTGAACCCTCAAAAGGGGATCGTTAGCACGGCGAGTGATCTCGGAGAAGATACCCTTCACAAAAGCTATGCCACCGAGAGCCATAACTTGAGTTTGATTGAAGACGGTTCCGGTGCCAAACAAAGAGGTCAAAGGAGACCAGTCCATAAAGCCAATACCAGCTGTGACCAGACCTGCAAGGGCAGTCACACGAGCTTCGATGATTGATCCAACAGGACCAGCGGCGGACTTGATTTTAGTCCAGATAGTTTCGAACATTTAATTCTTTCTATTTCGTATTTGGTAGATAATATAATCTACGATGAATGAGGTTAAGAGTATTCCAATTGTATATGCAATCCAATGTGCTTGGAAAGTACCCCAATAAGTATAGGCTACAGCGGCTCCGGCACCAGCTATGACAGGGCCAGTTCCCGTTGAGACCGACTTATTGAACACTCCCATAAACTTCAGAAGGCCTGCACAACCAAGCTGATGATCAACAACATTAGGATCATAAACCCCATCAGACACATACTTGCCTTCGACATATTGATCAGTTCCTGCCCAAACGTAAGGAGAAGGAACACCTTTATTGGCGTAACCTAATCCATTGTATTTTTCTAACATTGTGAGTGCGCTGCCTGGAGACCAGTCAGTGTTCTTAGAGGCATAGGGAGCGCAATTAACTAAGGCATCTACGGCACCTTCTTCCCATGTATTGAAAGGACCACGTCCTTTAGGAACATGGACAGATTTCTTATTAAGAGGATCTCCTTGTCCAAGCTGAGTATTCCAGTTCTGCGATGCCTCTCGTTCATGGACTACAGCAATAAACCACCAAGGAACGCCTGTAAGCTTTTCTACTTTCTGATATCTAGCTTTGGCATCAGAAGCTTTCAAACGGTTAGCTACCTTTTCAAAGGCAGAGCCTTTGTCAACAGAGACGTGGCAGTTCTGCCAACGTTTAGTATTTTGTTCTTGAAGGGTCATCTGACTCGCCTCGCTCTAATTATTCCAAATGCACTTGCGGTACTAACTGTAAATGTTGCCTGACAAACCAAGAAGACAGAAGTAGTTCCTGATAAACTCAATCTATAAGAAGGTATAACCTGACTTAAAGACGGTCCTCCTGTTACAACACCTGTAGTTGTAAATCCATTGGCCTTACCGGGAGTACCATCGAATGTATTAGTCGTACCTGATATACTGACAGCAGTATTAGTAACATTCGTTGTTGCAGCTGGTGCAATATACCCGATAGCATCGACATCCCAGTCGCCTGCTGTTAATGAGATACTAGTTACAGTCTTAGCTGTTCCAGTGACAAGAGCCACAGCAGAACCTGATACAACCACACTTTCTACGTATTCACCGACATTACCTGCATTAGCATTATTGTTAGTAGTAGTCCCTACAATTCCATTACCAGACCCGGAAAATGAAATATCACCGGACAAGGCTCCGAGAGTCTTATTAGTTAGAGTATCTGTAGTAGCTTTACCCACTAAAGTATCTGTAGCTGCAGGAAGAGTTAAAGTTCCGGATGCAACAGCTGAAGGTTGTAAAGTTGCAGTTCCGCTAGTCCCTCCCGCAATTACAAGTGCGCCGCCAGTAATTGCCAGATTTCCTACATTAGTTAGACCACTACTAAACGTAGTAGGCCTAGCAAAAGTAGCATTACCAGTAGGACCAGCGATAGTTAAAGTATTAGCTCCATTACCTGAGGTGAGAATACGAAATGCATCTGTGCCAAGGTCAGTACCTACGAAAAATCTATTAGTAAGAGCACTTGTATCAAACCACGCTCCAGCTCCTGGGCTTGCATACTGAACATGCAGAGGCCCTGTAAGGGTTGGCTGATTTGCTCTAACCATAGCACCAGTACCTGTAGGGGGAGTAGCCCAAGCACCTGTTAAAGTACCTGTAGTAGTTACTGGAGAATTGGTTACCGTAAGATCAGCAGGCAATGCCAAACCAACTGAAGTAACACTATCCCTATAACCAATATCAAAATTAGCATTACTATTCTTAGCAATTACTTGTCCAGTCGTACCCCCGGAAGGAATATTAGTAACAGTTCCACCGCCTACAAAAGTATTCAAATCTTGTAATCTAAGAGGTGAAGCAGCCGTGGCTGGATTAGGAAGATTAATAATCTGCTTGGAATTCATGTCCAATTCAGATTGCATCTGATTAGGAGCAGTCCCATCTCGACTTAGAGTATTATCGAAGGCAGTTTCTATAGTATTGCTATTAGCATTAATTGTAGTCGCTGCTGTAGTAGCATCTATAAGATTACCTACATCGTTGAGAGTAACTTTCATGAAATTTCCTTAAACTACTTGTAAAGTACCACCGCCAGCACCTCCGGCGATAAACATTTGACCTGAAATAAGACCTGCAGCTACTGCTGTTGCTCTATCAACATAAGTCGGCCAACCGAGATAAAACTTTGCATTACCAGGTGCATTTACAGTTCCATAAATATTATTTGGACCAAGCTCTCCATTCTCTACTTCACCAGATCCTGCTCCAATTAAAGTGCCAGTTATGACTGAATTACCAAACATCTTAAGTCCACGGGTATTAGTTTTATTAGCTTTAGTTCCGTAAAAATCACATACTGCAGTAACACCAGAGGCACTAAAACCTTGAATAGTCACTCCTTTAAGTCCTCTTATCTCAGGATCTCCGTGTGCTATTCCTCCGCCACCAAGGGCAAACATAAAGCCTGTAGGTGATCCTCCACTACCTCCCATGATAGTAAGCCCCGCCCCCCAGGGAAATACCATGGCTTCAATACCACCAACCGTTGCATCAATAATAGTAGAACCAATAATTGTTAAACCGTCAAATGGTCGATTAGCACTGGTTGATATTGCTCTAATGCGTCCGTCTGAACCTGGCTCCCAAAGACAATTCAGAAAAGTACATGAATTACAAGAACCTTGCACAGGATAGGTAACCCCACTAGGCAAGAAAGAACAAGTATCAAACAAATGACAATTAACAAATCCAACGATGAGATAACTATTATCTTGTAATTTAAGATGGCAACCTGGACCACCGAAGACTACATCTCTAAACGATCCATTTGAAGAACCGTACATAGACATAACAACTCCGGGAGAAGTCCCTGTACTGAGAATCACATTTCTCATTTTAGGAAGAAATGAATACTCACCAGCATTTACTGCGGGTCCCCAACTTACGAGTGTTCCATTAAACGCGGGGTTAGAGCTAATAATACTTATACTTTCAAAAGTAAGACATGAAGAATTCCAACATTTGACAGCTGGAACATCTGCTCCGACTGCACCTGTATTCATCACAAATGTAGCACGTTCTGTATAACCACCGCCTGGAGCGTATGAGCCTACATCAGCACTTTTGAGAGTAAGGTTCTTTCTATTAGAAAGATCTATAAAAGTTGTATTAATAGCACCTCTAAAATAAATAGTCGTACCTGATTTAGCACTATCTAGAAGAGCTTGAAGAGCTACCGTCATATCTCCACCAGTATCTCCGGGAACACCATGGTCCCAAGCTAAAAGAAAAGGTGAAGAAGTAGTTGAAATACTAGACGCATTAGCTAACACAAAGGCTGTAGTAGCAAGTTGAGTAGTATTAGTTCCTAATGAAGCTGTCGGTGCTGTAGGAGTTCCAGTGAAAGCTCCGTTAGTGAGCGATTTACCTGTTAAATTTAATGTACTAGGAAGACTCCAAGTCAACTGATTAACATTGGTAGCGATATTTATTTCGTTATTAGTTCCTAGGAAAGTCTTAGTAGTAGGAGTTGTATTTGCTATCAAATCAAACTCTGCTTTTCGAATAGGTTGATCTCCACTGTCTGCAGCAGGAAGATTGATTATCCTATTACTATTCATATCGAGGGTAGCACCCATTTGATTGGGTGCAGTCCCGTTTCGAGATAAAGTATTATCTATTGCAGTGGTAACAACTGCATTATTAGCATTAATAGCATTAACCGCAGTCGTTTCATTCTGCAAGTTAACGAGGTTGGTTAACGTTATTTTGGACATTTACGAAGCCGTTGTAACCGCAATCCAGGTTGTCGTACCGTTGTTGATAAACATACGAGTAGACGCCGAGGAGCCGGTAAGGTTGATGTAAAGTGTGCCTTTAATCGAAGAGAAAGTAGGTGTGCCTGTACCGCAGATAACAGCAGGTTGAGAACCACCGGGAACCGGTGTATTCAACATAGTATCAAATGCAAGCTGGACGCCATCGTTAATCTCAAGATTGCCAGCGTAGTTGAGAGCATTAGTAGTAATAGCCATTTTTATTCCTTTTAAAGAAAAGGGGGAGGGTTAGCTCCCCCAAATCAATTACTGAGTAATACCACCAATAGCATGGTAGAAGATACGGACACGTATTGTGCCAGTAACCGCACCGGTATTGAAGGCAGTAATGTAGTACGGACCAGTAGCCGCAGCCGCAGACGAACCTAAGAAGGTTCCGCCTTTAGCCACGCCTTGGGTGTAGTATACGCGATTGCCTGCCGCAGCAAACGTCGCGATAACTTCAGCCGCGATAAAACCAGTACCATAACCAGACGGAATCGTAGAACGATCCGTTTGGATTAGGCCGATGTTAAAGGACGTACCACCAGCAACAGCGGTTTCAGCGACGATCTCAACCGCCTCGATGAACAACTGACCAGCACCAAGTGCAGGGAAGAAGGTCACGTCGGTTACGATTGAAGGCGTAGCAGCCGTAGTTGAAAGACCAGTAAGAAGGATCGTACCTTCGATGCATCGGTTGGGACCGAACATCGCGTAGTCACCCCAAGTGGTCGGAGTAGCAATGGTTGAACCAAATTTAAGGTACAAACCACTGTTGGTGTAGTAAGATTGTCCAGATGTAATAGCGGGCATATGATACTCCTATTAAGCCGGAACTGCAGATTTGGAGGTAATCACCGTGCAGAAATTCTGCTCACGGAAGAAACCTAAACCAAATTCACATATGGTTGCGTAATCCCACTGCTGTAGGTCCATGTCGAACTTCGACTGAACCGTTGGCATTTGCCTCCACGCACCAACCCAAGGCAACGTATCGCCAGGAGTAGCATCGAAGAAGAAATTAGCGACACCGTTCGCACCAGAAGCAACCGAGTTGATTGTTTCCGAAACGATCGAGGGCAGGTAGTTAGACTCATAGACATCAAAGCCAAAGACGTTAAATCTATACTTGAAGCCTGAAGTCAAACCGCTGCGAGTGACGCTCTGCCAATCACCCATCGGAGTCATCAGGTTTGTAACGTTAGCCTGAGTTTCGAGAGTGAAAGCGGTGGAGGGATCCACGATCGCAACAAGATTGCGCATAGGAACGTTGCTCTTAGTAAGAGCGTAACGAGCCTTAGCGAAATCCTGGAACTGAATCGCGGGAGTACCTGCAACACCACCACCAGAGACCCAGCGATGGCTGGCTCCGTTGATCGTATTGAGGTTGGAAGCTGTTTGTCCAGCGTTGCCTACTGCGAAGACGCGAGTCTCGTAGTATTCCATGATGGCGCGGTGTTGTCGTTGCGGGAAAGCAGCGATAACCTGAGGCGACAGCCATGAATCTCTCTTGAACTTTTCAGTGATAGAATTAGCCGAATAAACATTATCAGTGAAGTTGAACTGGAAGTTACCAGTATCCATCTGATTGTATTTAAGGGACTGACCTTCATTGAAGATAGCTACTTCAGCCTGACCAAGGATCGGGATATTGAAGTTGAAACCATCGGGGAAGTCATTAAGAGTGCGGACAAACTGCATAGCGTTGAGGTCGTCCAGAAGCAGCGACGTAATATCCCCTGAGAATACTTGCGTCCTGATAAAGTTCGACTGGGTACCGTCTGAAAACGATGCCATGTAGTCTCCTAAATCTTAGAGTTTATGTTGAACGCTCTCGATATCTCTTCAGAAAATCTGGAGAGTCCATATCTTTGAGTCGTTGGATTGATACTTTTTCAGAGAAATATTCCTTGGGCTTTTCCTTGCGCATCTTTTCGTAGTAGATTGCATCGCGGATATCGACCTGTGGAGAGAAGTTGTCACTTCTCATGGTAGACGTCGGCTGAGGTTGATAAGTTTCTTGAGGCTGGGCATTCAATCCTAGAGCGTTGATAGCTACTTCGGGTGAACGTCTAGCAAGAAACTTCAGATCATCGGCTGACATTCCCAGGCTATTCATCTTGTTCCGCAGAACGGTGTTGGCATTCTCGCCATAACGTTCTCGGAGACGTGTTTCGACTGCATTTAGATTAGTTTCTTCCTTTTTCTTAAGCTCAAGTTGAGCGAGCTTAGTATCGAGGAGGGCGTTAATCTGAACAGGGTCTAGAGCTGGTTCAACAGGAACGACTTTGGTAGTGTCGTCGGTTTCACTTCGCTTCTCAAGGAGGGCCTTGAGTTCCTCGTATTTGGTAGCGGCGTTAGCATTAGCGTTGGCTTTAATGAAATCCTCACGGAGTTCATCGAATTCCTGTAGCTTGTGATCTAACGTTTTATCTGCAAATACTTTTCCCTTAGCAATCGCTTTGTACATATCTTGTTCAGATGTGTACTTCGTGCGATCGAACTTGCCACCGGGTCCGGTGAGTTCAGTAAGGTAATCTTTGTTTTCGTCAAATTCTTCTTGGTCAAAGAGAGACATGTTATTCCTTTTGGTCTAAGGTTATTAGTTTCTTAATCCTTCGTAAGGCACGGCGATAACCGTTTCGGTCTGCCTGAAGGGCTGCCCAGGATGGGCTTGAATATTGATCTATATCAGTTTCCTGCTGATCTAGTTCTTTTTCCATTTCTTCAGCAATCTGGGAGAGTCTTTCGAGAACTCCCTTACTTGAATAAATGTATTGTCTGAACCGTTTAGCTTCCTCAGGGTCCTTGAGGTGGGCTGTCCAGTTGGGTATCATTGCTGTCCTAATGCTTGTTGTTCAAGCTGTTGAGTTTGGGGGTTATTGACATCATAGTCTGTACCCATTCCAGAAGCAGTTCCCATCTCTTGATGGAGTTGTTCTTGTAGAGCTTGAGCCTGACGTTGAGCATCAGCTTGTTCAGAGATATTGATGTAAGGCGTGACTATGTTATAATCGCCGAGATCAAAGATCTCACCGTACATCTTAGCCATCTCAACACTAGAGAAGTGAGGCTGAACATACTGCCATACCGGAGACTGCGATAACCCTTGGATGTTTTGTACCATCTGAGCTGTCTCAGCGAAGTGGCGAGCCCCTCGTGGAACGATGCGGCCAACACCGGTGATGTCATCCACGGTTAGTTCTTGGAAGATTTGAATGCCATATTCCTGGTCAGTGACAGGTATGGATATAGAATTAACCATATTCCTTCGGTCTAACTCAAGCATTGCATTCAATGCAGGTTCGAGAACGAATTCTTCGAACTGATTAATCTTACTTTGAAAGATACGACTCGCAGCGTTCTCTAACGCTTGCACTTCGTACTTAGTTTTCTCCCCTGGTGATCGGAAGCCCATGGCTTCTTTAGGAGCACCGGCCATCTCTTCCATCTGTTGTTGTAACATCGCAATGTCTTGGACGAGCTGTTGAACTTGAATGTTTGGTTGAAGAAGTTCTACATCGCCTTCATCAGACACGAAGATCTTTTCTCCAGGTTGCCAAGTATAGTCTTCCACGAAGCCTTTGATCTTTTGCACGGGATATGTGCTAAGATCCATCATATCCGCTTTCATGTTCTCCATATGGTCGATGCGATACTGCATGCCAATGAGATTTTCTAACGGACCCATGCCGTAGACATTGTCAGGACGACGGCGCCAAGGTGTATGAAAGATCGGAGGATAACCGAAGAAGGAGGCGTTGGGTTTATCGGAGACAATCTTATGACGATCAACGAAAGTTATTACTCGATTCTTTTCTAGTTTGTCCTCATCGGCATCGTACCAATCCCCATAGAAAGTAAGGACCTCGACGGTATTCGATGTAAGGTATTGTTTGAATGAACCGAAGCCATCCATCTGATACATCCCGTCGCGCTCATTCCATTCGCCTGTGAGAGCGACGGCGCGCATACGGATTGTGCGGACATAATCATATAATGCTTGATAGGTTTCACGGTTCTCATCGTTAGACAAACGTTGAAGATGTTCTTTGAATTCTCCGAGAGACATGATAGAACGTACGAACTTAGGAGCTTTGATAAAATCATCAGCAACTGGATTAGGTACGACATCAAGCGGACTAAGCCTACGAAGACCAGGTCCAACGTAACCCATCTGGGTCATATCCTTCTGAAGTGTACGGTCATCTCGCCACTCAGCAGTCAGAATTGTATTACCCTTCAGAATGTAATCTACGACTGCTTTAAAGAGTTCTGCCTTAAATGAAGGTTGAGCAATCCAGTGCATAGCACGGTTCTGAATAGCATTCCGTTTAATTACAGAGTTACTATCTTTGTTGTCAGCTAACCAAAAGATAGAATTCTCTTTTGGAAATAGCGTCAACATGTAGTTAGAAAGAAGATTATCAAAGATTTGACAGATCTTAGGGAGTGTGGTTTTATTCTTCCAAGGAAGACTAGAGTTGCTAGTGGACGAAGTATCAGTAGCGTAGACATATCTAGCTACTTCTTCCATCTTAACTAACCAAGGAGTTCTCCAACCAACCCATTCGACATACTTTCTAGCGAGTTCTGTAGCGCGGCGATCAGGAGATATGATATCCCCGATTAGTTCAAGGACTGTGCCGGTCATGCTACCCCACCCCAACGGGAATTAAACGTATATGCATTACTTGTTTCTTTATGTATTCTAGTATAATTAACAGGAGCAACTGAGTAATCTATTGCTGACGAAAGAGCATCTTTGATATCGTCGTGGGTTGAATTCATATAAATGAGTTCTTCTTCGAGTGTCTGGCAGTGTCCACCTGTATAGTGCCAGATCTGACGGTTTGCGTATCGAGGTTCCAGGATGGCCATAATTCGTTCTTCTTTGACGCCATCTGATCTGGTAGGACGATGTTCATCGACGGTCAACCCAAGACCATATTTTCGGATGTAATTCTCTTTGAAGTCATTGATGAGAACTATTTGGGCTACCGAGACTTCAGCTCTGATCTTCCTGAATCCCCACTTTTCATGAAGCTTTAAGATGTGCTTATAGTAATCACTAGGCTGACCAGTTCTGAACCGATCTATATCTAAGACGTAGTAGTTTTTGTGTCCATCAACTCCGATGACGACGATTGCGGTGTAGTCGGAGTTCTTCCCCGTCGTGAACGCAAAGTCAACCGCTGCAAAGACGTTAAGAGGTTCTCTTTGGTACATCCACTTGTAGTTGGATTTGACGAGCCACTTTTGGTCGTAGTACTGGAAGAACTCTCTTTTAATGGGGGATGAGTCGACGTCGTGTGGATCGTTATAATATTGGGCTCGGAAGTAGGTTTGATTTTTATATTCCGTTCTCTTGTTCGAGAGAATCTCGGCGTCAAATCCGAACCATTCTCCGTCTGCCCGTTTGGATCGAGGCCATATGAACTCGCCTGTTCCGTCTCCGATGTTTTCCACTGGCCATTCCCGGTGGTCGTATAACTTTTCGTTACGGATTGTTGTTCCCATTGAATCATATTGTTTAACTTCCCTTGAAAGTAATTCTCCGTAAAGGTCTTCGGGGTGATATCTTGTTCCTACGATCCAAACACGGCCTTTAGCGCCGCCAATAGCCGAGAGATAACCGTATTGATCCGTGACTTTATCTCTGGTCTCTTGAGTATACGCGTTATTAGCAACCACGATATCGTCAAGAACATTGACATCGCTATGAAGACCAACGATGTTCGAAGTAAGTCCAGCAGTAAAGATTGAAGGGTCACGAATCATCTCCTCTTTACGTTTAGGATGATCTACTGAGATTTCCTTAGCAGTCCATTGTTCACGCTTGCTTTCCTCTTTGATAACCATGTCAGGCCAGTGTGCCCGATAGATATCGCTCGTAAGAAGATCTTTGATGAATTTAAGCTGTTTGACAGCCAAATTGATTGTACTAGAAATGTACAAAAACCGCAGAGTTGGGTTCTTTGTAAGTTCCCAAGCTACGCGATAAGCCACGAGCGCAGACTTCATATGATCTCGTGGGAGCAGTAAGAGTTGGTGAGACTTAGCATCAGATGATGTCCACCAATCTATAATAGTTCTGTGTATGTTACCTAAGTGTCTCTTCGGATGAACAAGCTTGATAAACTCTTCTAGAGAGCTTTCAGCGAGCAATCTGCGTTGCTTTCGTGCTTGGTCTACTTCAGTTTTAGGCGGTCTGCCACGGCGTGCCAAGTTAAACTCTATAACCCCATGCGGATATCGAAGAGTTTGTATTACCTGCTCCTAAAGAAGGAACAGAAACTACAATGTTAACGTTAACAGCTGAGGCTGGAACCGGAGGATTGTAATCCACAAAAATGGGTGTAACTGCTAAAGAAGCACCTGCCGGAACGGAAACAGTGAAAGTATGCGTACCTCCAAGTAAACCTGTAATCGTACCGCTCACAACGCTAGCACCAGTAGCACCTGCACCTGAGAAGAGAAACCCAGATAAATAGGCAGTCTGCGTAGCAGCACTGGTGAGAGTAGCCGTAGCTGCCGCGGCGGCAACGTTACCGGAAGACGATGTTAATATCGTGGCACCGGAAGGATTAAGTCCTGCGCCGACTCCACTTAA
>Ga0137463_1000197_pt1 | contig 23074 bp, 16 predicted proteins | sample EasRivERMGT800_2_FD_102333 | JGI IMG/M metagenome (GOLD analysis project Ga0137463, IMG submission 102333) | Soil microbial communities from meander-bound floodplain in the East River, Colorado, USA - East River MetaG ERMGT800_2 | ecosystem: Environmental > Terrestrial > Soil > Floodplain ...
AAGACGCCCGCAAACTGCCCGTCGTGACGGTGTTGAAGGGGAACGGTGAGAACATCCGCACCCAACTGATGAGGATCGCCAGGGAAGCCGAAATCACCCCCTGGCCGAAGTTCTGCCAGAATCTCCGCAGCACTCGCGAAACTGAGCTGACCAGAACGTTCCCGGAGCACGTCGCCGCTGCCTGGATGGGGAACACAGTGCCCGTCGCCCGGAAGCATTACAACCAGGTCACCGACGAAGATTTCGACCTCGCAGCCGCCATCCCCGCCCGGTGTTCCCCTTCCGCCCCTCCAAATCCCCTCCAGAACAGACGAGTACACGCGGGAACGCCGAATACAAGAACCAGCGTTTTCCACGAAAAAAGCCGCAACTCTCAAAAAGAGCGCGGCTTACAAGTGCCCCCAGTAGGACTCGAACCTACAACCTAGTGATTAAGAGTCACTTGCTCTACCAATTGAGCTATAGAGGCGTTTTGGACCCGAAAAGTCGGACACATGCGTGCGGTTTTCGGTTCGCAATCGCCGCAGTGGGGATTCCGCCCCGCCGCGGTGAATTCGCCATTGTATCGGCTCAACTCTGGTGTACAAGGGATCGGGTTCGGTGGTTTTGGCCGGGCGGGGATTATTCGCGCGGGCCCAGAAATTGCGACTTAACGTGTTGCTGCAGGAAGCCCCAATGGGGCGCGATTCGAAAGCCCGGGGTGCAGCGCAGCGGAGCCCCGGGAATTGATCGAACCAGTTCCATCTGAGCCCTGAAGGGGCGAGATTCGTGCCGGCGATTCGAAATGCACAACCGGGAATCTCGCCCCGTTGGGGCTGGAACATTTCATTGCAATTCGATTCCCAGGGCGGACGCGCCCCTGGGCTATCGAATCTCGCCCCCGTTGGGGCTCAGAGACGGCGCGCCTGAATTCTCCGATTGCAGCCGTTAGTTGGTGTAGCGCATTCTGACTTACGGCGACAACAGTTGTTTGACCCCGAGCAAACGGCGTGGGCCCTGTATGAAAGGGCGTCGCCGTTGGCTCCGGGTTAAACGATCCGACCGCGCCCGGCGATCTGCACGCTCCAGTCGATTCATCGTGACTTACGGCGACTCGATGCGAAGCCGCGCGGCGTGGCAGCGCCAACTTATGTCGCAAGCGGGGCGGAAGGCCAGTTCCGCGAGGTCCGCATGCGCCGTTTCGAAATGTGTCAAAAAAGTCCGGAAAATGAGCCGTTTCGCGCTTGCCCAGTTTGACATTTTTTCGCAATCAGTTCGCCCGCAATCGGTTGCGGCACACATCAGTGAAACCGAATGAATAAAAGTTTTGGCGGAATGAATAAGCACGCGCGGGATGTTTCTTAAGGAGCAGCATCGGGTTGCGTCGCAAAAGGCGAGTTTGGGGCGCGATTCGCGCGCTCTGATCACAGTCGCCTTTTCGACCGGCGGAGTTGTCGGAAGTTGTATCACTACGGACCCTTGCGGCAACGCAGTTTTCCAAAGCACAGATGCGCGCACTCCTGAGAATTATTCACACTGAGAGGCTTTGCCTAAGAAGTCGCGATTCTGACCGACTTTTTGGGCAGACCGGGGGCTTTTTGGGCAAGTCGGACAGTAACGCATAATTCGTCGTTGATGTAAAACTCGGTAAATGTCGTTGCAAGTGTAAAAAGTGGAATAATTGGAAAATCTGTCCAGAATTGTAATCCTGGGACTCGATGATTATTGACGAAAAGCCTGTATTTCCTGTATGTTACGTGACCCAAGTAAACTGCTCTTGACATGATGGTTGTTCGTGTCGCGGTTCTCGGGATTTTTCTGGCTTCGCGCTCAGGCAGGGAGTTATACTTTCAGTGACGCTTCTTTCCCATTTGTGTGCAAGTTGAAAGAAGAAAATCATGGCGACTGAAATACTGAATCTCTCGGAACTGCGCGGATTGTCGAAGGACGAGGCACTGGCAAAGGCAAAGGCTTTTGCTGCGGACCGCCACAATTTGAATGGCGAGCTTGCCGGACTCGATCACGAAATTCAGCGGTACGAGACTCGCTATGAATTCCCGTCCGCAGAATTGAATGTCCGATTGGCAAATGGTCTCGTTAAGGACACGTTCGACATTTGCCGCTGGGCTATGATTTTGCAGGCCAGGGATAGTCTTGTCGCTTCCTCAAAATGATGACCACCTTCCAATTTCGTGGGATGACTATTTTGTTATCCACGAAGTTACGATGGGGCATTTTTACGATCGTCGCATGATTTGCGATGACAATTTGAGGATCAAGCGGACCGGCGACATTTTCCGAATGGTTGGAGCGATCGGTCTACCCGGCGAGATTGTTATTCGGGTTGAGAAAAACATCAAGTGCCTCGACCGGCGCACAGATCCGACTGTCCAGACAATTTCATACGCTTACAACGCGTCCGTGTTTGGCCATAACGTGATATTTCGATACGACAATCTTCATGCCCACAAAGGGCATGGCGATGCGCATCACGTTCACCGACACGACTGGAAGAGCGGAAGAGAGGATGGTAATTCTCCAGAATGGATTGGCGAGGGAAGATGGCCGAAGCTGAATCATGTTATTGAAGAGGCATACCATTGGTATTGCGACCACCGTAGCGAATTACCAAATCCGGATCGATGCCCTGACCTAACTTTAGTGCGAGATGAATAGCGCGGCGATTTAGTGGTCTAGAATTCTGCTTTGATCCCCAGTTCATGGATCGCCGAAATCAGGCAGCAAATGTTGTGGCAGAGCAGTTTGCACAAGACCTCGTTTTTCATCGCCGTGTCAGTCTTGCTCCGGACGTGATCCCGGAACTTTGCCTTGATCATGCTGAATGTCGATTCGACGTTTGATCGCTTGTGGTAGTGGGCCAGGAACTCGTCACGGCGGAACTGGAAGTAATGGAACATCTTCGCCCACAGGCCGCCGTGAGCGCCAGTTGCATTCTTCTTGAAGATCAGGAACGGGACTGCGCCGAGTGAATCGACCAGATCGAGGTTATCGTAACTCGAATATGCCTTGTCGCCACTGATCTGGCTGATTTCGAAATTCTTGCCGGTCGCTTTCACAAGTGGTGCAAATAGCGGGCAGTCGTTCGATTCTTTGTCAGCGATTTCGACAGCCGTGATGATGTTCGTTTTGACGCCGCAGGCGATGTGAACTTTTACCCAATCGTGCTGCTGGCGCTCGGAACCGTACTTGTGGTCAAACCACCGATGGAACCTGGAACTGGTGAACCCGGATGAATCGACTGCGAAATCAGTCTCGACGGACTTCAGCGGCAGGCTGGTCTTTTCGATGAGCGCCAGCAGGATCGGTGTGACGGACTCGGATTCGAGGCATCCGAAAATCGAGTTGTAACACGGAACGCGACTGATGAATCCGGCCGCGTGAGCCTCATTCAGATCGGTCATAAACCGGCGACCGCTGACCGTGCTGTAAACTTTGTAAGCCGCACTGAAGATCGAATCGGCCAGCGAGATCCTGGGCCTGCCCATTGCCTGGGGCGGTTCTTCCAGTCCTTGGCAGAGATCGCGGAGCAGGAATCTGAACTGCGATTTCTCGGTCGTCTGCGCCTTATTGTAAGCAGGCCAGTTCTGTGCGTACGTCTGGCGCTTCTCCTGCGCGGGCGTGGCAGGCAGAGGGGCTGGAACCTTCCGGGGCCGACCTCGCTTGCGCCGCTGCATGGCAAACTGAACTGCGAAAATGTGCTTACACTGCATACCGCGAGTCTCGAAATCCTCACACGTGCAACGCGGGCTTACTGGATCAGGGCAAACCCGGTGCTTTCCATTGCCAGTTTCTGACGGGACGATCCATATATCGCCTTTACGATCAATCCGACAAGTTGCCGCAATCCGCAATCCCCGTTGTTCGCGATCATCCATTGCCGAGCCCTTTGTGCTGGGGCCAGTTCGGCGTAGAATGCACTTGCTAGGGGGCATCTAGGCTGAACAAGCCTGTTTGTCTCTGCCCGCCGTGGTTAGCGCCACGGCGGGTTTTTTCGTTGCATGGGGTTATTATGGCCATACTTTGTACAATGTCAATACTTGGGGTTGACAATTCCCAAACTTTGGTCATAATAACTCCATCATGGCAAGACCGAAGAAAGACCCATCGCTCGTGAAGGGGGAGACGATAAAGATCCCGCTCACGGCTGAGCAGAAAGAGATGATCACACAGGCCGCACTGGCCGTAGGCAGCGATACGGCCGCCTGGGCTCGGCAGAGGCTTGTGGAGGCGGCGCAAGAGCAGGCCGCAAAGTCGTTAAAGGCTCATGGCGCAAAGTCCAAGCGATAACGGGCGAACTTTACAGTTCGCCGCATGTCAGCTTATAATCGAGCCCACAGCCAGGCCTTTGCCTGACTGTGGGCTTACGTGAGGTGTTACATAACTGCCGTGGCGGCCGCTCCCGTCATCGCAGCAAATTGATGACGCGAGAGAAACCACCAAGGATTCCGAGGCAACCTACGAAAATAGGTATGCATAACACGGGTCCTCCGTGACTGGAGAAAAGTCAGTCGATCCACCGCCCTGATAAAGCAAGGATCTTCCGACGACACGGGGCCTGTTGTACTGCACCCCACGATCGCCCCGATGCGGTCGTGGGGTTGTTTCATTTGATGCTCATGGCGTCACCTCTCTTTCCGGGCCTCCCGAGTCTTGTGCTTATGGGGGACCAAATCATCTGCATCCCTGGTCCGGCTTTCTCTGGATCTTGCTTTCATGACAACCTCCTCCGGAAGCCCAAGGGATTCCCGAAGGACCCGAAATCTGGCAGACAAGTAGCTGATGCTCCACGGGCGTCCCCGCTCGGTGACGAATATATATCCTTGTTCTCGGCCGCCGATCGCCTTCTTTACGATCTCGGCAGCAGGCTCTGCCAGATTTACGGTGCGGTTCTTGATCCGCTTACCGGAAATCGTCGTCTCTTCGAGATGCAACACTCGGTGCGCCTCGTCAAAACCTGAGATTCTTACATTCAGGCAGTCGGTAGGGCGGAGGTTTGTGGCCACCAAGAATTCGTAGATCACCCGGAACGCCTTTTTAGCATTCTTGATGATCTGCTTGTGTTCCTCTGGAGTGGGTGCCCGCTCCAAGGAACGGCGAGCTGACGTCTCCGCGGACGGCCCGTCCGCAAAGCGACTTGCAGGATATTCTCCCGACCTCGCCGCCTTCAAATAAGCGACTGTTTTCTCCCGAAAATCGAATGTTTCGCAGAAAAGCCGATATCCCAACTTTGTTAATTGGAACATTCGTTCGCCCGCAATTGTCCCACAGTCGCGAATGACGCCGATCTCTGTCATCTGCCGCATGGCGGAGTGCATTGCGAACATCCCGTCCCGGCCCTCATAGCCCATGACAGGGCCTACCTGGGCGAAGATTCGCAAATGGGAGAGAACGCCATCAACCAGACAGGCGGCGGTGAACATCGCCGCGTCATTCAGCAGCTTTGCGGGCCTTTTCGGCGATTCTTGGGGAGGCTGTGTGTTCGGCTGTGGCATAGAGAGGATCGCCATTCGACGGGACAAGGCATCGACGTCGCCATATTTATAGATAATATCTAATCAACAGACAACTGTCTCGCACTGCAAGTTCACAATTTTGGCGAATTGGCAGACTGCGCGTCTCGGGATATGTATTTTGTCCGCACAAAAATCACAATTCCGGCCGGTTTTCAGAGACTACTGCAAGAACGATGGGAGTAAATACCTGATCGTATGTCTATTGACGGAATTTGCAATCTCCGGATATTAGTCATTGCGAGTGGTGGGAATTTCGGTATTGGGATATGCAACTCACTCAGCAGTGATAGAATATCCACGCCAGGAAACGGGAGTGACAGCATGAACAACGTCCAGAAACGGCTCCGCGATTGCTTCTCGGAGTCTATCCGCGAGCGAGGCCGAGAACTGCACAGTTATCGCGCCGCCGTCCCTTATGACGAGTTCTTAGACGCCGTGTCAGCACAGGAATCGGAAGACCCGCGTGCAATTGCCGCCCTGGGGCTAGCCGTCCTGTGCAATGGCACGTCATCAAATATCGACGCCATTGCCATCCTGGCGACCATCCAGTTTCTGGAGGAAACGCTAGGGGTCGAGAAGGGATTGGATGACAATCGCACCCAGAGAATCACGGCCCTCGTGGATTTAATCCCGGGCACGCAAGAAGAGTTTAAGCAGTGGATCGACGATTGGCACTCAAAAGCTTGAAGTTTTGAGGACTCGATCGATCTCGCTTGAGATCGCAGAAAGGCCGGTTTTACGCCTTAAATGCTCACTATCAGACACCAAATCCAGACAGACGTCGATCTCGTTGCCATCCTCAAGTGCATTCCACATTCGTGAATCTTTGTGCGACTCGGCACTGACTTGCTTGGCAGTTTTTCCGACGACACACGCGACGCCATGCTTGATTGCTTCAATTTGCGAAGGGCTCAGACCGGCAGATGCGCCATCGAATGGCCCACACAACTCAAAGCAAATGGCTGAATAAGGCCCTTTTTGAACTGTGCTTGTCGAGATGAGTCCATCAACCATCATCTCGCCGAGCAAAACGTCAAAGTGATGGATTCCAGGCCCCTGCGGCATGCGCACGATTGGCCACCTCGATAGATATGCCAAATGTGATTCAGAGAAGTTTACGTGGGCGCGCCAGAATGCTTTGAAAAGATTCGTGGTATTTTCGAGACGGCCACCTGCCTGCTGGATGATCTCCAGAATGATTGTCTTTGCGACTTCCTTTGGGGTACTACTTACTTGCGCTGTCGCCATTCGACACCTCGGGTTTCTTGCTAGTGGCAAGATATTGTGGTCACTCAGAGGCGCAATTCTATCCACCTAAAGGGTTTACGTCAATTGAAAAATTGAGATTAGTCGGAACCTCTTTGGACTGCTGAGTTTATGTATAGCAATCTGGGCATACTAAAACGACTTTTCTGTACGGTTGTCGAGATTTTTAATGCCATATTATTACTGACCTCCACCACGGCTATACTCGCGGCATGAGCATCGTCCTGCCAATCCTGGGCGTCGCCTTCGCAGCCTTCTGTGTCTGGCTCGGCGTGCGGATCGCCAATCGGCGGGAGCGGCGGGCGAAGTGGACACTGGCGGCGGGGCTGGTCGTCGTTTTCGTTCTGTATCCACTGAGCGCCGGACCAGCGACCTGGATACTTCACCACTGCGACTTGCCGAAGCCAGCGTTTCGTTTCATTCTGAAGCTCTACGGCCCATTGGGATCGTTTGAAGCCCACTCGCCATCTCCTGTTCGGAATGCATTGGCGGCGTATCAGGGATTCTTCGTCAACCTCGGCGGACCATCTCGGCTCTAGGTATTGAGCGGTATATTTTGTTCTCCGACTTACGTCGCCACTCCAGACATTCCGCGGCCGGGACTTTTTGGGCAAGCGGCGGACTTTTTGGGCAAACATGCCTTTTTAGGCAAAGCCACACTGAGATTATTCATCTTTGGCGTCCGCGATCGATATTTGCTGATGCGTGGCTGGTGCGCGCGGTGGGACATAAATGTCGCTGGGCTTCGTGACGGAACTCGGTGGCGCTTGTCGTAAGTCGGGGAGCGATTTCGAACCCACGAGCTGCTTCTGCACGCGCGGCGCGTCGTCGAATGCGTGAGTCGGTTCTGAATTGCCCTCACTCTGGCCCTCTCCCAGACGGCGAGGGGAAACGTTTGGAGGCCGACCCTGGATGCGCCCCGCAGAGACGCTTGCAACCGACTCCGCGGGGATGAACCCCGCGACTCGCCAGGCAGGCTCTATCAGGCATTGATTGCCATTGACGAAAAGTCCTGACGCAGTTATCACTTGCGGCCCAAAATCGGCAGTTTTCTCCGGGACTGGAAACCCTCCCGGGCAACCTCGTGGATCGTCAGCATGGATGCGGGATTCCTGGTTTGCGCGGTACTGGGTGGAATCGGCCTGGCTCAAGCCCTGGCGATGCTGTTGCACGCCTGGGAACACCGCCGATTCTACAGGCGCCGCCGCACCATTCCCCTTCAGGGAAATTCCCCGCTCCACGTCGCGCTGATCGCTCCCTGCAAGGGGATCGACATCAATTTCCGCGGCAATCTGCTGGCCCTGTTCCGACAATGGTACCCCCGCTACGAACTCTGCTTTGTGGTCGAGTCGGCCGACGATCCGGCGGTGCCGGTGATTGCGCGACTGGCACGAGAACATCCTGACGTGAACTGCCGCATCGTTACCGCGGGAATCGCCGAAGACTGCGGGCAGAAGGTTCACAACCTGATGAGCGCCGTCAACGTCGTGCTCGGCGGGACCGGCGCGAAGCCGGACGTCCTGGCGTTTGTCGATTCCGACGCCTGCCCGCATTCGGAATGGCTGGCGCGGCTGGTGGAGCGACTGGCGAGCGGCAAGCACGCTGTCTCGACCGGCTACCGCTGGTACGTTCCCGCGACGCGCAGCTGGGCCAATCGCCTGCTCTCGGCGATCAACAACACGATCATTAACCTGACCGGACCGCATGGATTCAATCTGGCCTGGGGAGGGGCCTGGGCGATCCGCACTGAAGAGTTCACGAAACTGGGGCTTCCCGAGGCGTGGGCCGGCAGCCTGAGCGACGACCTGGTCGTCAGCGGCCTGGTGCATCGTGCGGGACTGCGGGTCGGTTACGAGCCGCACTGCCTCGTCACATCGACGGCAGATTTCAACTGGCAGAGTTGCTGTGAATTCCTGCGGCGACAATTCGTCGTGGCGCGAGTTTATGCACCCCGCTGGTGGCATTTTGGATTCTGGTCGGGTCTGGCAACGCTGGCCTGCTTCTGGGGAATGCTGACCTTTGCCTGGCAGGTCGGGGCGACGAACGGCCCCTGGTCGGTGCCGCTCGCGATCGCATTGTTTACTTACCTAGCGGGCGTGCTGCGGCTTGACCTTGCGGCGCGCGTCGTGCGACCGTTTGTGAACGTCGGCGGAGAGGATTACCGCTGGGTTGCGCGCTGGAACGTCTGGGGCTGGCCCTTGATCTCCCTGGCGACGTGGCTGGCGGTGGCCTCGACGATCGCCGGGCGAACAATCACCTGGCGCGGAATCACGTATCGTCTCGATTCGCCGTGGCAGACCACAATCTTGAAGAATCAACTGGAAGTACGAAAGGAAAGGCATTCGCATGCGCGGACGGCGACGCGGGCGGCTTAGATCGGGGGGCCAGATGCGCTGGTCGAGTTCGACCGGAAACGGCACAACGGCTGCGCGCAAGCGGCCAGCCACCGGCACCGGGGACTCGAGCCTGCGCATCGTCCTATGGGACACGCGGCACGGCGGTGCGTTCAAGGATTTCGCCGGCGGGTTCGGCGTCGGCCAGTTTCAGGGAAAAGGGCTGCGAGCCAAGGTCGTCGAGCATTTCTACCGCCGTGATTTTCGCTCTCCGCCGATGGCGTATGGTTACCTGGCCGCGGGACTGGGCCAGGCGGGGCACGTCGTGGAATATTGTCTCGAAGAGACGCCGCCGGCCGATGTGTACATCTTCAATCCGGCACTGATGACGCTGCCGCACGAGCTGGAAGCGATCCGCAAACTGAACGCCACCGCTCCGCGCACCAGGATCATCGTTGTGGGCACGGTCGCCAGCACGATGCCCGAGGCGTTCGCCGAACTCGATTGCCGGGTCGTGTCGGGCGAGCCAGAACAACTCATCACAAAGCTCGGCGAAGTCCTGGGGGCGACAACTCAGAAAGTTTCGATCGGCACGGTCGCCGATCTGGACGCCCTCCCCTTTCCCGACTGGTCGATCTTTCCCTACTGGCAGTTCCGCGTCGGATATGACTTCTGGAAATTCCCGACCGCATACATTCAATCGAGCCGCGGCTGCACGCTGAGCTGCACCTATTGCCCGTACATCATTCTCGAAAACAAGGTCCGGACGCGTTCGCCGGCGCTGGTCGCCGCCGAAATCCGCCGCGATATGGAAGAATACGACTTTCGCTCGTTCAAGTTTCGCGATCCGCTGTTCGGAGCGAAACGCAAGCACGTCGAAGAACTGGTCGAGCAGATCGGCAAGCTGCCGCGCAAGATCCAGTTCTCGGTCGAAAGCCGGATCGAACTCCTGTCGCGCGACGTGCTGCAAATGCTGCGCGACGTGGGGCTGACGTCGGTGACGGTGGGGATCGAAACGCCGAGCCGCGAAACGCTCGTCAAGTACAAGCGGGCGCCGGTCAAGGACGACAAGCAGAGCCAGTTCGTGTCAATGTGCCGCAGCCTGGGGATTCGCGTCGTCGCCGGGTTCATGATCGGGTTTCCCGAAGACACACGGGAATCGATTCGCGCGGTCCTGCGATACGCCAAAGAAGTCAATCCGTTCGTCGGCAATTTCAACGTCTGCACCCCCTACCCCGGCACCGGATTCATCGACGAAATCAGCCAGCACATCGCCAGCCGCGACTGGAGCCGGTACGACGTCTACACCCCCAACCTCAAGTACGAACATCTGACGGCCGAGGAAGTCGCCGAACTGCACCAGATCTGCTTCCGGCAGTATTATTTCCGCTGGAACTACCTGCGCGACAACTGGCGGTTCCTGTTCCCGCGGATGCACCGGCTGGCCAGCCTGTTCGGGTCAACGGGTGAGACGAGCCGCGGGACCGCACGACCGATCAAGGTGGGTGCGGGAGCCAGCCCGTTAAGGGTTCTCAATCCGGCGGACGAGGGTGCGGCACCGGCCGCTCTGCCGGCGACACCACAACTCGTGCAGCTTGAAACTGGCCCGCGCGATCGAAAGTCGGCGTGAGCGACGTCGCGGGCCGTCGATGCTTGACGTCAGTTCGGCTGTCGCAGCTCGACCGGGAATCTTCACCCGTCCGACTCTGTGAGAAATGGAGTCGCAGGCGAGGGCCGAATGACGCTCGCCACCCCCATCCTAACCTTCCCCCATCAAGGGGGAAGGAATTCAGTTGCGGCGTTTCAGGGACTTGCGAGGATCCCGATACTGCCGGCTGCGAGAGAGAGCGGTTCGATTGCGTGGCCCGCTCCGGGACGAATCCCGGGTCGAAGAACTACCAGCCCAGAGACATGTTGGTTTCGATGGCCCGCTGAGCTTCGTGCAGGTCGGCCCCTGTGTCGAGCATGTACAGGCGGATCGCGTGGACCTTGTCGCCGGCAGCGCGGGCCAGGCAGTCGCGAGCCGTGTCGCACGGATCGGCGGTTCCCTGAATGCCCAGCAATCGCTTCGAAATCACCCAGATATCGCGCGGACGGCGGGTCACGCGAACGACGTCTTCTTCGGGGTAGTACTTCTTGGCAATGGCTTCGGCCCCTTCATGGGAATCGGCCCAGCCGATCATGATGTGGGCGTTGGTCTCGATTTCAAACAGAGCCATGGATCCGACCTCGAGCTCGACGGGATTTGGGGAGGGAATGTGCTGCTAGCGCCCCTATCCTATGAATCTTTAATGCAAACGGGAAGGGAAATCTTTGAGGATTTGCGAATCCGAATTCCGGAACTCGCCGGCGAGCGAAATCACGCCCGGCCGGCCGCAAATCGGCCACGAATAAGACTCAATGTCTACTTCCCGGGATGCAGTTTTTCCCACTGAACCTCGGCGGAACTGCGCCGCAGATACCGCGGTTCAATCCCCCATAGATCGACCGCCTGTCCCGCCTCGTGTGCCGCGACTCCCAGGCGCGCCACCCAGACAGCAGCCGGCACATGGCATTCGGGGGGGAGCAGGCGGGATCGTCCGTCGAGCAGGTTGGCGATCTTTTCGAGCCCCGGGCCACTGATCGTCGCGCCGGCGACCAACTCGGCGGCCCATGTTTCAGAGCGAACGACCGCGATCTCATTTTGCGGCGCCCAGTCGCCCGCGCTCGTGCGGGTATAGCGGCCGACGAACAGGTCGCCGCGCTGCGCGTCGCTGATGACTTCGACGGCAGCCACGTCGGCGGGGGAATTGCACGCGATCGCCTGGAGCGTGTCGACCGCCGCGAGTGGACAGCCGACAACATAGGCCAGCGTCTTGGCGCAGACCACGCCGATCCGCAGGCCGGTGTAGCTGCCTGGGCCGAGACTGACGGCGACAAGCTGGAGATCGCGTACCGGATGCGCGCTGTCCTTCAGCAAGCTGCGAATGGTCGGCAGCAAGGCTTGCGCGTGCTGCCGGCCAAGCTCGAGCGTCTTTTCGGCCACGACGCGTCCCGATTCAACCAGGGCCACTGAACCGGTCGGGCCCGAGGTTTCGATTGCCAGAGTCAGCATGAGTCGGCGGTGCAACGCAAGAGAGGGAGTGACATCGCCTCCAGAATAGAGGAACGAGGCGCGAAGTGGGAAGCGCAAGGCGGGAGAAATCAGCGCGCAGCAGGGAACTCAGGCGGGGGATTCGCGCGGGCCGGGTGCAATCCCGGCGCGCCGGGATTGATCTTGGTTTGGTGGCCCGTAACCTGGCGGCGCTGGGGCGAAGGCTTCTGGGCCCGACCAGCCGGGACCAATTCTCTTCGAATCGGTGCCCGCCGGCCGCTCGCCGGGGTCATGGCGCAAGTGACGCACACCGAATATGACTCTGGCGAGCGTGGGGTGTTAACCCCACGGTTTCGTGCGGCCCCTCATGCGACCATGCGGTCGGCCCGTCTATTCCGCATTCCGAACTTCGTTCATTCGCGAACGTGATCAATCCACTCGAGTTCAGCCGAGAGAGGCGTGCGCGAGATGTCGCGCCAATGGCGAATGTCGATCTGATAGGGCCCCTGCGGGCGATCGAACCCGCCGAAGCGCGAGACGTAGTCTTCCAGCCGGCCCAGCTTCTGACTGGTCGATAATTCGCCGGGATGATCGGTTCCCGGAGCGTGTCCCCAGATGATTTTCGAGCCCCCCTTCGCGACGAGCACGAAAACTCCTTCGTCGATCTTCGTGGGCCGCTCGGCGGTTCGCGGGCAGACGATGGCCGTCAGGTTGAATTTCTTCCAGCAGGGGGCTAGCTCGGCAGCGAGGGCGGCGGCATCTTCGACCACCTGGTCTCCCCAGGCGGTCCCGGCAGGTCCCTGCGGAGTGGACGTTACGCCGGTGATCGTGGGATAGGCACGGGTATCGGCGACCGAAAAATCCTGCGGGGGGAGCAGCACGCCGTGCACGTCGATCGGAAACTGCCCTTGCCGGACCTCAACCATCGCGACGGCGCGGCGATATGTCAGCGCCACCACGACTTTGGCGGGATAGGATTTCTGAACCGAGACGACTTCTTCAATCCAGGGATTCAGGCGAAAGGCCTCGGCGACGTCGGCCACGAGGTTGTCGTCGAGAATCGAGAGTTGGGCGGGCAGCCCCGCACTGTCGACGACCTGCGCCACCAGATCGTGGGGAACCCAATGTGGCGGCTGGGTGACTTCGATCGCCGTCGCCGCCAGTTTGTATTCACTCCGTTCCGAGATTTCGGGAACCAGCCCCCGCAATCGCGGCAGAAAGATCCCGGCCAGGACGACGGCGGCAGCAGTTGCCAGAGTCATCGGACGATAGAGTTGCCGCAGCACCGCACCCACCAGCGACCGCTGCGGTGGTGAAACTTCGGGCAGCTTTTCGACACGAGGCGAACGGGCCATGGGCGGCAGGGCGACTTCTAGCCGTGCGCGGCACGGCGGCCGGTAGTCCGGGTGGTCTGCCGCAGCGCCGAATGCAGGCACTCCTGAAAGAGCTCGGCGAGGGTCATCCCGCACCGCGCAGCGGCCTTCGGTACAAGGCTATGATCGGTCAAGCCGGGGATCGTATTGACTTCCAGCACCTGGGGGCGGCCAGATTGGTCGAGGATCAAGTCGACTCGCGCGAGTCCGCTGGTTTCGAGGGCGGAACAGGCGTTACGGGCGGCCTGAACGATGCGCTCCACATGTTCGGCCGGAACGTCAAATTCGAACTCGTAGTGGGTGCCATTGTCTTCGTATTTGGCTTCGTAATCGAAGAACGCCCGGTCGGTTTCGATGCGAATCGGCGGGAGCGGCCGGTTGTCGATCATGCCGACGGTCCATTCACTGCCGATGATCGCCCGCTCAAGAAGCCCGAAGGCATCGTACTGGAAGCAGCGGGCCAGCGCTGCCGGCAGGTCGCTGAGACTCGCCACGAGGCTGACGCCCAGGCTCGAGCCCTGCGTGTCGGGCTTCACAACGAGCGGGTACCCGATCTGCCCGGCCTGCTGCTGGATCCGATGAGCCGTGTCGGATTCGTGAATCAGGATGTAGGGGGCGGTGGGAACGTCGTGCTGGGCGAAGCGTTCCTTCGCGGCCGACTTGCTGAACGCCAGACGCGAAGCGGCGACACCGCTCCCCGTGTAAGGAAGCCGGGCGTCTTCGAGGATCTGCTGAATCTGGCCATCCTCCCCTAATTTGCCGTGCAGCGCGATGAACGCCACGTCGAACGGTCCCCAGTCAAACGCCGAGAGGTCTACGAGGGCCGGGTCGATGACGCGCACTGCGTGGCCGAGTTCAGCCAGCACCTGGGCGACCGTTGCGCCGCTTTTGAGACTGATCTCGCGCTCGGCAGACGGACCGCCGCACAGGAGCGCGACGCGAAGCTTTCGGGAAAGTCGGGACTCGAGATGGGGGGGCATACGGCGCCTCCTTGCGCACGAACGACTCAAGATCGATGGCGAGCCCGACGGCCGGCCAGCCCCCTGAATGTGGGGAATCTTCCGGGAGGGTGAGCTTAGCCGGGCGGCCTTTTACCAGATCTGGATTTCGAGTTCCAGATCGACTCCAAACTGGTCCGAGACCTTGGCCCGGGCCAGTTGAATCAGCTCCAGAACCTCGCTCGACGTCGCACCGGGATGCGTGACGATGAAATTGGCATGGCGGTCGCTGATTTCGGCGTTTCCGACGCGCGTTCCCTTGAGTTCGGCCTGTTCAATCAGCCAGCCGGCGCTCATCCCCCGCGGATTCTTGAAAATGCAACCGGCCGACTGGAACGTCAGCGGCTGGGTCGCCTTTTTCATGATCCACAGCTTGCGCATGCGGCGCGTGATTTCGTCGGGATCGTCCTGATGCAATTCGAACCGGGCTTCGAGGATGATCAGTTCGTTGAGGCTGCTGAAGCGGTAGGCAAACGACAGCTCGTCTTCCTGCCGCACGAAGCTCTCACCGGCGATTGTCAGCACGCGAACGCTGCGGGCATGCTGCCCGATGTCACCGCTCTTCCCCCCGGCATTTCCGTGCAGAGCCCCCCCCACCGTTCCCGGGATGCCGACCAGTGTATCGAGCCCGGCCAGTCCCGACTTGACCGAATGCGAGATCAGTTGCGAGAGCGCTGCTCCGGCGCCGGCCGTGACGCTGGTTCCCTCGACTTCGATCTTCGAGAAAATCGGATTCGCCAGGTGCAACACCACGCCGGTGATTCCGGAATCCTGAACCAGCAGGTTGGATCCCCCACCCAGAACCCGAATCGGAACGTGGGTCTGGTGGCAGCAACGGACGACCTGCGTCAGTTCGTCAGTGTTCCGCGGCGTGATGAAATACTGCGCGGGGCCCCCGGTCTTCAGCCAGGTGTAGGGCGCCAGAGGTTCGTCGCGCCTGGTGATTTCTCTGAAGTCGTCGATTGAAGGCATAATGGACTTTGCCGATGTCTCCCGCGCCTAGTGTGAGCAGCACGTCTCCGGGCTGAAGCTCATCGTCCAAAGTTGACAGCGCCCGGTCAAGCGAGTCCACCGCGCGGGCGCGCCCCCCGCGGGAGACGACGCGGGAGGCTAATTCCCGGGCCAGTTCGACCGGCTCTTCGCCCACGCGTTCGCGCGCCGCGAACACCGGAGCGACCAGCAACTGGTCGCAGTCCACCAGGCTGGAGGCAAACTCATCGAGCAGAGCCTGCGTTCGAGAAACCTGATGCGGCTGAAAGACGCACCACAGCTTTCGGCCGGCGAATCGTTCGCGCGCCGTGGTCAATGTCGCCGCAACGGCAGTCGGGTGGTGCGCATAGTCGTCGATCAGCGTCACGCCGCGCCACGATCCGGCCAGTTCAAACCGGCGCCGGATTCCGGGAAACTCTTCGAGCCCTTCAACAATTGCCGATGGTCGGGCGCCGGCAGCATGCGCCAGAGCCGCGGCGGCAAGTGCGTTGGCCACGTTGTGTCGCCCCGGGATCCGCAGCCGGATCTCGGCGAGATATTCCCCGAACCGGAACATGCGAAATCGCGTCCCTTCGCGAGTCGTCCGCAGATCGCAGGCCTGCCAGTCGGCGGGGGACTCGACGGCGAACGTTTCAATGATCGCTCCGGCGGCGAGGCAGGCGGCGCGCGTGGCCTCACAGCCGGCATGGATCAGCAGCCGGCCGTCGTCGGGAACCTTCTGGGCAAACGCTGCAAAGGCGGCGACCGCTTCATCAAAGTGCGGGAAACAATCGAAATGATCGGGTTCGATTCCGAGAATCACGGCATCGTACGGAGTCAAATTGAGAAAGTTCCGCTGGAACTCGCAACTCTCGACCACGAAGTGCGGCCCGCCGCCGTCCCAGCCATTGAGACCTAAGCCGCAGACCTCGGCTCCGATGACGACGGCCGGCGCCAGGTCGGCGGCGGTCAGGATCCAGCCGGTCATGGCTGTGGTCGTGCTCTTGCCGTGCGTACCTGCGATACAAACGCCTCGCCGGCCGCGCATCAGGCGGCCGAGCATCTGATTGTACGAGAGTTGGGGAATCCCCAGTCGCTCGGCCCGCACGCGCTCGACGTTCTCGGGGCCGACTGCCGGGCTGTAGATCAGGACTCCCGTGTGCTCGCCGAGAAAGCAATCCTGGTGTCCGGAGTGAATGCGCAGCCCGCGCGCCGCGAGTGACGAGGCGGCGGCTTCCGAGAGATTGCTGTCAGAGCCCGATACAGTCCAGCCGGAGCTCGAGAGCAGTTCGGCCAGCGCTTTCATTCCCGAGCCGCCGATCCCGACGAGATGGGCCGATTGGCCACTGGCACGGGTTGCAATTCCGGCCGACTCTCGCAGGCTGGAACTCGATCGGGTTGTGATAGCAGTCGACATTTGAATCCAGGACGCGCCAGTCGCCGGAGTTTGCGAACCGCACGAAACTTCTGACGGGTCGGTCTGCCCCTGTAGGTACTATCGGTCACCCGAACGACTCGACTTCATGCTGCGTCTGGCGTGTCGCGGGCTCGTCAACTCACGATGTGGCCGGTTTTTATAGTCTGCCTCGTTGCGGATTCCGGGGCTTTTCCAGCGGTCTGACCTGCGGCGCGGCGGAATCTTAAGAGTCCCTTCCAAAGGTGTCAATGAGCGTCTGGCGGCCTGCAATGGAACCTCCTGAGAATGGACAAAGCCGAAAGGATGGGGTGCTCCCGGGAAAGCTGGGGTGACTTTGCGGCCACTTCGAGAATACCCGGAAAAACCGGGCTTCCAAGATCGTCGGCCAATTGGTGGGAATCACTGTCGAAGGGCGGGCAGGCCGCTCTGGTAGCAGGTGCTCAAAGGTGCAGCGAAGTTGGGAATCTCGAGCCAGGCGTTCAAGCGGTCGGATTGCGTCGAATCGTGACCGTCTCGGCGCCGGGGAAGCAATCAAGCAGCCTGGAATCGGTGACGAGGGCCGGGTGTTTGTACTGGACGTCGCCGGTACCACGGCGGTTGGTCTCAGCCTCTACGTACGCTGTCCAGGCACCGGTCGGAATGCGCCAGAGGCGCGGTGCACCAAGCACGTGTTCGCGGCGTTTGCCGGCGTACAGAAAGTTCACCGCCGCCAGCCGCGCGTCGAGTGATTCGAGAAAATCAGAAGCCCGGTCTGCGTCGGGAATGTCACCGCGCTCCACGATGCAAGCATAACAGGGAGCCTCGCCCAACGGCCGCAACGGGACGCCCGTGAAGCATCCCAGGCGAATCCCGAGAGCGCCGGCCGCCTCAATCGCCGCGTGCACAAACTGATGCTCTGTGATCTTTTCCCCTTCCAGGTCGGCGGTGCGGTCCCCCTTTTGAAGGAATTCGATCAGCGGCGCTTCACCGAGGAAGCCGCGGCACGCGACAATGTCACCGATGTTGAAGCGGCAATATCCGCTGGGAGTCGTCATCAGCAGAAAATATTCCTGCCCCTCTTCCAGTTCGTGTGCTTCGAGGACTGTGGGAGCAGCTTTGTCGATTTCAGCCACAGGCACGAATTCGTAGTAGTTGGATGTGACAGCCAGAATGCCGACGGGAATATCGTTTTCGACGGGAATCGTGTGGCGGCCTTCACTGGAGACGAGACCCACATCGCGCAGCGGGGAGGAACCGAAATAGTCGGCCAGATACCTCGACTGGTATCCGGCCGTCCCTCCCAGCCAGCAGCCGATCAGCGGAGTTGTCCAGTAATCGCGCGGGAGGAGCTTGCCGGTCCGTTCGACAATCTGGCTGAGGGCGCGGGCTTTGTCTGGTTCCGCGAGAAGGCGCGGCGCGAGTTGTCGGCGGATTTCGTCGGGGATTTCGAAGGCTGACGAAATCGTACCGTCGTGGATGTCGCGAATCAGGCTGTGGCGATGAATGTTGCCGAGTTCAACCATCTTCACCAGCATGCTGGGATTCATCGAGATGATCAGACCGATCCGATCGGGGATCGAGACACGGAGCATTGCGTAGTGGCGGGCCAGTGGATCGCGAATCTCCGGAACCTCGTCTGGAATTGAGTAATACCGGCGGACCAGGGGAATCTGGTAGCGGGCGACCAGCGCGCTGACCATGCTGATCGGGATCCCGCACGGGGTCCGACCCATGTCCCAGGGGCCGGCCATTTGCAGGATTTTCTTTTTGCCGGTATTTGCAGGATAATCGACCAGAACCTTCACCCCCCAGAGGTCCCAGGCCTGCCGGAACTTCTTGAGCCAGGTCGTCGTCACGGGTGTCAGCTTGGGAACCCCTGTACTGCCGGAGGTCATCGTGAATCGGATGACCCGTTCGGTCGGGGGAAAGAGCGCGTCAAATTCTCCCCGCGCCACGGCATCGATGTAGGGCGCAAAGTACTCGTAGCGCGCAACCGGCAACCGTCTGGAAAAATCACTGCGCGTGCGAATATCGGCGAACCCGTGATCGCGACCGAATCGCGTATCGCGGCAGGCGGCGATCTGTGAGAAGAGCAACTCCGTCTGGATGCTGCGTGCCCGCTGCAACGAACGCGCGAACCGGCCATAGCGCCAGTGATAGTAAGGGACTGCGGCTCGTCGCACGATGAACGGCAGTATGCCCTGAAGCATCGCGGCCTCTTTTCGAATTCGCGAGCGGCGGGGACACTCACGAGCAACTGGGATTCCAACGATACCAGAATCGGATCGTAGAAACCCCAAAGAATGGACAAGGCCGAAAGGATGCGGGGTTCCTTTCGGCCTTGCGGGCGGGATGTGTGGGGTGGGACGTGGGGTGGGATGGAGACCCGACTCCTCGGGCCGGTGGGATGGTGATCACTCTCAAACTTCGCTGATGACCGTCCGCGTTCGCGGACGCCCGCTCACCAGTCACTTCTGCTGGATTGCCAGGGCTGGCAATTTGTCAGACAAGCTGACGACCAATATCCCTAAGCAGGCGGTATGCCAAGGTTGCGAGAAAACCGCAGCGGCACTCCCCGCTGAGCCAACAACGTCTTGGCAGCAAATCACTTGCGGCCGATGGAATCGGGCTGCCCAAACTCGTGCTGCCCCACTGACCCGTCTTGTTGAATGTAAGTTTTACCGCAGAAGTTGCTAAATGGGGTGAAGTTTGCCGATTACGTGAACCGGTCTGATCGAAACAGTCCTGCTGAACTTTCCATTTGTGATCCGTCGAAGTGAACTATGGGATTCTCTCGAAAATCAGCCTGTGCGGATTATTCATTGCAAGGATCGCGTCATGGTTCGAATCGGGCGAGGCGTAAAGCACAACACGCTCTGCAATCGATCGCTGCGCGGCAGCCTGTGTCGCGTCGGACTGATCGTTGTTTGCCTGGGGGGATGGGGCTCGGCAGCCAGCGGTTTGCGGGCCGACACGCTGGCCGGTTCTCTCAATGAGCCGCAGGTGACGGCTGACCCCAACCTGGTCAAGGACCTGCTCAAGAAAATCGACGATCCGCTGCCGAAGGTTCGCCGCGAAACAATCAGCCGACTCGCACAACTCGGTCCGGCGGCGCTGGACGCTGTTCCCGCGCTGACAAACCGCCTGCAGGATCCCGACCTGTACGTCCGGGCTCATGCCGCCCGGGCGATTTGCCGAACGGGAGCCGACAACAGTCAGGCCCTCTCAACACTCGCGGACCTCATCGTCCAGGACGACCAGCAGGCCTGCTGCCTGGCCGCATTGATTGCCGGCGATCTGGGGGCATCCGCATTTCAGGTTCTGCCGGCGCTGCATTCGTGTCTCAAATCGAGGAATCTGTCGGTGCGGATACACGCCGCCGAAGCGATCCTGAAGATCGACTGGGCCGATGCCGCCAGCCTGCGGGAATTGCTCGCAGGGTTTGACAGCGACAACGCGACAACGCGGTACGTTGCCGCCAATGCGCTGGGATCGGCGGCGCCCAACAACGAGAATGCCCGGTTCGCGCTGGAATGGGCGCTGACTGACAGCGATACGAATGTGGCGATTGCCGCAGCCCTGAATCTGTCGAAACTGTTCGATCTGCCGGATCCGCCGCAGCAAGATCCGACCTCGGGCGAGGAGCTTGCCGGTTTGCTGGCGGAACTGAAAAACCCGGCGCCGGCAGTGCGGCAAAAGGCGGCCATTCGCCTGGGAATGTCGGGGCCGGCGGCACGCCACGCTGTCGGTGCTCTCCGCGAAAAGCTGTCTGATCCGGACCTCGCCGTCCGGGCGCATGTGGCGCATGCCTTGTGGCAGATTGAAAAATATGCCGACGAAATTCTGCCGGCACTCATCGACATGCTGGGCGTTACGACTCCGAACGTCAGCACGGCCGCAGTGCATATCCTCGGTGAGATCGGACCTGCAGCCGCCGATGCGCTGCCTTCCCTGTACGATATGTTTGCCGGGAGCCGCGTCCGCAACCGGTTGATGCTGGCGGCCACGATCTGCCGGATCGATCCGCGCGACCGGGAGATGATCGGGATTCTGGTCGCCGCTCTGCACGAACCAGAGGGGGACGTGCGATACCTTTCGGCGGTGGCTCTGGGAAATGCCGCACTGGCGCACCAGCACCGCATTGAACGCTCGTTGACGACCGCCAGCGAAGACCGCAACCTGCGAGTTCAGGCGGCTGCGACCGAGGGCTTGATGCGATTCCGGGCGAGGATTGACGAGGCGCGGGTCGCCGCCACGGCACGCCATGCCGTCGCCGTCGATTCGTCAGAGGGGACTCTCGTGGTCACCCCGATCTCGATGGATTCGAAATCCGGCGTGCAGGGACGGATCGACGCCAAGGCGGTGGCCCGTACCAGCCTGCCTGAGTCTCCGGTCCGGGTTCTGCCGCCCCCCCCGGTCGGGAATCTTCTGGACGACGCGATCCTGTCGGACGACGACGGCCCGCGCGATCGGAGCCCGGCTGTCGCCGATGCCGCGCCGTTTCTGAATGCCGAAGGCAAATCAGCGGTTATTGAAGACTCTGACGAAGGGCTCAAGTCGATTCGTACCATCCGCGCCACGATCCGCACGACGACCGGCCCTCTGCCCGACGATTATGCGGCAGCCAAGCTGGCCGGGATGCCGACTGTGCACCATGGCTGGGGAACGACGCGGGGCTTTATGGAAATGGCGTACTGCTGGGATGCACCGGCCATGTACTTCAAACCGATCTACTTCGAGGACGTGAATCTGGAGCGCTACGGCCAGCACTTCGACGGGTTCCAGCCGTTTGTCTCGTTCTGGAAGTTCTTCGCGACGATCCCCGTCCTTCCGTACAAGATGCTGGTGCAACCGCCGTGCACCTGCGTCTACACGCTGGGGTATGAACGGGCCAACAACTGTATGCCGCTGCACTGTTACAAGCTGGGTTGGCCCAACTGCTCGCTGCCGTGGTGCAACAACTACTGCAAGTGCACGATCGGCCCGACCTGCCCGTTCGAGAGTGATGAGGATGTCTGCGGTGACCCCGGGCTGCGATAATCAACCGTGAAGGTTTTCTGCGGGGATCGGGTGCGTTAGCATAGCGGAAACGAAACATCCGCAGCCCGATCCCGCGTACAGAGCACCTCATGAGCAATCCGCCGGTCAGCCATCCCCTCGTCGGCGTCATCATGGGGAGCAAATCGGACTGGGAAACGCTCCGGCATGCCGCCGAAACGTTGACGCAGTTCGGCGTGCCGCACGAATGCCGGATCGTCTCGGCGCATCGCACGCCCGACTGGATGTGTGAATATGCCACGACGGCAGAAGGCCGGGGGATCGAAGTGATCGTGGCCGGCGCCGGCGGGGCGGCGCATCTCCCCGGCATGGTCGCCTCGCAGACGGTGCTCCCCGTATTGGGAGTGCCGGTGCAGAGCCAGGCTCTGCAGGGGCTCGATTCCCTGCTCTCGATCGTCCAGATGCCGGGTGGAATTCCCGTCGGGACGCTGGCGATCGGCAAGGCAGGCGCTACGAACGCGGCTCTGCTGGCGGTTCGAATTCTGGCCACGACTCGCCCCGACCTGCGGAAGAAGCTCAAGGACTTTCAGCACGAGCAGGCGCGCAAAGTGCGTGAGGAGACGCTGTCTTGACTCGCGTCGTGCCCCCCCCTGTCGTGACCCCGCCTGTCGTGACCAACATCGCGAACGGTGCGATCCTGCCGGGCGCAACGATCGGAGTCCTGGGAAGCGGGCAGCTCGGACGCATGTTCGCAATTGCCGCGCGCCGGCTTGGGTTTCGGGTCCATACATTCTCCCCCGACAACGACACACCGACCGGGCAGATTGCCGACCTGGAGGTTCAAGCCGACTACGCCGACCTCGACGCCGTCGCGGCATTTGCGCGCGGGGTTTCGGTCGTGACATTCGAGTTTGAAAACGTCCCGGCAGCCACGGCTGAGGCGGCCGCCCGATTTGCGCCGGTCCGGCCGGCCGGTTCGACACTGCACGTGATCCAGCACCGGCTGCGCGAAAAGACGTTTCTGCTCCAGGCGGGCTTTCCCGTGACCCCCTTCATCGCAGTTCGATCGCCGGTCGAACTCGACGCCGCCCTGGAAAAACTCGGAACTCCGGCCGTGCTCAAAACCGCCGGCTGGGGCTACGACGGGAAGGGGCA
>Ga0137463_1000198_pt1 | contig 22973 bp, 25 predicted proteins | sample EasRivERMGT800_2_FD_102333 | JGI IMG/M metagenome (GOLD analysis project Ga0137463, IMG submission 102333) | Soil microbial communities from meander-bound floodplain in the East River, Colorado, USA - East River MetaG ERMGT800_2 | ecosystem: Environmental > Terrestrial > Soil > Floodplain ...
CATCCTGCGGGAGATCAAGACGAAGGGGAAGGAGGCCCGGTTCAAGAAGTCCGACCGGGGGCAATTCGTGGTCAACGGCTGACCCACGATTGGCCACTCAACGCCCCACGTTCGCGACGTGCGGGCGTTTTGTCGTCAGGTGGCGATCTAGGCCCGCGGCGCCGTCAGTTGAACATCGCGCTACACAGCAGGGCTTTAGCACGCCGATCGACTCACTTGACGAGTAAGACATTCTGTCTATAATCGAAATGGTAGTACCCGATGCATTTCTCCGTGCGATTTACAGGGAGGTCGTTTCGTGAATACGGTGGTGTGGCTTTCCGTAATGGTTGTTCTCGGACAGGCGGCCGCAGATAACGAGACCGATCTCAAGGATGTGCTTTTGCCGTTTTACGGGCGCGAGGCGGTCGCCTATGAATTCTTCATCGACGAAAAGCACCAGCAGCGGCTCCAGTTACAGAAGAAACCGGTGATGACCTGGACCAACGCCGACAAGTACATGGGGGCGGTCTTTGTATGGACGTATGGCGGCCGACCGGAGGTCATCGGGTGCATAGGCTCGCGGCAGTTTAAACCGGGCAGCAGCCTCGTATTTCATGAATTCCATTCGCTCAGTCTTCAGCCACTGGAGGCCGTGCAGCTCGGCCGTGGAAAACAGCAGTGGAAAGCTTCTCGTCCGGGTGTCGAACCGAAGATCGTCGAAGGTGCTCCAGCTCCCAGTGATTCCGAACGACAGCGTCTGACGCAAATGCGAAACATTGCTCGCGAATTCAGCGCGTGGATGAAGGACAACGAAGACGTCACCGAGTTGCGACTTCTGCCACAGCCGATCTTCCGCTATAAGGCACCGGACCAGGGAGTGGTCGACGGGGCCATCTTCGCGTTCGTCTGGAAAGGGACCGACCCCGAGATTCTGCTGATTGTCGAGGATCGAAAAGGGGAAGTCGAAGCCCTCTGGCACTCTGCGATGGCACGGTTCAACTATCGCGAAATGTGGGCCAAGCGCAATGACCGCGAGGTCTGGCGTGTAGGCGTCGCACGAGAGAATGAAATCTACATCACGGGAGAGGTCGGCCAAGTGTCACTCAGTGAAATCCAGGCGGCTCTTTCGCCTGTCGAAAAGTGATTCCCAGTCACGTAACAGCGCCGTTTCCGGTCGATCTGCCCGACCCCGCGCCATCCCGGCTATATTCGCGGCATGAGCGACACAGCATGTCCAATGTGCGGAACGCCCTCGCCGACAGGTAAATGCCCGTCGTGCGGAGAGGTCGCATCCATTGAGCAGGTCCGCCAGCGCTTCCAAATGCCACGATTGCCACCGATCGAATCCTATTTCATCGCGCCTCTGTTCCTCTTGGTGCTCGTTGCGCTCCTGCTTCCGTTCATCAATTGGATACGACTCGCTTTAGAAGGCCTTTGAGATCGCCCCGTGACGTTCCTGCTCCCAGCCCTGGCCGTAGCCTTCGCAGCCTCCCGAGAAGTCGTCGATGACCATCATCCTGCCCACCCTGGCCGTGGCCTTCGCAGCCTTCTGCATTTGGCTCGGCGTGCGGATCTATAATCGCCGCGAGCGATGGGCGAAGTGGACCGCGGTGGGCATCGCCTTGGCGCTGGCGCTCTATCCGCTGAGCGTCGGTCCGATGGTATGGCTGCGCAAACACCGCTGGATATCGGAACAAACTATTATCGGCACGCGAATCTACGAGCCCCTCTTCATGATTTGCGAACAATCTGAGGCGGCCTACCACTCGCTGGAATGGTACGCAGATTTCTGGGAGTGATTCCTTCTCACTTACGTCGCCATTCCAAACTTTCCAGCGAGTTCAAAGTCACCCGCGACCCGAACTTCCCGCCCCCGCGCCACCCCGGCTATACTCGCGGCATGAGCGAACACGCGGCGTGGCCACCCCGAAATGCTCTGCTCGTCAGTCAGGAGAAGGCGGTCGATGCTCGGAGCCGTTCATACGCTTCTCGGGGGATTGTCCCTGGTTCTAGGAGCGCAGATTTTTCTATCGACGAAGGGGACTCGCTGGCATATTCGGCTGGGATGGGCCTACGTCGGAAGCATGTTCTGCGTCAACGTCACGGCCCTGTTCATCTACCGGCTAACGGGTGCTTTCAATCTATTCCACGCGATGGCAGTTTTCAGCCTGCTGATGGTTGTTGCGGGAGTGTGCCAGGTTCGGTTTCGCTCTCGGTTGCGCAGATGGCTCTGGCGTCATTATCAATATATGTCATGGTCGTACGTGGGACTTCTGGCGGCAACCGCCAATGAGGCATTCGTGCGGATCGAAGTTTTCAAGTTTCTGGCCGCAAAATCAACCACGGCGCTGCCGCTGATTGCTTCCATTCTGATTGTGGCCGTTTCTGGTGCGATCATATTTTCCCGACAGAGATCGCTGCTGGCGCGCTACGGTCAAGCTGATCGGCCAAGCTCTGATGAGCGCGGAAATCAGATCTCGTAATCCCACAGCCTTGCCGTCAGTCTACGCGCTTCACCAGTCAGGATGTATCCCAGTCAGATTTCGTGTGCGTCTGCGATATTCTGCGTTGCGCTGGGCTGGCAGGCACGCCTGCATCCGGGATGTGGTGGATTACCGGGATTTTCAGCAGTAGACTGACCTGCGTGTCTGGTGTGGCGATGCGGTCGGCGCGAAGCCGTCTCGAAGCGACCGGACAAAATGGCCGCACTGAACCTGTGCAAAAATCCTCATGGGCAAGATTACTGTCAATTCCGCGTGGGTGCTGGCTCGAGTTGCTGCCGGGTTCGCCGCGGTCGTGCCCACGGTCGTTGCATGCTTGATGCTGCGCCATCAGATTCAACATGGCGTCGATTGGCTTGAAGGCGCGCTGGTCTACCCGCTGTTTGGTACGCTGGCCGCCCTCGCCTGGTGGTTCGCCCTGTGCGGGCAGCACGCCGAGAGTCGGGCGAGGATCATGTTCTCTCTCGTCGGCGCGATGATTTTGGGCGTTATCGGAGTCATTGCCGGATTCTTCGGTGGAGGGATTTTATATCCACAATCGAATATGGCGGGGCTGCTCGGGATTTTTACCGGCCCGATGGCGTTCGCGGCAGGGGCCGTGGTAGGTGCGATTGTCGGGTGCCAATGGACAAGGAGGCAACCGCGGCCAGAAGTTCCGCCGGATCGACTTGCGGAAGAATGATCTCTTGCTCGTCGCGTTGTATTGTGAACACCGCGACCGTCTGACGCCATTGGCAACCCGATCTTCCCGCCTCCGCGCCACCCCGGCTATACTCGCGGTATGAGCGACCAGCGGTCAGAAAGCAGCCTCTGGCGAATGTTCAGCGGCGTGCCGCTTTCGGCGCTCGCCAAAAGGTATCCCGGCGAGTTCATGCTCGCTGTCGCTGTCTGCCTGATTTCGTCAGCGACCGGCTGGGCTGAATGGGGTTTTCAGAGTGCTATATTTTGGGGACGCCCGAAACCCGGATTCATTGGGTGGTTTCAGCACAACGGAATACCGTTGATGGGACTGTTTTTCGTGGCGAATACGATCGGCGGAATCTCGTTGATTTTCTTAGGCGTCTCGCGATTGACCAGACGGCAAAAGGGTCGGTGGCGTGGGCTGCCGCGTTCAGACAGCACCGATGTTCCTTAATTAGTGCCATTTCATGAGCATCATCCTCCCAGCCCTGGCCGTCGCCTTCGCCGCCTTCTGCGTCTGGCTGGCGGTGCGTATCGTCAACCGAAGATCGCGACCAGGACGACACTTTTTCATCATTGCCCCGCTGGTCCTGCTGCTGGCATATCCGCTTAGTGTCGGACCGCTCAATTGGCTGATGACCAGAGAATTACTGCCAGGCTGGGCGATGGTACCCCTGACATTGATTTATTTGCCGCTCAACTTGGTGACGTCCAACTTTCCGGACTCCGAAGCGTGGTATGCAAAACTCTGGTTTTGGTACGTCGACCTTTGGTCTGCAGACGTTTATCGCTGACTTACGTCGCCACGCCAGACATTCCGCCGAGTTCAAAGAAACCTCGACCCGGTTGCAACGAACGCGGGGAGGCGGGATGGACGCCGACGCTCACTCCTTCAATACGAGAACGGCCTCATCGCACGCGAGGTAGCGATCGCTGCCGGGCGAGAATCGGACACGCTCGACGACGAATCCACACTTGTGAAGCACTCTGAGCGACGCGCCGTTACTGGTTGCCACTTGAGCGTGCAATGGACGGATTGCAATTTCGAGCAGAAACAGCCGCAATGCCTCGCTGGCGATCCCTTTCCCCCAATGTTCCCTGCTGATCCAGTATCCAACATGGGCCTGACCGTCGCGCAGAAAACAGACGACATTTCCGGCCAGTGCGCCGTCCAGGAGAATTGCCTGCGCTGTGACGCTTGGGTCCCGCAGATTGTCGGCCCACCGCGCCTCAAATGCTTCAGCGCTGAGAGGAATGACTGCCGCCAGTCGGTTCGAGTCCGGGTCGAGCTGCATCTGAAACACGTACGGCAGGTCGGCCCGCTCGAGCTTGCGAATGCGAACAGAATTGCTGATTGCGGAATCCATGCCGTGTGAACCTGACTTATTGACTTATGGAAACGGGTATCCTACCGCGCCTTCTCGCTGGCGTGATTGTCTGCGTTTGGAGACCGCCCGGAAACTGCCCTCTCTGCTCAGTTTGCCGCCAATCAATAGGTGGTATTACCGTTCATATCCTATTTGAAACGCGCCTGCGCCTCTTTGCCTTACGGCTTCGCGCCGGCTGGTGCGGCTGGTGGTTTGTCGGCAGCCGCTGGCGCCGCTGGTGAAGGTGCGGCCACGGGGCCTCCTTCCGGGGGTTTCGGCGCCTTCGGGTCGGCGGGGAGCACGCGAAATCTCGTCGGACCTGACCGTAGCGGACCCGCCCAGGCGCGGAGATCAGTGCGGTGATGCAACCGCATCGCGAGATTCGTGAGTGCTTGCGGCGAGGTGTCTCTGAGAAATGCGGTGGTTTCCGTCTCAGTGGGCTGGATGTCCTGGCGGAAGAGGTCGGACATCGCTTGATTCAGCAGTTCCTTCCGCTCGGCGGGGTCAGCGGGGAGTGGCGCGACGAGGTTCAGGCGCGCGGTGATGAAATCCAACCACCAGCGCGGCTCACCGTCCAGTACTTCAACTTCGTTCCAATCATGCAGCGGCAGCACACCGGGCGTGAGTGTCACGCGATCGCCCTCCTTCGCACCGATCCATGTGGCGATATCGGCATTCTTGAAGTCGTGGAAGCCATACTTCCCGAGGCCGAAGCCCGGACCGGCGAGTTCGATGTAGCGGCCCGGCTCGAGGCGGAAGGTGACCAGCGGCGCGCGAGTGTAGCGAGTCACCGACTCCATGCCGATCTCCGCGCCCCTGGCGTCTTTGGCCGTGGGTTCGATGTGATGCCACGTCCTGGTGTGGAAGACAACCGGTTCCTGGCCCGCGTTGTGAACGAGAATGCGGCAGCCCAGCGGGGTGCCCATGCGGATCTCAGAGCCCGATGCATTGACTCCCGCTTTATCAGATGCAGTGCGACCTTCCGTGACGACATTACCGATCCAGTCCACGTATTGCAGCTTCGATTCGATTCCCGGCCCGACCATCGTAGCCGTGCGCAGCCCAAGCCCATGGCCCACAGGCTCACCCCACGGCGCTTTCTCGAGTTCCGGCGGCAGCGGCAGGCCGTGCTGCACTTTCCCCCCCACGATCTCCTCCAGCATCACGCTCAGCGGCGCATCGGAGACAGCGGCGATGTCGTTGAGCAGCGTGGCGGCCTCCACCGGCTGCCAGTCGCGCGAGCCATCCAGGCGCGGCAACAACGGCTCCATGCGCCTGGCAAAGGGTGCGCCTGCGGCATCCGCGGCATTGCCCTTTACAAAGCCCTTCACGTGCTCGCCCATGCGCGCGATGAACCCGCCGGGGATCTTTCCACTCAGCCGCGCGCGGTTGAGCCAGACTTTGAAAAGCTCCTGCGCTTTGCGGTTCTTTGGTGCCTCCGCGCCCACGCCGGCACGCGTGTTCGGCGTGGTTACAGCACCCGTCCAGGCTCCGGCCGGGGCCTTGTCCACCTTCAACGCGGCATTCAGTTGATATCTGGTCGACTGCCGTATGTCTGACGCGATGGCAGCCCCGGCGGATGCACCGTTGGGGTCCTTGACTGCTTCCTGGAACAGCCGCAGAAACACCACTTCTTGCGGCTGCAGCGTCACATCCACACCGTTGGGTTCCTTGCTGCCGATGCGCGACACGATCCTGTCCTTCTCCTTGATGTCGAGCCAGCGCTCGTGCGGTGCTTCAACTGTCGTACAGAGACGCACAGCCATTTTGGAAGCGTTCTGCACCGCCAGGTAGAAGTCCGCCACATCCCCAGCCGCCGGCTCACCCAGCGCAGGCGGCCACGCGAGGGCCATGCGCAGACCATTCACCGGCTCGCCCCACTCGAGCTTTGCCTCGGTGGCGGGCTGGAGCCTCGCAGCTCCTTTGGGCTTTTGCGCATCCTGGTTCGGCACCGGCGCGGCGGGAACGGTGGGCGGCTGTGGCTCCAGCCTCGCCTCCACGGCAGGGTCGAGTTTCACGCCCTCTTTGGGCTTAAGCGATTCCTGCTGCTGGACCGGGGCGCCGGGCACGTCGAACGCCTTTCGAAACGCATCGCGCAGGTGTTCCGGCACATTGACGATGCCGCCATCCTCGAATCGCGTTTCCTTCACGTCTCCGGGATCCGTGAAGTCGAGTTTCCGGACGAGGCCCTTTTGCACGACCCACAGCACCGTTCTGCCACGTTCCCACGCGATCGCCCAGGTGAGATGTCCGTCGGGGAGCTTGATTTCATGAGGCTTTCCCGGCGGCTCGGCTTTCTGGTCGGGTGAGAAAAACAGGATGCGCGCCTCGTTCAGACGGCGGTTGCCGTCGGGCCTCTCTGCGATAGACAGCCGCACGTTGTCGCCGATGGTGTACCACCCGGGCCCGGTTGCGACGCGCGGTTTTTTCGCGGCGTCCGGGTCGGCGGCGGTGACCCGGAATTTGATCTTGCCCGCCGGCAGATTGCCCGCAAACGGCACGACGCGCGCCACGAGACGGTTCGCGAGCGCAGTCCGTGCGTCGGGTGCATCGTCGGCCGTAAATCTGGCGATCTCCTCCGGCGTCGGCGGCACGCCGATGAGATCGAGCGTCACGCGGCGGATGAGCTGCTCGCGGTCGGCCCTTCCGGCCGGTATCGGCGTTTCGCGGTCGATGCGCTCGTCGACGATCGCTTTCCACATTTCCAGCGGCGTTCTCCGCTCCGCCGGCGGGATCCAGGCGTCTTCGCTCGCGCCGACGGTTGCGGGCTGAAAGGTGACTTCGTCTCCGTCAACCGCCTCGATCCACGCACCCACACGCAGGCCGGCCCAGTTCTCCTCGACGGTAATCTGTGGGCCAATGGCGATGCCATGCGCCTCCACCTCGGCATATTCACCCGGCGCCAGGCGAATGGTCACCAGTGTGCTGAGTCTCGTCCACTCGGTTGCCGAAACCTGGATGATCGTGCTGCTCACTTCGCGGGCCTGATGGTTCGAGTATTGGTGCCAGTCCGGCGTGCGGAAGACGACCCTTTCGTTCCCCGTGTTGTGGAACAGAATTCGTGACTTGAGATTCGTGCCGAGCGGGTACAGCCGGGCGACCGGTTCCAGCAGCCAGGCGGCGCAGAGGCCACTGGCCGCGGGGGCCCCCCACGCGGCGCCCTTCAGCTCGGCGGGCAGCGGCTCACCGGGCCGGATGGGACCTCCCATGGACGACGACGATCCGTAGGCCCCCGCCCATTCGGGCAATGCGGGGTAAATATCCGTCAGATCATTGAGCAGCGCGACCGCATCCGCCTGTGTCCAGTCGTGCGACGTGTCGATCCGCTTGAGCAGTTCGGAAACTTTCGGCACGCGCTCGTCCGTTGGATTCAAGCTGATTAACCTCGCCACTCCAGCGGCAAGTGATCGGAGCGCCCCTCCGGGAATTTTCCCATCCGTCCGCGCGCTGTCCTGCCATATTTTGAAAAGCAGCCGCCCGGATTCGTGTTTCGGTTTCATGACGGGCGGCTGTTCGTCCTGCTGCGACGCGCTGGAGTCGCGTGAGGCTTGAACCTGCGGCGCCGCAGCGTCGCCTGTTGCTGCAACCGCAGCTCCGCCGGCCGTTTCGTCAACCGCGCTGAGCATGGCGACCGGAACGACGATGCCAGCACCGATCGCCAGAGCCACTGCGGAGAGCGCCACCGACACGCGGCGACGATTGAGGTGTTCGCTGAGGACCGCGACAAGACGGCCTTCGAGCGACGACTGGCGGGCCATCGCCAGTCCGCAGGACTGCGTCCAGCGGGCGGGGGAGAGGCCCGTGACGACTTCCAGCAGATGTCCCGCGTAGGCCGACGGCCTCACGCCGCTCGCCAGAACCAGATCGTCGCACGCGCGTTCACGTTCCACGCCCAGACGCCAGGCGGCGAACCACACCAGGGGATGGAACCAGTACAAAGCACACGCGATCTGCGTCAGCAGTTGGGCCAGCGTGTCGCGACGCTTGACGTGAGCCAGCTCGTGCAGCAGAACCGATCGCAGTTGCTCGCCGGTCCATTGCCGCGCCGCCACGGGAAGCAACAGCTGGCAGCGCAGGATGCCCCACACCACGGGAATCGTCTTTTCCGGGTGAATCGACAGGGTGACCGGGCGGCAGATCCCGAGCTGGAAACACGCGGCTTCAAGGGCCGTTACGATGGTGTCACGGCTGGCCTGCGGCGCGTCCCCTTTTGCCGGGTGACTTGTCGTCCAGATGACCGTCCCCTGCCGCCCGGTATTCCAGAGCATCAACCGAGCGGCCACCAGCCGCAGGAGGAGCGCATAAAAACCAATCGCCCACACGAGTGGCACAGCGTTCAGCCAATTCCAGGTCCCATCCGCCGACTCGGGTCTGCTTTCCAGGGCCGCCAGCACGGGCCGTGAATCGGGCAGTGCCGGGCCAGGTTGAGTCGCAGTCCCGGAGGACCGCTCGACTTCCACTCGCTCCGCATTCTGCGGCAATTCAAATGCATTTTCGTCGGGCCTGGCGCTTGATCGTGGGGTTGTCGCCACCACGCTCGTCGCTGGTGGAATATTCGCCCATTCAGGCAGCACTCGCCATTGAGGCAACATGGCCGACAGTCCTGGCGCAGCCAGCATCGCGACAATCGCCAGCAGCCACACAAAATGTCGAGTCGCCGCCGAGTCGCGCCTCAGAATCATCGCTGCGACAGCCGCCAGCACCAGGAGCGCCGTCCCTTTAGCGGCCGAATCCACGAGCACCAGGCTCGAAGCGCTGAACACCCCGGCAACCGCGAAGAGCGTGCGATTCATCTCAGCGACCCTCCTGCTGTGCCTCGTCGATCAATGCAATCAGCCGCTCACGTTCGTCGGCCGATACGTGGTCCTTTCGCGAATGCAAATGCGCGGCGAGTGCTTCTTCCAGAGAGCCGCCAAAAAACGTCTGCAGCACTCGCTCAAATGCGCGGCGTCCGGCCTTGTCTTTGGCCTGGCGCGGAACGTAGATCACCTCTCGCCCGCTCTCCCGTCGTCGAAGATGCCCCTTGTCTTCCAGGATGTGCATCATTCTGCGAACCGCCATCGCCGTGGGCGGCGAGGGAATCGTTTCGACGACTTTGTTCACAGTCGCCTCCCCGAGCGCAAAGACAGCATCCATGATCTGTCGTTCGCGTCGACTGAGTTCGGACGGTTCAGGCATCATCGGTTCCTGAGAGGTGACAGTGTTCCCATCGAGCACCGCGCCTGAGCGGCACGGCGTATCGTTAATATTTTAACGCACAAGTGCGCGAGGGCAAGGCCTATTTCGTTAAAAAATTAACGTGCCGTCGAATTGCGGCCAGCCGGTCCCCTGAGCGGCGGAGGCGGGGAGGCGAGCTTTCTCGCCACTGCGTTGCGGCTGACTGGGATTCAGCCTCCCACGGCCGGACCATGGTGCCATCCACTAACCTGCAACCCCTGGCGTCACGTACGTCGGTCGCCGAACATCACCTTGTAAACCCAGTCGATAGAGTTTTCCTTCCCCTGCAAGCGATAAAGCATTTTATCCAGAGATTTCAGCCCGTACGGGGTCCGCTCCATTCCGTGCGCGCCCCTTTCCCCGAACCTGCATTCAAGCCATGACACTTCGTCCCCGGACGGCGCAATCTGAAGCCGTAGATGAAGAGGCACCAGGGTCTGATCGGAAATGATGATACAGAGGCCAAAAATCTCGGCCTCTCCCTCCCCAGACTTCTGGGCAACGAGCGGATAGACCCCATCCAAGCTTTCTCGCTCCCATTCGGGGTAGACTTCGCCGAGAATCTCCCCGACGAACCTTTCAAGGCCACTCAAGACCTCGCGGATTTTCTCGGCTTCGGCAATTCTCGCGCCGACCGGCAAACCGGTCAGCATCTCCCGCAAGGAGCGGCTGATTATCTGTTCCGATTTCGACGTCAATCGCAACTCCAGTTCGGCGTTCGTGGATGCGCAATCTACTGTTCGATGCCGGCTGTCAGGTTAAATGCCAAACACACGATCATAGGGCAGGCGGTCAGTTTGTTTCAGACGGCCCGTCTGGAGTCGGGGCGGGAGGGTTGACGCACTCGCGATCGAGGTAATCTCGACATGCTCTCCAGCCAGAGAAGACGATCAAAACGCATGCCGTCAGCGTGCAGATGAACAAACTAAGCCCCAGCCCCCACTTTCGAACCGTATTTATTGTTTCGGCTGCGGCAAAATTCCCAAGATCATGCGCGAACTGACTTGCTAAGTTCGTCAGCACACGAAAGAGCTGTGGCGGCACAAGAAACACGACGACGGCAAGAGCCATCAACCTGCCGTTCCGTTGTCGCAGCAACCAGCGGAAGGCGGTCGCTGTTCCGTAAATGAATCCGAGCGGCTTGTCCATTCCCCGATCATACCCCGGCGGGATGCCAGCGCAAACAAAAACCCCGCCGAATCTCTCCGGCGGGGTTCGTCGCTTCCGGCCCTATTCCTCAACGGTTGCCATCACCCGCTCAAACAGTTCACGACCATTCCCGCCCCCGCGCCACGCCGGGTACAATCGCGGGCATGAGAATTGTGCTGCCAGCCATCGGCGTGGCGTTCGCGGCGTTTGCTGTGTGGTTTACAGTGCGGCTTGTTAATCGGCGGGGTAAGGTGGGCCGGAGATTCTGGATCAGCGCCGCCGTCGTCGTGGCACTGGGGTATCCGATCAGCTTCGGTCCGGTCTGCTGGCTTTGTAGCGCCAGGATGTTACCACTCGCTCCCGTGGGTTACTTCTACTGGCCGTTTGTGTATCGCGCGTCTTGTGAAGATGGATTTGGCTCAGTACTACTGGATAGTTATGCAAATTTCTTGACCCCCAGATCAGATATTGTCGGCGATCTGCTTAGGGCTGTCGCGGAATCATAGCCGCAATCCATCCAATTCCGCGAGCGATTCCAACACCAGCTTACGTCGCCACTCCAGACATTCCGGCGAGCGCGTTCGTGTGATTCCAGAACAACCGAACACAATCCGGTTCAACTTCCGGTCAACCCGCAGTGTCGTTATCGACTCCGGTCGGATGAGTCGCCCGCTGGTTTGTGGGTCTCGGCGGGAGCGCCGGTCTTCGAATCGGCCTTCATGCGGAACGGCTTGTTTCTCTTATAGAGCGCCAGATACTTCTTGTGGCTCTCTTCGGATTCCGTGCCCCTTGCCATTTCGAGCGCCTTCGTCTGCCATTCGACCGCCTTCTCGAATTTGCCTGACTCGGCGTACGCCGCGGCCAGCGTCATTAACGCATTTGGGTCCTGCCAGCGCGTTAAGACACACAACCGCGTGGCGTCGCTTACGGCTCGCTTTCCATCCCGAACGTGAGGGTCGGGACAAACTGCCTGGAGCCAAGACCGCAAACCCCACGCATTGAGTTTCTCGGAATCGAGCCGGAGCACTTCGTTCAGGTCGTCGATGGCCTTGGCATAGTCTCCCTTGGCCATCCAGGCACGACTTCGATTGTTCAAAGCCGTCACCGACTTTGGATCGAGCTTGAGCGCTTCCGTGTAATCGGCAATGGCCCGGTCTGTCTCGCCCAGTGCGGCCCAATCATACGCTCGACTGGCCAAGCGCGCTTCTGTCTGTTCGACGGCGATCGCAATACTAAGGTCGGCGATGGCTTTCGCGTACTCCCCCATCTGGGACCAAACGAATCCACGAGTATCGAGGGCGTAAACGTTCTTGGGATCGAGCTGCAACGCAGCGTCGAGGTCCGCCATAGCGAGATCCCAGTCTCTTGCTCTTGCACGGGCTGATCCGCGCGTCACGAAGTCTGCCGGGTCCTTCGTACCCAATTTGATCGCCTGCGTGGCGTCGGAGATGGCTTCGTCAACCTTGCCCAGCGCCAGCCAGACTTCGCGGCGATTGCTATAGACGTCGGGGTTATCGGGAGTGATGTGAACAGCCGATTTCGCATCGGCTAGCGCCTTGTCGTAATTGGTCCGAACACACAGCCAATATTGGCTCCGATTCAGGAACGCTGACTTCTGTTCGGGGTTGAGTCGGATGGCCTCGTTGAGGTCCTTGAGACCTTGTTCATAGTCCTGCATCTTGAATGCGACAGCGCCCCGGATGGCAAATGCCAGATCCATGCTCGGGTCGAGGCGAATCGCTTCGTTCAGATCGACGATTGCCTTTTCATATTCTCGACTATTGGCCCAAGCCGCGCCACGATTTGCGTAGTCCACCGCGAGGGTGCCACGAGGTTCTTGCGCGAACGCAGGTCCAGTACAAAGCCCAAAAACAAACAACGCAATTGCCGAGCTGGTGCGATGCATGGCTTGGCCCTCCGTAGACCCCGAAAACAAGATTGCACTGTGGCGCGTTTTCTAGCAGAAAACGGCTTTTCAGGGGAACAGAGATCAGCGATCTTCACATTTAGAGGGGGCCGTCGCAGTGACTTCCGATCACCCTGACACGGTGTGCGAGACTTCATGCCGACGCAACTGCTCCCAGTTGTCCGGTCGGAGCCGCCTGTCCGTCGAGTTGATCGGCCGGAAAAAGTCTTTCAGGCAGTTCCAGCGTCCCGCGAAGCCGTATTGGGCTTCAAAAAAGTCCCGTGACCAGACGTTTGCTGTCCCTCGCTCAAGGTCGAATCCAATCCCGTCCAGTGAGCCAGTGTATGAAGGCGTTACGAGCGCCAGGTAGACTGCGACGTAAACGGCGGGCAAGACCGTCGCCCCCAAAACGGCTCTGAATGCGATCTTGATCCAGCGCTTCATCAGGACGGCTCCAGAATAGAACTCAGCGTCGAGTGTACCCGTGTTTTTTGTCCGAATGAATGCCAAACACCCTGAAAGGCGGCGTCGCGTCAGTTCGATTCAGCCTTGCGGTCATAGTGACGGGTTGGCCAGCGCTATGGATTGTGTGGAAATACCCCAATGTATCGGCCGCGCCCCGAAGGGATCAAAACGCACCCCTGTGGGGGCGTCCAGATCCGCATGTACCAACGGATGGCAGAGGCCGCTTTCGTGTCACGATCTGCGGCCACTGCGCCGATCGGCAAATAAATATCCATGATCGGGACAGGTTTAACGGTGCCACCGAGGGGAACTGCTATCGCTCGACAGGCAACCCCGAAGCCCAGGATGTACGCGACTGGCAGGCCTGCGACGATACCGACAGCGGTTCGTTTGGCCCATATTTCTTGACGCGCGATGATTCGCACAGTCAGCCAAACGCAGAATGCTGCAAGTGCGACGCCAACTAATTCGAGTAGCGAGGTCATGCCTCGATTCTAACACGGCGGGAAGATGACGGAAACGGGATTCCACGCGGCGTAGGACAATGACTGTGGGTCAGTTGAGCGCGACCGGTTCCACTCAGCGATCATTAACGTCCGGTTTTGAGTTCAAGGCCCTTACATACTCGGCAAATGTTGGACGGCGCTGATACTTGACGGAACACCCGGGCAATGCAGCTTGTAGCTCGTTGACTCCACTGCTTGTCATCAGCGTGAGCCTGACGTCGAGTTTCTTCAGGTTTCGCAGCTGTATAAGTTGAAGGGCACTCGCGTCGGAGACATCTGCGCCCACGAGCTCCAGTTCTTCGAGGGCAGCCAGTTTGCAGACATGCTCCATCCCCGCGTCGCCGACATTTGTCCAACGAAGATTGAGCCTCTTGAGGTATGGGAGCTTTTCGACACAGGCGAGTGTTGCGTCGCCGACGATGGGGCGATCGGTTGTCAGTTGTGAGAACATACCGAAAGCTCCCGTCGTGCCGTGGTCATAAATTGCCATTTCAGGTGGAAATGTGACTCCTTCGACGGCCTCGTCAAGGATTCTCATTCGGTCCCGACCAACGAGATCACGCAGCCATTTCGGTCCCACCACAAGAACTTCGATGCGGCCTCCCAGGCGTTCAACCTCTCGAACCGCGACCGACTGCCGGTATCCTCGTACGCCCACCCAGAACGTAGTCGCGATGAACAGGGGCGCGAGCATCGACAGGAACAATCTCAACGACAGCGGAATCCACGGCCGGCGGTGCGCTGGTCTGCATTCCGTCAAATCAGGGTTCAGCTTTGCCGCGGTGACCATTCGGTCAGTCTACCGCCTGCCAGTGGGCCAGTGAATCCCAGTCACGATCCCGACAGTCCCGACCGCTCTTTCCGTCAAATCCACCGACCGGTACGATTCCGGCATGAGCATAGCCCTGCCAGCCTTGGCCGTCGCGTTCGCAGCCTTCTGCGTCTGGCGGGCAATACGGCTCGTGAATCGCCGGGAACGACTCGGGCGGCGATTCTGGATCACCGTGGCCCTGGTCGTGCTCGTCGGATATCCATTGAGTTTCGGCCCCGTGTATTGGCTCGACTTGAGCTATCACACGGATACCCGTTGGATTCGTGATGCCATCTTTTTGTACCGGCTTCCGCATGACGCAGTTATTGAGGTACTGCCGCAGGCCATTGCGGATGTGGATGGAGCATACATGGATTTGTGGATACCAGCGAAATTCCGTTAGCGCGGATTCGCCACTCTCTTCAGCACCCTGCCCGAATCCGCGCACCCTGTGGGGTATTTTGGCCGGCGTATTCAAAAGGCCCCACTACCCGCTGGCGTGTCAGCTTGTATTGTGAACACCACGACACGGCGACGCCATCCGCAACCTGATCTTCCAGCCCCCGCGCCGCCCTGGCTATACTCGCGGCATGAGCAAGGAACAGATCAAAATTAAGTCGGCAGTTAATCGTGGCTGGGCGCTCGTCTTCGCCCTCGTGGCGATGGTCTTGATCGCCGCCGCGTTCATTCTCGGAACGTGGCGAGATTCCGCGATCAACATCATCGGCGCGGCGATCAATCTATACGCGGCATATTACTATTCTCGCCAGAAACAACCTCCCGCATGACCATCGCCCTGCCAGCCCTGGCCGTCGCCTTCGCAGCCGTTTGCGTCTGGCTGGCCGTGCGCGTCGTCAACCGGCGGGAGCGCTGGGCGAAGTGGACGCTGGCCGGGTTGATTCTCGGACTGCCAGTCCTTTATGTGGGAAGCTTCGGACCCGTCTGTTGGGCCATGACAGCCAGTCCAGTCCAACTGTCAGCAGATGATCTGTCGGCAACACTTCCCAAGGTCTACTTGCCGATCGGGTGGGCAATGATGCACTCGCGATTGTTTCTTCGCTCCATGCAAGGCTATGCCAGATGGGGGATGGCAACGAACGCGGGAGTGCATGTCCCGGTCAACAACAATTCCTACATACGCATCAAGCGGTTCCGTTAACTTACGTCGCCACTTCAGACATTCCGGCGAGTGCGAGCTGCAGCACTGCCATTCCCGCCCCCGCGGCACCCCGGCAATACTCGCGGCATGAGCATCATCCTCCCAGCCCTAGCCGTCGCCTTCGCAGCCTTCTGCGTCTGGCTCGGCGTGCGGATCTTCAACCGGCGAGAGCGCTGGGCGAAGTGGACGCTGGCGGCGGTCGTCGGGCTGCCACTGCTGTATGTCGCGAGCTTCGGGCCGGCGTGCTGGTGGTTTTCGCCACGCGTAGGATTGACGGGAGATTGTGTGGATGTGCCTGCGGTTTATTTGCCGATCGGCCGAATTTATATTGAAGCGGATCATGGTGGCTGGATCAGTCGCACCATAAGGTGGTATGCGACCCTCCGGCACGAGAGCGTGCAGGTCATGCATAATGGTGACTTTAATGCACGCCTACAAATCGAGCGGACTGACTAATCCGCAGGATCGTCCTTCCCGATCTCAGCCAGGTACGACTTACGTCGCCGCTCCAGACATTCCGGCGAGCTCACAGTACTGACGTGCCCCGGGATCTGGCGCGGTAATTCCTGCACACTATGCCACGGGCTCGAACGTGCCTGCTTTTTCGCATCCGATTCGGCCAGCCCAGCTTCCGAGATTGCTCTTAACGGACCGACTCAGAACCCCGGGAGAGGCGCCACCTCGCCCATAGAAGTGCAATGGGCGCCCAGAATGGAAAGAGGATGCCAAGCTGGGCCATCATTCCCCCATTTGCCACGCCTGTCGCGGCACCGACACTTCGGCCAATTGTGGGTTGAAGCCAAAATGCTGCGACAGCCAAAAAGTAGGCCACTTCGAAAATGAATATTCCGATTAGGAAATGCAGCCAACGTAGGCGCGTACGAATTAAATCCACACTGCAGGTCAAAAGACCGACGTAACAGGCGACACATACAGCCGACATGCCATAAAACGCAGCGTCGAAATATGGAAGCTCTTTATTGGCGTCGAGTTTCGAAAACGCCCCGCGGGACGCAGAGAGTAGGGTCATCCCGTTGTAGCAGAGGCCAAGTGTCGCAGTGAGCGCACCGACGATTCCAACGCCAACTACGACGACTGTTGGCAGTTTTGACATGCATGCCTCCCCGTCGATGAGCAGCTAGACCGGAGGTCGACCGTGTCACGTTGACCAGGACTCATTCTGTCAAAGCTAAGCCGGCGCCGCAAACCTGAACAGCTCCCCGACTCCGTCGTCCTCCACCGCCACATGCAAATACGCCGACGTGATCGACACGTTGGCATGGCCCGCGGCATCTCGTACCTCTGCCAGCGTCCTGTGCCCCGCCAGTGCGTGAGAGATGAACGTGTGCCGCCCGTGGTGAATCGTGAGCGTCTCGAGGCGTTCGCGGCCAAGGATCTTGCACGCGGTACGGAAGCGCCGTCGCAGCGTGTGGCGGGACAGCGTTCTGGTACCCCGCCCCGGGCGCAGCGACGCCACGAACAACTGTTCGGATGTGGCACCCAGTCGCAGCCGCTCGGCCTTCCACTTCGCCAGATCGGCCAGCGTCCCCGAATCCCACCACAGCGGGACGATCCTCGACCGGCCGCCTTTCGATGCCCCGCGGCGGATCCGGATGTGTGGCCGGGCGGCCTCGACGCGGATGTCGCTGATCCGCAGGCCGGCAATCTCGGAGACGCGGAGGCCGCAGCAGCACGACAAGCGGACCAGGATCAGGTTGAGCCAGCTGTTGGCCGAACGGGTGGACTTCCCCTGGAGGTCTGCCAGGACGGCGGCCAGTTCGCGGCGGGATAGGATCTTTGTGGCGTCGATGCGGATCGCGGAGCCGGTGTGCATAGCGTGCCTTTCGCGAATCGAGGGACTGGGGCGCAGGGCAGTCAGTTACCTCGGGGGCGGGGAGAAGGCAAGCGAGAATGGATGCAGTTTGCACAGACATGTCTCGGAATCGTCGAAACGTCGGTCGATAAGCTCGACGCGCGCCAGAGATTTCGGAGGACAGTCAACACTCGCCCGCACCTGGCTGGTTGATAGCAATACTTGACGCTTAGAATACGAAACATCAGAGTAACGACGATATTCTCATCGCGAGACTGCTGCGAACGGTACCGGCGTGACTGCGGCGGGCAAGCCGATACCGCATCGGCTGATCGGGTACGCTGTCGAGCGGGACGGCAAGCGATTCCGGTTGCATGTGCAGGTTGACGTGCCAGCTCAGGGATTTCAACAGTCTCCGCTTCGCGCTATGGGAACTACCGTAGCGTTTGTCGCAAGGCGTTGACGAAATGCGAGACGCCTTACACACATGTGACTAAGACTTCGGCTGCGAGCCAGTGCTGAGCCAAGTTGCAGGTGCGAGTGCATCGTGGCGTCGAGACTTGACGAGCGTCCGCTTACCCAGGTGTCCAGTCGGCAGTCCTGGCGGTCAAATCAGCCCGCCCGCAGCAAATCCCGAGAAACCGTGAAAGGCCGCTCGTAGTTTACGTTATATTTAGATTGAGGCGACCGACGAACAATACGCTGATTGCCGTCAGCACGTCTGTCGCCTTTGCCTTTTTGTTCTGCGAGGCGAGATTGCAGGCGAGCGCTGAAAGACTCAGCAGCGGGCGGGATCAGCTCTGGATCGAGACCGGTCATGGTCGACCACGAACTAACGCGAGCTTTGTCGGACGCCGTCCTGGAATTGTGTTGTCGCGATGAAGCCCTGAGCCAACGACTCGTGGCCGCTACGGCAAAACTCGATCTCTACCTGCCCAGGCACGAACGACGGCCGGGTATCATGCGGCAGCGGGCGCATGAACTTCTCCGCGAGTTGCACGCCCACAGTGGCCTGACGCCGATAATCGGCCGATGGAACCTAACTACGGCGCAGCGGCTGGCCGAGCGGGTTGTGCACTTGTATTCCGAACTTCAGGCGATCTGGCACCACGATGCGGGAATTGAACCGCCCGAGGTGGATCGGACGGGGAATCCAGGGAGAGGGGTCGACCCATGAAATCCTTAGACATCCTGAAAGAAGACCATGCTCTTGTCGAGCGTGTGCTCGATCTAATGGAACGCGCCGGCTGCCACATGCGTGAAGGGCAACCGCTGCCCGCCGATTTCGAGAGATGGGCCATCGACTTCCTGTGGCACTTCGCCGAGCACTGCCACCACGCCAAGGAAGTGGGCTCCTTGTTTCCCCTGCTGCAGATTCGAGGGATATCCAGCGACGGCGGCCCGCTCGGCGTGTTGCTGGCGGAGCACAAACGGGGGCTGGCTTACCTTGAGCGAATCCAGGACGCGCACAGCCGGCAGGACCGGATAGGATTTGCGTTGCTTTCGGGAGAATACTCACAGCTATTGCGGCAGCAGATTGCCAGGGAGAATCAGGTGCTCTTGCAGATGGTCGAAACCTGCCTGAGCGAAGAGGACGATGCCGAACTGGTGGAACGATTCCACAGCGTGGACCGCGAACAGAGAGGCCAGGAACTTCGCCGACGGTACCACGCTGAAATTGCGCAGTGGGAGGAAGCGTTCCGGGAGCCGGTCGGACCTTGTTGAAAATGCTGGGCCGAATTCCAGCCTGGCGACGCAGTGCGTCGCCGCGTGTTGCAATTGAACCCGAGAGAAAGGGCTTGTCATGGCACACGAGCAGGACACGTTTCGCGATAACGTGCGGACACACGTCAATGCCTGGCGAAAGATTCACGGCGGGAGCCTTCTCGGATTCACCGAAGCCGTCTTCCCGGGACGGTGCCGCTACCGGTGGCTCGCCAGAATTCTGAGCGAAGGGTTCCCCCAACCTGGGGAGGGAACGAAATACCAGCAGGAGCTTGTCAGGCTCCATGAGTTCTTCGGGTTGGGATGGGGCGAAATGTGGGACCCGGTTCAATTGGATTCGCTGGAAACGCAATTTCGCGCCTTACTAGAGGGAGTGTCCCGAACAGCATCAGGCGACCAATTGCTGCAGATGATCTCGGACCAGATTGAGACCTGGCGGTTGGCGGCCCAGTCCATCAACGAGCACGAGCCGCGACGGCCGCCGGAAGCGACAGCAGTTGGGCAGCCCGCGATTGCTGATGACGACTTCGAGACCTTGAGCGCCGATGATGAAGAATGGACTTCGTTTAGTCTGAACACGGGTGAAGAGCTGCACTACGGGTAACTGCCGCAGGCAAACGAAAGCTCATGGCTCTGGCGCGCCTACTTCTTCTGCTCAAGAAAAACTGCCACCAAACACTGACCCATTTCGCGCATCCTGGGTCAGTGTTCCTGCGCAGGCGCCCGGAACCCGGAAATCGATTGCCTTAGGAGTCGATAACGTCCAACGAAATTGCGCGCGTCCCGAATCGCGTCCTGGCGAGGCGTCGTCAGCGTATCCTCAGGCCAATTGGTGACTTGCGCGAACCCTAGGCGCGCAGCCGGCGTTCTAGGCTGACTTCCGGGGCAAAACGGCCGTTTCGCGGATATGCGGCACATCCAACGTGGCTGCATATGCTTACGTCCAGATGCGCCCGAAATCGGCTCGGCGCAAACTCCCCCCAAATCGGGCTAATTCGGCCCCAATTGGGAGCAATTCACCCCCAAATCGCCCCAAACGGGGGGTAAGTGGGCTGGGACACACCCATTAAGAGGAGAGGCCTGGTTGGTGGGCAAACACCTACCGCGACCACCAACTGCTCCGGCCGTCGCGGTCAATGTGGACCCCAAACCGACCCGGGTCGCGGGGCACAAATACCGACGTCGGCGCCTCGTGCTTCGGGGTCCGCAGGCACCAGGCGAAGGCCCCGGAGGAGGCATCGACCTGATCGTCATAGTCGCCCGCGGGGAACACGCACAGCTCGTCCGTGAACTGCATGTTCCATTTGGCCTTAACGAGACGGACGAACCCCGCCTCGCATTGGTCGGCAAACGGTCGGGCACGGGATTCCTTGGTTCCCGTCACCCTGTCCGCCCGGACGCGCATTCCGGCCAACTGCCTGATCGTGAACGTGGCCGATTCCTTGCCGCCGCTGCCGGGCTCTTGCTCGATGACAGTCAGGCAGTTGTTGAACCGCCGGTTGTCCGAGGTGGCGGTCTGCCGGATGGTCGCGTTTCGCTGATGGGCCGACCACTGGCCCCGGACGACGTCAGCGACGTACCACAGGCCGTCATGTTCGACGATCAAGACCCCCACCGAATAGTCGCCTCCATCCTCCGTGGCCGCTTTGTCCCAGTACCGAACGGCATTCGACGCCTCGGCCGGTAACTCCCGGACGACCTTGAACCATTCCCGCTTGAACATGGCGCCCCCGAGCGGGACGGGGCGTTGCTGCAGCTGGCCCGCATCGAGACGGGGAGCGAAACCAGCGAAGGCATCCTTCATCTGCTGAGGGATTTGGGGCCAGATCAGCTCGCCCGACTCCGTCCTGGGATCGGACCAACCGATGGCTGTCGGCTTCATCCGACCCGTTTCGTACCGGTAGGGGAGGCAGATGTGGTCGAAGCCCCCACGATCCAGGATGTGTCCGCTCAGGTCGGACACGTGCAACCGCTGCATGATCACGACTTTACGCACTTCGCGGATCAGGCCCCGGCTGGAGATCGTCGAATCCCACCACCGCAGGCACGTCAGTCGCTCTGTATCGGACTCGGCCTGTTTCACGTTATGGGGGTCGTCAACCACAATAAAGTCCGGGTGTTCCCCCGTCCCCCGGCCATCGATCGACGTGGCCATCCGCCAGCCGTGTTCAGTGGTGCTAAATTTGATCTTCTGGTTCTGGTCGTCGGTCAGTCTGACGATCGAGCCCCAGCGCTCGCGGTACCAGTTGGACTCGATGATGTACCGGCAATCGATCGAGTCACGGGTCGAAAGTTCCTGAGAGTAACTGGCGTGCAGGAACCGGGCGGACGGCTTGCGGATCCAGACCCAGGCGGGAAAGAACACGTTGCAGATTCGGCTTTTGCAGTGACCGGGAGGGACGTTAATCAGGAGGTCACGAATCGTCCCGTCGTAGACCGCCTCCAGATGCCTGCAGATGGCCTCGATATGCCAGCCCGTGATAAAGGGCTTGTCGGGCTCCACGATATGCCAAGCCTGCTGGACGAACTCGTAGAGCCACAGCCGGGCCCGCTCCTTCGGCGTTCGGTACGACTGGAGTTGCCCGTGTATCGCCTGGAGCTGTGCCGGCGGAAACTGGGCCAGCCACTGCCGGAGCTCGGCGCCGGGAAGCGCCAGCAGATAGTCGCACTGCTCATCGGTCAGGCAGTTCGAGATCACGACAGTTCCTGTATTCACCCATCGGCATCGGGGGATTTGAGTCGCCGCTGCGGCGCAGTCTTCTCGGCAGCGAGCACAGCCATTCGGAAGATGTCTTCAAGTCGGCTTTTGCGCTGCTCGGGCGTTTCTTCCGGGGGCGGAGGGGTGACGTCGGCCATCTGGAGCGGCGCGTCCAGGCCGGTGATCGCCCGGCGATGCGAGATGCATTTGCTGACTTGATCCAGGAACCGCGGGTCACCGGTCTGGTTCTTCATGCTCTTGCGGGTCTGCTGGCCGTTTCCCTCGCCGGTGACGGTGGCCGACTGGGCCGGCTTCTGGGACCGGTCCCACGCACTCCAGGCTTCCCGCTCGATGAAATCCAGCTTATGCAGCTCGCGGGCGCGGAGTTCCCCGAAGTTGCACATTGCCGATTGTTCCCACTTCCGCCGGACATGCTGCACGTCCTCGCTGACCGTGGACTGCGAGATGTTCAACTCGATGGCGATGGCGGCCTGCGACCAGCCCTTTACGTACAGATCGGTGACCTTCTCACGACGCTGGGTGACGGCAAACCGGCGGTTATGCTTCGTAGCCATGACGATCTCCGTTCAAAAGACCTGGGAGACGTAGCGAACGGGTTTGCCCAACTCGGCTGCCAACTCGACCTCGGCGCACAGGCCGACGCTGTCCTGCCAGCCGTCGAGCTGCAGCACGACTAGTTCGTCGCACCGTTCCAGGTGCCAGCGGGCGTGGCGTTCCCAGAACTGCCAATCGCTGGGGAGGCCGTGCTGCGTCAGGGGGTGGCTGTGAACGATGGGAGAGAACACGAACTCGCCCTCGAGCAGCAAAGCGGCGGTTGCGGTACAGGCGGCCTCGTATCGCTCCTGGCGAACGGTCGCGTCGGGATGCGAATAGGGACTGGCCAGGTATATCATGGTGTTAAATCCACGAAGGCAATCACGCCCAAGTCGATGTGGAAAGGCGCTTTCATGGCAATCCTGCGAAGGTCACCTC
>Ga0137463_1000199_pt1 | contig 22752 bp, 27 predicted proteins | sample EasRivERMGT800_2_FD_102333 | JGI IMG/M metagenome (GOLD analysis project Ga0137463, IMG submission 102333) | Soil microbial communities from meander-bound floodplain in the East River, Colorado, USA - East River MetaG ERMGT800_2 | ecosystem: Environmental > Terrestrial > Soil > Floodplain ...
AGGCAGACAACCCCGACTTCAACGCGGCGCGCGACGCGTTCCGGCGAGGAGACTACGACGGGGCGCTCGTGGGAGTCGACTCGGCAATTCGCAAGAATCCGACTGACGCCGTCATGCACGAATTCCGGGCGCTGGTGCTGTTCGCCCGCCAGGATTACAAGCAGGCAGCCGCAGTCACACACTCCGTTCTGTCGGTGGGCCCCGGTTGGGACTGGACGACGATGAGCGGCCTGTATGCCGATCCGAGCGTGTATACGCAGCAGCTGCGGGCACTCGAAGATTTCACAGTGGCCAATCCGAAGGCCGCCGAAGGGCACTTTCTGCTGGCGTACCATTACATGATCTGCTCCCACAATGATGCGGCTGCCGCGCAGCTGCAGCAGGTGGTGAAGCTGCAGCCCGACGATCGCTTCGCGGGCGAATTGCTGCAGATGGTTCAGGGACCACCCAAGAACGACCCGCCGAAGCCGCCAGCCGCGGGAACCGGCCCCGCTCCCGAGGGATCGGCGAATACGCCTGCGGACGGTCCGCAGGTCCCGCCCATCGACAAGACGCTGCTCCCCGGCTCATGGAGCGCCTCGCGGGACGACGGCTCGAAATTCAAGCTGACGATGACCGATGACGGCAACTTCACCTGGAAGTTCTCGGCCCCCAATCAAAAGGGAGATGAGTTCGGCGGGACGTACGTCGTGGACGGCGGCGTGCTGGCGCTGCAGCGCAAGGAAGGAGGCGCCCTGGCCGGGACTGCAACTTTCGACGGGACCGGCAAATTCAACTTCAAGATGGTCGGCGGCCCCCCGCAGGACACGGGGCTCAACTTCACGAAGTAGCGTGGCCACGCCCGATCAAGCCAAAAAATCCAATGATCGCCTCTCGCGGCGCGAGGCGCTGTCTTTCTGCGCGCACCCCACGGCGGGAGCTGCCGGTTGGGGCCTGCGGCAACTTCTCAGTAAGTCGGCTCGGGCGAGGGTTGACGATGCGACCTGCCGAACGCCCAACGCAACGACCCGGCTCGCGAGGAGATCGTTTGGGGATCCACCTCGCGATAGCCGGGTCGCTACGGCGCATGTTCAGGCGTCAGATTTTGGACTTGCCAGCCGCAAGGGCCTGCACAGCGCCCGTCGTCAGAGGATGACCGCCGATTCCCCAGTCCCCGCTGGCGACTTCCTCGACGACAACCCACGTGACCTGACGCATGTTCTCTCCCTCGATCGAGACCATGGCGTCCGTGAGCTTGCGGATCATCTCCTGCTTTTGCGTTGCCGTGAAAACTCCCGTGATCAGTTTGACATTCACTAAGGGCATCCCTGTACTCCTGTCTGGCAATTCAAGTTGTTTTCTGGAGTCGGCCCGCACCGCAACTTACCGGCACGGGCCGAACGAATGAGTCCACTCGCGAATACATCCGATTCACAGTCAGCTCGTTATTGAATCAGAGTGTCGTCGCCGGGCGCTCCGTTGAGAATGTCCTGGCCGGCCAGGCCGATCAGGATGTCGTCGCCGTCCTCGCCGATCAACGTGTCGTCTCCGGCGCTGCCGATCAGGACGTCGTCACCAGCTCCGCCGTTGGCGGTGAACTGAATCACGCCTGCAGCCAGGCCCGACGCCGTCACCACGTCATCCCCCGCCAGGGTGTTGATGACCAGATGATCGGTGGTTGGGTCGGAACCGGTGATGTTCACGTTGGCGGCCAGTCCGGCCACCGCTGCTCCACCGGGAACACTGTCGACCGTGGCAATGTCGTCGTCGGCCGAGCCGTTGATGATGACGCTGTCAGCCGACCCGTCCGAAACGCCGGTCCCAGGCGTGGCCGCCAGGTCGATGTTCACGTCGGTTACATCGGTCCCGGTCAGGTCATTGACCGTGATGGTGTCGGCACCGCCCAGCGCGACAACGTTGACAGTCTCGGTGCCGTTCACGTCCATCGTGACACCGCCCACGTCGCGAGTCAGCCGCAACCGCGATCCGTTGGCCGAGAGGTCGATCTTCTCATTGATGTTGGCACCGTTGAACTGCAACGTATCGCTGCCGTCCTGGCCTTCAACCGTGTCGCTGCCATCGCCCGGGTTCCAGACGAACGTGTCATTTCCGGCACCCATGGAGGCCGTGTCGTTGCCGCGGCCGCCATTGACCAGGTCATCTCCCTGGCTGCCGGTCAGAATGTCGTCGCCGTCGCCACCGTTCTGGGTGAGCGAGATCACTCCCGCGGCCAGCGTGGAGGCATTCACCGTGTCGTTTCCGGCGAGCGCATTGACGCTCAACTGATCCGTCGATTCCGAATTGAGGATGTTCACCGTCGCCGCCAGGCCGGAGACGCTGGCAGTGCCTGCGCTGCCTCCGACGACGATGTTGTCGGCATTGGCAGAACCGTTCACGACGACGTTATCCTGCGCGCCGTCGCCGCCACCGAGCGTTCCGGCCAGATCGAGATTCACTTTGGTGACCCCCGTCCCGGTGAGGTCATTGACGGTCACCGTGTCGTTCCCGCCGAGGGCTGCGAAATTCACCTGTTCGGTGCCGTTCACGTCCATCGTGATGGTGGCGATGTCGCGAGTGAACCGCAGCCGCGTTCCGTTGGCCGAAAGATCGACCTTTTCATCGATATTCGCGCCGTTGAACTGCATCGTATCGAAGCCGTCCTGGCCCTCGACCAGATCGCTGCCGTCACCCGGATTCCAGACGAATAGGTCATCGCCGGCTCCCAGGAACGCCGAGTCGTTGCCTTTTCCGCCATTGACGAAGTCGTTGCCGTCGCCGCCGAGCAGTTGATCGTCACCGCTGCTGCCTGTGATCCGGTCGTTACCGGTGCCGCCGTCGAGCGTGAGCTGGATCGGAGTCGCTAGCCCGGAAGCATTGACCGAGTCGTCCCCGCCGAGCGCCTGAACGTCTAACTGGTCGACACCTTCGGCGCCGTTGATATTCACCAGCGCCGCGAGCCCGCTCACTGTGATACTGCCGTTGGCACCCGCCACGGCGATATTGTCGGCGTTATTAGTCCCCGCAACGATCACGGTGTCGGGCACGGTATCGCCCGTGGTCGTGCCTGGCGGGGTTGCCAGGTCGACGTTCACGGCAGCGACGCCCGTTCCGGTCAGGTCATGCAGGTTGACGCTGTCGATACCGCCGAGTGCGACAACGTTGACATTCTCGGTGCCGTTCACGTCCATCGTGACACCGCCCACATCCCGCGTGAGCCGCAACCGCGTTCCATTGGCCGAGAGGTCAAATTTCTCGTTGCCGTTGTTGCCGTTGAACTGCAGCGTGTCGTTGCCATCCTGGCCCTCGACGATGTCGCTGCCGTCGCCCGGGTTCCAGACGAACGTGTCGTCGCCGGCGCCCATCTGCGCGGTGTCGTTGCCGCGTCCGCCGTTGATGACGTCGTTGCCGTCGCCGCCGATGAGCGTGTCATTGCCGTCGCCCCCCGTGAGCGTATCGTTCCCGGTGCCGCCGTCGACCGTGATATTGATCAAGGTGGCCAATCCGTTTCCGGCGGTGAAGGTATCATCGCCGCCGTTGGCATTCAGAACCAGGTTCTCTGTCGTGCCGATATCGATCGAGAAGGGACCCGGGGTGACGCGGTCAAAGCGTACCCGGGTGCCGTTGGCGGTGACTGTGAAGGTCTCGGCGCCGTTCCCGCCGTTGACCTCGACGGTGTCGGTGCCGGCGCCTCCCTCATTGAGATCGGTCCCTTCGCCGGGGTTCCAGATCATTCTGTCGTTACCGGCTTCGCCGAACACCTGGTCATCGCCAACCCCGCCGGTCAAAGTGTCGTTACCAGCGCCGCCGAACAGAAAGTCGTTGCCCCCCTTGCCCAGCAGCGTGTCGTTACCCGCCTGCCCGAAGAGCTGGTCGGCTCCCGATCCGCCGGTCAGGGTGTCGTTGCCAGCACCCCCAAACAGGTTGACCACGGGCAACGCGCCGTTGGTCTCGTCAATCGTCAGCATGTCGTCTCCGGCCTGGCCGAAGACCTGAATCAGCGACACATTGGCAACGGTGGCCGTGCCCCCCTTGATCGCCACGGCGCTGCCGTTGGCGCTGACGTTGATTTTGCCGGCAGCATCCCGGTTGACGGTCACAGCGTTATCGTGTGCGTCGCCGATGACGGTCAACACGCCGCTGGTGGGGACAAATGCGGCGGTCACGGACAGCAGCGCTCGCCCCTCGAGAGACTCGCATTCGGCAGCGACACCAGGAGCGAATCCAGCCGATCGGCGGGGCCGCTTCGACAGACGACGGCGACGCCCCTCCAACAAAGCCTGCAACATTGAACCGAACATCATGGGAGCTCCTTAGTGTCGACCAGATTCTCGAGCGCGACTCGATCTGGTCCGGTGGTTATTGAGTCGGCGGGGGCCCGGCGGCCCGATCGGGCGGACCCCCGCTTTCCTGCCGTTTTGTCCGAGCCGCGCCCGGAAAACGCAGAGTTGAAACAAATCAACCCATCACCAGCCTTAGTCTCCACGTATTGCCGGTATGGACATCGACGGTTAAGATTCTTAAGAAATTCTTAAACATTCTGGAGCAGACCCCGTTGCCGCAGGCCCGGCGGGCGACCCGTTCCTGTGTTGTGGGGTCCCTGTTGTGGTATCAATCGTTGCGTTCGATGATTTAATGAGCCGCGTCCAGGCGGGTGACCCGGACGCCGCCGCCGAGTTGGTTCAGCAATACGAGCCGGATATCCGTCTGGAGGTCCGCGTTCGGCTGCGCGTTCAGGACGGGCGAGTGCGGCGGATGCTGGACTCGATGGACATCACGCAGTCAGTGCTGGCCAGCTTTTTTGCCGGCGTGGCAGTGGGACGGCTGGCTCCCCGGCATCCGCAGCAGTTGCTGGGGCTGCTCGTTGCCATGGCCCGCAATAAGCTGCTGACTCAGGTGCGCCACCAGCGCCGGCAGCGTCGTGACGCCCGTCGCAGAGAGTCGCTTGACGCGGCCAGGCACGACGTCGCCGCCGGCGGCGAGAGCCCCAGCCAGATCGTCGCCGGCCGGGAGCTGATCGGCGAATTTCGCAAACGCCTCTCGGTCGAAGAGAGTCAGGTCGCCGAACTCCGTGCGGATGGCCAGGCGTGGACTGTGATCGCCGTCAAACTCGGCGGCACCGCCGAAGGCCGCCGCAAACAGCTCGAGCGCGCCTTTGAGAGAATTGCGCGGGAGCTGGAACTGGTGGACGGGCCGGCAGGGCCGCCGGCCGATCGTAAGGACTGACCGGCAGCATGGATGACCACTCGACTTCATACCCGATTTCCCGCGCGATTTCTCCGTCGCGCGACTCGCAATCCGACGGACTCCACGACACCGACGTCGACTCGATCAACGAACGCCTCTGCGCCGACCTGGTGCAGCGCTGGCATCGCGGCGAGCGAGTACCGGTTGAAGCTTATCTGCGGCAGCATCCCGAACTGGAGAAGAGCGAAGGCGCCTTCGAACTGATCCTGACCGAAGTCATCTTGCGTCAAGAGCACGGCCAGGCGGCGCCCCTGGAGGAATATCTGTGGCGGTTTTCGCACTTTGAAGAGCGATTGCGACGGCACTTCACGCTGCACGCGGGGCTGGCGGCTGCGGCCCAGCCGTTTGAATCGGGTCCCGCCGGCGTGCCGCTTGCCGCTTCAGTCTCGACCGACAGTCTGCCGGTCGTGCCCGGCTACGAGATCGTCGAGCGGATTGGACGCGGCGGAATGGGAGTCGTTTACAAGGCCCGCGACCCGAGTCTCGACCGTTTCGTCGCCGTCAAGCTGCTTCGCGACGATCAGGCCCGCTCGCCCGACCAGCTGGCGAGGTTCCTGCGGGAAGCGCGCACGACTTCGGCTCTCAATCACCCGGGCATTTGCACGGTCCACGCCCTGTGCGAGCACGGCGGACGACCATTCATTGTCATGGAGCTGATCGAAGGCCAGACACTTCGCGGGCTGATCGAACTTCATCCGCAACCGGGTGAGGTGGCGCGACTGATCGGCCAGGCCGCACTGGCGCTGGCGGCCGCCCACGCCGCCGGCGTCGTCCACAGGGACATCAAACCCGAGAACATCATGGTTCGCCCGGACGGGCAGGTGAAAGTCGTCGACTTCGGCCTGGCTCGCCTGTTGCCGACGGGATTTCCCGGGTCGTTGGCTGCCGGAACAGATTCCGGCTCCGATCCCGGCATCACAGCCGGCACGCTGACATACATGTCGCCCGAGCAGACTCGCAGCGATCCGGCCGGCAGCGCCAGCGACGTCTTTTCGCTGGGAATTGTGGCCTACGAACTGGCGACGGGGCGGCATCCCTTCGCCGCCCAGTCGCCTCTGGGGACCTTCAACGCCATCGCCTCGCGGCCTGCCGATTCGCCAAAGCGCTTCTCGCCGGCGATTACCTCCGATCTGGAAGCTCTGTTGCTGCAGATGCTCGAGCGGGATCCACAACTGCGCCCGACCGCCGCAGAGATCGCGGCGGTGCTCGGCCGGGAATCGCGATCGAGAATGCATCGGTCGGACGGTGAATTGCCTGACCTTCTCCGGCGAAAAACCGTCGGACGAGAATTCGAGCGCGAAGCTTTGTGGAAGGCATTCGACGAGACCGATCACGGCAACGGCTTGTTGCTGTGTGTCTCGGGCGAACCGGGAATCGGCAAAACGACGCTGGTTGAAGACTGGCTGCGGGAGTTGCAGGACAGCGGCCGCGTCGCCGGTATCGGGCGGGGACGCTGCTCCGAACGCCTGGCGGGAACCGGATCGTATCTGCCCGTCCTGGAAGCCCTGGAGGGAATCCTGCGCGGCGAAGCGGGCAGCCTGGCCGCGCGATCGCTGCGCGAGCTGGCTCCGACGTGGTGCGCGCAATTGGCCCCCTCGCAGGGGGACTCGTCGGCCGAACGGCTGGCGGCGCACGCCGAGATGGCAACCCAGGAGCGCATGAAACGCGAGTTTTTGTCGTTCGCCGTGGAAGTCGGGCGGCGACTGCCTCTCATCTTATTCCTGGACGACCTGCATTGGGCCGACGCCTCGACCGAGGACCTCCTGGCCTGGCTGGGGCGGCACTCGGGCGGGCTGCGGCTCCTGGTGGTAACCACTTACCGTCCGGCGGAAATGCACTCCGGGAAGAATCAATTCTCAGCCGTCCGGCTCGAACTCCAGCGGCACGGCGTCTGCCGCGAGCTGCCGCTGGCGTTTCTGACTCACGGCGACGTCGAGAGCTACCTGACGCTGGAATTTCCGGATCATCAGTTTCCAACCGACTTTGCGGCCCAGCTCCATGCCCAGACCGAGGGGAATCCTCTGTTTCTGGCGGAACTGGTACATCATTTGCGCGACCGGGGAGTGATCGCCAGCCGCGACGGGTGCTGGACACTGGCCATGGCCATTCCGGAATTCCTGGATGACCTGCCGGTGTCAGTCCGCAGCCTGATCAACAGCCAGATCGGGCAGCTCGACGAGGCCGACCGGCGGCTGCTTTCGGTCGGCAGCATCCAGGGTTACGAGTTCGATGCGGCGTTGGCGGCCGGCGTGCTCGCGCGGAGCGCGGCCGACGTCGAAGAACGTCTCGATCTCTTGGATCGCGTGCATGGCCTGGTGCTCCTCGTCCGCGAGCATGAGCTTCCCGACGGGACCCTCACGCTGCGCTACCGATTCGTGCACCTCCTCTACCAGAACGCTCTCTACGCGGCCGTCCCTCCCAGCCGGCGGGCCGAATGGAGCGCGGCAGTCGCACAGGCCCTGCTGACCCACCACGGCAGTCAGAATGCGGTGGTCGCCAGCGAAGCCGCGCTGCTGTTCGAGAAGGCCCGCGACTGGTCGTCTGCCGCCGAATGTTTCTATCTCGCGGCCAGATGCCCCCTGCGATCGCACGCCCATCGCGAAGCGGCGGTTCTCGCGCGCAGCGGATTGGCAATGCTGGCCCGGATGCCCGAGACGCCAGACCGCGCGCGGCAGGAAGCGCGCCTGCAATTTGCGCTCGGACTGGCGCTGCAGCCGTCGGAAGGCTTCGCCGCACCGGGCGTCGTCGAGGCCTATCGCCGGGCGCGGGAGCTGAGTCACGTGGAAATTGAAGTCGCCAGCCGTTCGCCTCTGCTGTGGGGCTTGTGGTCGTTTTATATTCTGCGAGGCGAGCACCGCGCCGCCCGCGAAATCGCCGACGAACTTCAGGATCTGGCGCAGGGCCAGACCGATCAACTCGTCTCGCTGGCAGCAGACCACAGCCTGGGTTATTCGTTGATGATGCTCGGCAAACCGGTCAAGGCCTGGTCATACCTGGGGAGAGAACTGCCGGAAGAAACCCGGGCCGTGTACGGGAGGGATATCGGCATCCCGTTTCGCGCCCACGGGTCGGTGGTGCTGTGGCTGCTGGGATATCCCGACCAGGCCGTCAAGCGCAGCCATCAGGCAGCGGCCCAGGCTCAGGAGAAACGGGACCTGTATGGGCTCTCGATTTCACTTTTCAACGCTGCAAAAGTCCACCAGCTCAGGCGCGAGGCTGTCGCGACCGGGGAATTTGCTCAGGCGTTATTGACGCTCGCCGAGGAGCAGGCCTTTCCGGTCTGGTTTGCAGCCGGAACGATCCTCGCCGGGTGGGCCGAAGCCCGGTTGGGCCAGTGGGACTCCGGCGTGGCCCGAATCCGTCGGGGGATCGCCGCCTATCTGTCCAATGGCGCCGCCATGATGCACCCATATTTTCTCGGTCTCCTGGCCGAGGCACTCGACGCCGGCGGGCAGGTCGACGAGGGACTCGACGTCCTGGCCCGCGCGCTGTCGATCGTCGAAGAGACAGGTGAGCAGTTTTACGAAGCCGAGCTGCATCGCCTGCGGGGAGAACTGTTGCTGAAGCAATCCGGTGGCGATGACCAGACGGACGCAGCGCTGACGTGCTTTCGAAAGGCTTTGACTCTGGCCCACCTCCAGAGGGCCCTGTCGCTGGAACTGCGCGCGGCCCTCAGTTTGGCGCAACTCGAGCACAGCCACGGAGCGCATCAATTCGGCGACGCGACCGCCGGCGCGATCGTGGACCGGGTCTGCGGCCTGTTTACGGAAGGATTCGAGACCGCCGACTGGCGCGATGCGGCAGCCCTGCGCTCCCGAGTTTCTTATATCGCCGGCGGACAGCCAAGCTCTTCCGGTTGAGCCACCGATCTGGCATAATTCCTCTGCTTGAAACACCCTGGAGAGGTGGCAGAGCGGTTGAATGCACCGGTCTTGAAAGGCGTTCTAGCCATATTGTCAGTGTTCGCCACAACTCGACAACCCGCGACTTTTCCGCAGATAACAAGCCTTCTCGCTCGGGCTCGTTAGACACGGTTCGACACGATTTCACACGGTCGGACGACAAAGAGGGCAGCCAGGAGGGCAGCCAAAACTAACCGGCCGAAGCTTGCTCATCAGTGGCGATTTTCAGCGGGTCAGGCAGTTGGGCCGCGATGCGCCGAGTGTTCTCAACCGTCGTCTTGGCGTAGGTCTTCAGGAACAGGTCCGCCGTTCTGTGCCGGGTCATCTCCATTTGGTCTTTCGTCACTCCTTGCGTCTGGCAGACGGCACTTACGTACGTGTGGCGGAGTGAGTGGAAATCAGCAAAGAGCGGCCCATCAATGCCCTGGACGACGTAGGGTATGCCAGCATCCTTCAGGTCCTGACAGAGCATCTTCGACGTGTGCTTTGTCAGGTTATTCCAGAGCTTGCCACCTTTCTCAAAATACATCCTGACACGCTCCACGAGCCATGAAGGCATTGGAAGTACATCGGTCTCGCGGTGTTTGCTGTAGGCTGCTGCGACTGTCAGAATGCCCTTCTTCAGGTCGAAGGACTCTCGGGTTAGCGTACAGAGTTCTTCTCGTCTGAGGCCGGTCGAGATTGCAAGGTCGTAGAGCATGGCCCGCGTTGGCCCGTCCATTTCGTTTGTCCGGCCCACGGCATAGACCCGAGTGCTGGCCTGCGTCGTCCTGATAAGTTTTGTGGCCTGCTTGGTCGAGATGGCTTGCCGGTCGTGGCGCCGGTCAACGGCCACATTCTCTTTCCGCAGTTTCGTCAGAGGGTTCACCAAGATACGGTCAGGAACGCACCAGTGCATGAATTGCTTGATGTGCTGGCGATAGTGGTTCCTGGTTTGAGCCCCGACGTTGAGCCCCGCGAGCGCCTCATTCACGGAATCAGTCGAGATGTCAGGCAACCTCTCCCATTCGGCCTTGGCGACAAGCTTGCGGACCCGCTTCAGGACTTCGACCACACGCCGGGGCTTAATCTGCCGGAGCTTCATCGTCGCTTCCCATTCGCCGATATGTTCAGACAACGGGCGGGCCACCTGTTCAAGCCGGTCGGTCTTAAGTCCCGCCTTCCTCTCGGCCAGGGACCGCAGAAAGTTGCCCATCTCGACTGTGGCGATTTCCTTGTATTTGGAGAGCTTCTCCTTTTGCGGCCGGCCGTTCTCATCCGCGTACATGAGAAACCAGTTCTCACTCTTCTCCGTGACCGAGTACGCCCCCGCGGTGTCCTTTGTGGCGCGCTTTCGATTTTTTCCCTTGCCGACGTACCACCGCGTATTAGTCAGCCGCTTGATATGGGCCATGATTCAAGTCCTGACGGTCTGAAGATGACGAGTCCTGACTAAAAGTACGCACCGAGTCCGCCGTTTGACCACGTTTTGAGCAGAGAGAGGAAAGCAGTACAGAACAGTCCAGGCCGGATGAGGGACGGACCGCTCGAACCACCACAGCCCCACCCATCACCCTTGCCTTTTTCCCCACATTCAAACACGCCCTCTCCCCCAACTCCCGAACAATCCTTTCAACATCAATCTCTATTTCCACCCACTCCCTCGTCACAGGCAAACGGACAGAAGTAAACCCAAGACCATCCGCAGTGGCCTCTCGTCGGGAGCGGTGAACGTCGACCTGGAAACGTTCGCGGTACATCGAATTGCCTTTCAGGTTCTGGTGCGACACACCTTGGACGGTTAGGTATCCCACCTGCGCCGGCGATAAGTTCAATTAGTTGTGGTCGCGGGAAAACTTGCCTACCACTGCTTGAGACGCCGAACCACGCCTTGCACCAGGCCCAGTAGCAGAGAGGCCGCGAAAATGGCCACGAAAAGTTGCCTCATCATCCCATCTCCTGCTCAAAATTATTTCTCGATGTCAGGGTCATGCCTCTATGAATGACCGCGGCGACCTGCCTGTGAGTCCAACTCCGCCCGCGTCTGGTCTGCTGACCTTCTTCGTTTAGAGACTTGGCTATCTGCCGAAACGACTGCCCACTCAACTGCAGTTCAGAGAGCTTCTGGTACAGGTGGGAATAGGCGTCGTCGGCAGTCCGCTTGTTGACCACAGCCGCTCCCTTTCCCCCCGCCGTTGCTCCTCGCTGGCGGGCCTCTCCATGCTTCTCTGCCCATCCCTGCCGGGCTGCTCCCAGGAGCCTTCCACGGCGTTTGGCAGCCTGTAAAGCGGCAGACGTTCGCTGGCTGATGAGCTTGGCCTCATGCTCTGCTACGGCAGCCAGGATATGCAGGACAAGGGGGTTGACCTCGGGGCAATCGAGACAGATGAACTGGAGACCTCGCTCCATCAGCGCGGAAAGAAATGCGACGTTTCTGGCCAATCTATCCAACTTGGCAACCACTAAAGTTGCCTTCGCCATCTTCGCGTAACTGATGGCCTTCAGAAGTTCCGGCCGGTCATTCTTGCGGCCACTCTCTGCCTCAACGAACTCTGCCAGGATTCGCGCTCCCTGCCGGCTCGCAAACTCAGTTACCGCATAGCGTTGGGCTTCGAGACCGAGGCCACTCTTCTGCTGTCGCGAAGTGCTACATCTTGCGTACACAACGATGGTCATTGCGCTCATGGTTCCCTCTACGGCCTATCGACGGACTTCGGTGCTCTTTTCACGAAAATCAGGTTCGACTCACACTGGATGTCGCAGCCCTTCATCGCAAAGGCTCGACCGTCGTCAATCATGTAGATGTGCCCCGAGCTGTCCCCACCGCCCTCGGCGTTGATGGTGACCATCCAGCCGTTGGCACGGCGCTCAATGATGACGTTGGGCGGGTCACAACCATCCACCCTCGGCCCCAGGTCGACGTACACGGCATCTGATGCCCGAACCGTCACCTGCGCATTGGGTCCGTCGAATTCCTGTTTCTTGTCCGACCCGTACGTCTCGTCCCTGTTCGCCTTCAGCGACCCGTAATAGGTCGGGACGTGGTACACGGTCTGCGGAATTGTTTCGAATGTGGTCACGCTCGTATCCTCCGGCCACTTTGGCAGTCACTTTGGCGTGGGACAAAACTCTCTACCGACGTAAAGGACATTTTCCCACCCGCTCATTCGCGCTCGGTATCTCCTCCAAACCCTCCAGATTCGCCATCTGAACCGCACTCGCATTCACGACGATGCGTTGAGCAAAGGAGAGCCCCGCACTCAGGGCACTGACACGTGGCGTCGTGGTTGCAGAGTTCGCAGCGTGGCAGCATGGTCTGTTTCAGCATGGCTCGTTGCTCCCCACGTCAACAGGCGAACTGTCCCATCCCATCCACCGGCGCCATTCCCGAGGAACGTCCCTCTTGGCGACCCGCTTGCAGGTCTTCAGGAACTCTTCCGCGACCCCGGTCGTACACATGCTCGTAGGTAGGCCGGCAATGGCCGTGGCCCGGCTGTCGTAGACGCGTTGATTGTCGCGGATGACGAATTGGTCGCTCACGATGTTCAGGTAGTCCCCATTGGGCTCGCGATAGAACAGAATCATGGCTTCACCTGGTCAGCCAGAGTGTTGACCAAATCAGCCACCGTGGCCGATTCGCCGCCGTAGTTCACGTAATAGAGGGTGAAGTCGTTCGGGGTTTCGGGTCCGCCGGAAGCCCATCGGATGGGAGACTCCAGCCCGGCCAGTGAATTGCCGTCTCGATAAATGACGTGGGACTTATCCCCGATGAGCACTCGGCAATCCCTGACTCGGCGCCCTCCCATATAGTTCGAATACTGAACCTCCAGTCGGGCCAATTCGCGAGGCGTGGGGATTTTGACTCTGACTCGCACCAGACGTTCGGCAACTTTAGCTACCCAGTCGAATTCCGCCGTGTGCTGCTGGAAGGCCGACAGTTTCACTGTGAATGGGCAGACCTCCAGCTCTTCCTGCCAGCGCTCCTTCTTGGCCTCTGGGAGCGCCTCGACGTACGGCATGGCCTTGAAGCTGAGACATCCATCCCTGACCTTGACTAGGGGCACACCGGGGAGCGCCAGGCCGATTGCTCTGACTGTCTCAAGGGTCGGTTGGGGCTCGCCTTTCCGGATGCCGTAGAAGTCGTATTCGATGCTGACGCTGGCCACGGTCCCATACAATTCCGACACGTGAACCTGCCACGGCATACCGACATCGGGCAGAGCGGCCCGGATTTCCAATTTCAATTCGAGTTCTGCCAACTCGCGGGCGTGTTTTGCCTTCAGCTCTTCGATTTCAGTTCTCTGATTCGCTGTGGTCATTTCGTCCCTTTCAGGAAACCCGGATTTTGCAGCCGGGATAAAGTCGGCGCAGCCTTCGAATCGTGTTGTCGCGTCCCTGTGACGGGGATAAGTCGCCCCGGTAAACGCAGGTGTCTTCATCGAACGAGTCTTGATACTCTCGGACTTCCCAGCCCGTCCGATTGAACGGGTCTCCGCAGCGTTGAATCTCGAAAAGGTGAGGCATTGGATTCTGCTCCGGTCAGTGGGCCATGTATGCGGGTTCAGCGTGGTGTCTGGTTCGCATCATCCGCGAGCCGTCTTTCACGAAATGGAACGCGTGGTCCCGTAGCCATTGGTCATCTGAAATGAGGGGGATGGTTGGCTTCCCCTCAATGCCGCGCCACCAGCGCTCTCTCACCGGGTTGTCCCGAGTCCACCGATAGCCAAAGGCAGCCAGGACTAGATTCCGTTGCTGTTGTGTCAGTCTGTCGCCGCGAATCAGCATGATTTCGCATTCCCCTTCCCAGTCTTGAATCGCACCGTTTTGCCCGTGCGCTGCCATTCAGTGACTGTCACGTTGAATTCCGGAGCCGGGAATCTGCTATTGATTTCGTCGTAAGCCAACCTTGCATCCCGTTCGCTCACGCAACTCCGTTCCGCGGTTGCGAAGAGGTGGACGTACGAAGGGGCACCAAGCGTTCCGCGAGCCGTGCGACACAAATTTCGTAGCCCATCACTTCCTCCCCTCTTTCCAGTAATAGATTTCCGACCACGCCTCTTCCAAAGTCTGGCATTCAGCCGTGACCGAACCTGTTGGCGCGTTTTCCGTGACCTCATACCGGGTGGTTTGGCCGTCAATGGTTCGGGAAACTTGCTCCAGAATGAGGCCACGCTTCCTCGCTTCGTGTTCAATCTGATGGAACGTGAGTCTGCTCATCGTGCCCATCCTTTCGGCATCAAACGGAAGCGCCAGTCATAGACACAGGTCGAAACAGACCGACCCCGAATCACGATGAGCAACCGACCCCGGCGGATGACCGGGACGACCCGGCCTGAACTGACGATAAGTGCGAAGTGTGTGTGCATGACAACTTTCCCGCGGCGTCTGCCGCTGTCATTCCTGCCCTACCGTGTCCGGCAAATGCGCGTGCCGTGTCGCATGGAGTTTGTTCAGCAAGTCGGGCTGTCTGCCGTGTTTGACGAACGTTTCGATGTCTCTGGCCGCTTCGATTGCCTGTACCCGCCACGCCCCGACCAAATCCTTTGCGACTTCGCAGATGACGCGATGGGCGCGCTCTAGATAGCCGTAGCTCTGGTTCTTCACGATGTCTCCCCTTCTGCTCAAGCCGCGTGAATCAGACCGTCATCGCCGATGTACAGGTCAACCGACCCATAAGGGTGGGACATGTCGGTCAGAAACTTGCCGTCAGCCTCTGGCCAATCCCCATCCCAGAACCCTGCTCCATGCCGATTCCGGGTGAGCCAAAAATCATGTCCCGCACGTTCAAGGTTGCTCGCAATCCGTTCTCCAAAGCTGGCTTGAAAGTCAGCACAGTCAGCGACCATCACGGCCAACGTCTCCGATGCGATGTCCTCTGGTCCGAAGTTGTCGTCCAATGGGTAGCCGCCGGACGGGGTTGAGTTGTCGGTCGATGACCACAAGGCGCATTCGATGTATGCTGTCGTGAAGGAATCGAGTTCATGCAGGTTCATGGCGTGAGCCTTTTCGCTCTGACACGTGGTAGACCTTGGCATCCAGACTCCCCACACGATGCTCGTGTCCGTCTTCATCCACGTACGTCCTGATGCCGGTCTTCCGACACCGCAGATAGAACGTCGGGTTGGGGCCGATGAAGTCGAACCACACGCCTTTAGCCAGGTAGCGGAATTGCTGGTCTTTCACGACGCATCCTCCGTCCAGAGGCCAAAGTCCCCATTTTCAAATGCCCAATAGTGGCCCTCTCTCGCCTCCAGACTGTTCAGGTACGAAATCGCCTCATCCGCAATCTCATTCAGGAACTCATCCGCCTCATCGTCAGGCGCTTCCTCGCTGTTGTCCCCATCCCATCCGTAGGCTTCCGCCAGTGAGATGACGAATCGGTCCATTTCGTCCTGACTGTGGCAGGCGCCGTCCTGATAGCACCCCGCTTCGGGGTTGTCGTACATGGTCGTCATGGCAGCCTCTAACGTGAGCAGAGAAGGTGTGATTGAGTGTGTTACCGGCCCCGTCCCCACAGCGTGTCGCGAGCTTCCCGTTCCGCTGCTTCGCATTGTTCCGTCGACATGGGTTCCCTCTTTCGTTTGCTTGGGTTCGTTTTTCGTAAACTCGACATCCACATAGAGGGGCGCCGGGTATTTTCATTCCAAATTTGGGACCCAGAGGGGGGCTCGCGGGCCGCAGGGCTCTCAGAAGCGATAGCCGGCCGTCCCAGAACGAAAAGGCAAGTTTCTTCAGGCAGGTTCCCTACCCAAAAAAAATTCGCCGCGTCATTCGGCTTGAAAACTTGCCGCTTCAGGAAAGACCTGGCGTCAGCGACCCGCGGGGAAAGAATGGGAAAAAGAATGCGCCGGAATGCGCCAAGAATGCGCATTCAGCGAAAGAATGCATTTCGTCCCGGAGAATGGCTCATCGAGAGTGATGAGCAGAGAAGAGCCCACACAGCGGACAACCGCGCCTCACTGGGACTCTTGGGTCACGGGGGCCGGCACCAGGGGCGCCGCGTGGTCTACTGAGCCTCTCCTGCTGAGTGGCCGGTCCCACCGGGCTTGGCATCTGGGGCCGGGGCGTTCTGTACAGGCTTCGACTCTCTATTTCCCGGCCTCTCGAAAAACTGATACAGCAATTTGACCGCGAGCATGAAGCCAAAAAGCGCGCCAAAAACTCCCGGCCACACGGGTCCGCTCATATGTTCTAGAAATGATTCAGTGGGCTGGACCGTTTGTGGCTTGATATCTTCGAACCCCGCTTTATGAACAAATTGTAAAACTGTGAAGATAGAATAGTGCACCGGTGAATTCAGCCACGCCGAAACCGTCACATGATTCTGATTTGGAAGTTCTCCGATTGGAATCTCGTTTTTGAACTCCAGTAATTCCGTTGAGCCATTCTCACGTTCGATAATCGCAATGCCGCTTCCATTCAGCTTCAAGCGTGCATTTTCAGCAGGGCTCTTCCCGATGTTCGTGACTTTGACTTTTAGGAATCCATCGAACGCGGAAAAGGAATCGAGACTACGCACAGATGTATCAAGTTTCTTAATGTCATCGTGGAGAGACTCCAGTTTCTTCTGATGTTGTTTTCCAATCTTTTCATCCCGAACTGACTCAAGAACTAAGTCATGGGCCTTGGAACGCAATGACCTAAGGTCGGTATCAAGCGATTCCAGTCTCTGCTCGAATTGCTTCGGCATCTTCCAGGACATCTCTTCGGCCTGGATTTCAAAGCTTGGGCCGCCTGTAAAAGTCCGATATGCTTGTAATCCGTGAAAAATCGCTCCGGGAGCGGCAAGCACCAGCCCGCAGACGGCAATTATTGCGGTCCACCTCCAAAAGATTGCCTTGTCCGCGCTCTCCTTCGCTGATTCAGCCATATTAAGTCTCGCGATGAATTAGGCCAGTTTCCTGGCAATCTGCACTTCAAGAATCTCCCGTAGGGTTAACGGGATGATGACCTTATGGGCCTGCTGCATTTCTCAACCGCCGTCGATGGTCGTAATCAGCAGCCCCGCCAGCCAATTGACTGACGGGGCTTCGCATCACTTCCGCCACTTGGCCTGAATCAGTGCGGCAAGCACACTACCCAAGGCCACGATTACCGAACCGGTCAAATAGACGGTCGGGGTCATGGCAACCCCCCTTCACGAATTCGCCTGCGGTGCAGGCCAGTCCTCTCGCACGGACGGGTCAATCAGTTGAGCATATTATAGGGAAACGGTCGCAGGTTCTCAGCGCCCCATCGTACGGAATTCCGATTCCCGTGAACCATTGTCCCCCCTGCTGCGTTCCTGAACAATGATAGGGATAATCCGCAGACCGCAGCCAGGAAGGAAGCCCGCCCGATGGACATGCCGTCACTGCCTACCGACAACCTGTACAAGTTCCTGACTATCGGTGGCGTTGCCCTGACTGTCGGTGCCGTGTACCTGATGGGAAACCTTGACCGCAACGCTGAACGCTATACCGATATTGCCGTTGCCACGAATGAGGAATGGGTGAAGCACACCGATGCACAGATTCGTGAGTTGGAAGACTTACGGCGCTTTCTTGATAACACAGATAGGGTCGCGGCAGACCTCGCCCAAATTGACCCCAAAATGGACGCTGACACAGCGAAGGCTCTGCGGGAGTCGAAACTTACAAACCTACGACAACGGGTACGTAGCTTCGAAATTGGCGCGGACATCCTTACCGACCGGGCCGAGTTCTTGAAGTCGCGCAACAAAACCCTCGTAATGGAAACCGAGGCAAAGCGAAGTACGATTCAAACCAAGGCCGAGCTGACTTCCGAAGTAATGCTGCCAGCCGGGTGGGTCTGTATGACCGTCGGCTTCCTCGGCTGGTACTGGAAGGTGCAGCGTTACCATGACCGACAAATCAAGGCCGAAGCCGAGAAGGCTGAACGGGAACTGACTCAGCCGAAACCGCCGGTCACGCCGTCCACAGCAGCCGTTGCGTCAGCCCCGGCCGCCGTAGCTCCCGTCGCACCGACTGCGAGTCCTACGCCAGTTTCCGAGCAATCTGCTCGTCCAGAATCTCCCGCCCAGTCAACGGGATGATGACATCCAGGCCCAGGCCGGAAGCCGCGTGCTCAGGGCGCCACTCTTCGACAAGAAGCACCCCGAGTCCGCAGCAGTGTGAAGGGCGCTCCGCCGGCCGAAGGACAGCAAACACACATCGGCCGGAACATCAGAGCGCTTTGGTATTTGCCGTCGCCGCGCAACGGGTGAGACTCGATTGTTAGCGCGGAAACGACGGCTACGTTTTTGGTAAATGGCTGCCGTCGTGGGCGTGGCGCGATGTGACGGAAAGCGACTACCACGCCGGCAGCCTGTGCGGTTAATCCTCGGGGTCCATCTTGGACAGGCCAGAGCGATAGAGATAGTGGGCCACCTGGGAGTTCACATCTGAGCCCGTGGCTTGCTCCGGTTGTTCGGTCTCGGTCTTGGCCGTGACCCGTGCGGGAGCGCCGTCCTGGTCTGACGAGAAGTAGTCGGCGACATCTTTCAAGACCTGGGAACTGACGGTCAATTCGACCTGATTTGGGTCCGCCAGCGATTCGCGGTCAGCCGCCGGATTTGGGAGGCTATCATCGGCCGGGCGAGTGAGCGCAGAGGGTGGAAGCGGCGCCGGCGTTGATTTCGGAGGAGGCGGGAACGCCCTGTCATGGGCTCTCGACCAGGCCCTCATCAGGATGTGCTTGATTGGTTCATCCTCGATTTTGGCGACGGCCAGCAACTCCTGGATTTTGGTGATGGTTCGGAAGTCTGCTTTGTCGTCCTTCCTTTCCAGCATATTGCCGTCTGAAAAGACATAAAGGTTGTCGTTGGCTGCGTCGTACTGAACTGAAATTCTCATCGGTCGTCTCTGATTCCTTTGGTCGAAATTGTTGGTTGGCCCTACCAATAATTACCCCTTCTGGCGTCGGCCGCTCTTTCGGATGGCGCCTAAAAAGTCACCTGTATTGGGTCTGACTCAGGCTTAGCAGGAAAGGCTGTACGGGACCGGCCCTGGCTACCTGCTTTGGCCACCGCTCGGTCAATCTTCTTCTGCTCATCCTTTGCGAGTTCAATCACCCTCGGCGCCCGCAGAGAGTACGTCAACTTCCCCTTTGCCGATGAGATGAGCGCCCGGCTGACGGCCTGGAAAGAGAATCTGTCGATAAGCTCGCGTGCGATGATCAACTGGCCATTGTGAATTGTTGACCAGGGCGGTGACTGCCAGTACCCATCCGGGAGAACCTTCCCCTCTTTCCGGGCCATTCGCTCACACATCTGCTCGGCCAACGAAAATGGCTCGGTGACGTACCCAGCCCCGTAAGCTGACAGAATGTAGGCTCGATGATTCGGCATGAGATTTGAGCAGGAGAAAGCATGTGCAAAAAGAGGAAGCCGGGGATGAACTTCTGAAACATCGCCCGACTTCTCTTTCCCTGCGCCGTGACTCAATCAAACGCAAGTGATTAACTGTACGGCCCAGAAGGCGCTGACGGCCATCGCCCATCGTTGATAGCGTAAAAAAAGAAGGCCAGCAGATGGATAACACACCCGCTGGCCTCTGTTTCCACTCGCTTGAGAGTCCGACCTCTGTCAAACGCGGCACTATGTTATACCCCTGAACTGGCACTTGGGACCACCGCTGAAGGCAAGTTTTGGTCAACACGATACATCTTTCCTGCTCACAGAATGTCAGCGCTGGCGAGCAGGCCGAATTGAACGCAGGGCAGACACGACCATGAGAGGGTCATGCCTCATTCCGAGAATGATGTGGCTGTAGTCCGACCCATCGGGCCACCTTGTTAAAGGTGAAACCCCATAGGTTCGAACATCGGTTCACATTCCTCGAAAGTTTGGGAGTGAGCCGGTGGGATGATTTTTCGGGGTGGGCTTTTGGCCGTCCCTTTTCTGAGTTACCCACGCGATTTCTCGCACCCGTCACTCAGCATCTAGCCCTCTTTCGAGGACACGCGGGCGTGGTCGGATATACCTCACCGCTGCGATGACGACCTCAGGGCTAGTTATCTCCCGTATGGCCGTGTGGGTTCACCACAATACCAGGATTCACCTGGATATCTCTGATTTCGACGCCATCGGAGAAAGGCTGGCATATCACTGCGGTCACCCGCAGTCTGGACCCACATGCCGGGGTCATCAAATTACGATACTTACTTCCTACCCCGGCCATCAGACCCGGACGAGATTTTGATTAGTCAAACATTTTACTTTTAGCGCCACATCGTTGTCGTCACTCCCCTGGTCGGGTGTATTTTGACGTGTCAGCCAGTTTGCAGCCGCTTCCTGGCGATAAGAGCCCATCGTGTTTCACCTACGCGATGGGTTTTTTCTTGCCCTGGGGTATTTATCAGAGAAGTTAAAGTTGTTTGCGAGAGAGCCCTGGTCAGCGAAAGCTAGCCGGGGCTCTTTCGTTTCAATATCCGTTCTTCCACTGAAGGCCGCATCCGCGCCCACACTCGGTCGCTAAAAACCGAAGGACCTCTGTCACAGCATCCCTTTCCGCCGCGTCGAGCGGAGCAACAGGCATGGCGTGAGGTCTCGCGACGGGAGCGCAATACTCGTGATACTGGGGCTCTGGGCCTACGGCGTTCACGGGAACCTTCGTGGCCTTAGCTGCCTTGGCCTTCGCTGGCACGTAATCGAGCGCCCTGCTGAGCGCGGAGACGATGCTTCTGACCTGTTCAGCATCGAAACTGATTTCCGTGTCCATGTGGGCATTCACGCCAAATCTGTGGCCCACTCTGGATGCCAATTTCCAGGTCTCGGATGAGACCTTCAGTGTCGGGGTCTGGCCGTCGTAAATACCTCTGGGACGGATGATTGCAATTCTTTGTGGCATGTTTTGCTTTCTGTTTTTGAAAAAGTTATTGAGCGGCGGCTCGCGTATGTGAGCCACCGCCTATCATTTCCATCTCAACACGGTCGAGATGAATCTCATTGTTGACTGTGCGGCTTCTGCATTTGCCCAAGGAAACCCAGCGGAGCAAGGTCTCCATCTCTACTGCATTATCGAGGAGTTCGACGACCTGGCTAATTGGAACCCATCTGCGTTCTTCGCGCTCCGGGACGTAATCGGGGTCGTTCTCGAACTCTTGGATGTCCTTCATTCGCACGCGCGACCGTCTGACCTGTCCAATCAAGTCGGCCACCGCAACGAATCTTCCTTGGTCCTCGACTTCCCTCATGGGGATACGTCGATTCGCGAGCGAGCGGACGCCAAGAATCCGACATGCGAGTTGCTCACTTACGTGGTCGTCAAGAACGGCCATACGCGCGCTCCTTCCTGCCGGCCACCCGAATGATGTCTTCACGCGAATAGAGCGTCGGGGTCCCGGCGGTATTGCCGGAAATGAGGCGTCGCTTGTACCAGATAAGAATTGTGTCCTTATGCACGCCCGCGAGCTTCGCGCCTGCGGAACAGGTCAGCCAATCGTGGTCGGGGTCATGAAGGTCAACAAGATAAGGTTCCAGCCCAAGCGCCTTATCATCGCCCCTGTCGAACGACGGGATGCCCTCCAGTTGAACCAGATGTATGCAGGAGACTCCATTCACGTTCGTTGGCCTCAGGCGCCGCCGCTCAATCATCACCCCCCAGGCTTCCAATGAGATTCCCAGGGCCTGTCTTGCGACTTCGCAAGGTACGTACCGCCGCCTTTCGTCCATCACACGATTCCTCGCTTCAGGAGTTCATCGACATCGGCTTGCGTCACGATGGTTACGCGTTTGAGCCCGACTAAGTCGTCACTATGAAAACCCGCGGCACACGCCTTCCTTTTTTTGAGCCTGGAGTCTTTCACCATCAAGGCAATGGTAGACTCTCCAATTCCAAGAAAAATCGCGACTTGCCTTGCGAGCATCCACGGGAGCTTCGCTTTCATCTTTGTTTCTCCGAAATTCGAAAATTGTAAACGCCATATTGTGATACCCCGGCATCCGCGACGGAGGCCAAGTCCGGGTCAGTTTTCTTCCAGAAAATCAGCAGATTGGCGCAGCCCATCCTGGCGCACCGGTAGCGCTCAGCAGACGGAGCGGTGTCTTACCAAAACTTCAGGCGGTCAGTCGGTTCCGCACGACGAGAAATCGGAGCATCCGAGACGCTCAGCCACCTGGCGCCACTGGGGTCCGTGGCCGGAATCGTTGCTCAACAGGTGGGCCAACTCATGAGCCACCGTATCCCGAGCCTGAGACAGGTCGCGGCCCAAGGTCCAGGCGACAGACAACTCGATATGCAGATGCCCGTCGTCGTACCAGGTTGTTCGTCCCATCCAGTTCGGAAGTCCGAACGACCAGGAAAAGGAACACTCTTCCAACCCATACCGAAGAAGGCCATCACGAACCATTTCCCTCACGGTGCGAAGCCTTTCCCGCTGCTCGTCGGTCAACCTCTCGCGGTCGGTCTTCTGGCGCTTGATGGGGCGGTGTTCAGATGGCACAAACCAGACGTTGCAGCCGGCCACAGGACAAGGGTTTTCCTCGTCGGCCTGTCCCTCCACTACCCAGTATCTAGCGCCACACTTGGGGCATTCGGTCCTGATTGAGTGGTCGATGAACATGCCACCGATTCTACCACGCCCGTTCCACTGTCAAGAGGCATCAGGGCAGCGGGGCCGGTCAATGAGCCCTTCCCTGCTCACACGA
>Ga0137463_1000200_pt1 | contig 22733 bp, 22 predicted proteins | sample EasRivERMGT800_2_FD_102333 | JGI IMG/M metagenome (GOLD analysis project Ga0137463, IMG submission 102333) | Soil microbial communities from meander-bound floodplain in the East River, Colorado, USA - East River MetaG ERMGT800_2 | ecosystem: Environmental > Terrestrial > Soil > Floodplain ...
CGACCACGCCCTTCGCACGGCTCAGGGCGTGCCACCCGGTGCCCCACTTTGGCGTTGCGAGGGACAATGTTTGAAGTCAGCTCAAAATGTGATGTGTAGATACCTATGCCCTCTGGGAGAGGGTCGGGGTGAGGGCGGGTTTTATTGTGGCCAAGAATTGCCACGACATGGTGGATTGCAGCTCGGCGGGAACGCGACAGAGGCCGAAAATCAGTTTGGAAGTCGAATTGATTGGGAGAGCGAATCGACGTTCGCCCTCACCCTAACCCTCTCCCAGAGGGAGAGGCAATACGTCGAATGACTCGCCCTTCCCGATATAGCATTCAGTCGTGCTCCCACCGACACGGGGTCGGTGGAGTGCCTTGCATTTGTCGGGACCCGGCCCGGCCTCCGTCGGATTCTGCAACGACTATCTGCTGGCCGTATCAGCCGACAGTTTACGCTGATATAATTCGTTCGAATTCTCTCTCATCAATCCGTGCATCGCTCCGGGTCATGGCCGTGGAAACAATCATGCTCCCGCATTGAGTTCGGTCGGAAAACGGCATCTCACGACAATGCCGTCAAACTCACCGCCGGGATCGCGGCAGACGAGGTATTCCGAATGAACACCGACCCGTCCGATGTCAGAGATCCGCTGGCGATCGAGGCGCTCCGCAAGAGCGAAGAGCGCTTTCGCGCCTTGTTCGAACTGGGGCCCGTCGCCGTTTATTCCTGTGATGCCGCGGGGGTGATCCAGGAGTTCAACCGCCGCGCCGCTGAGCTCTGGGGACGCGAACCGATACCAGGCGATACCGACGAACGGTTCTGCGGCTCGTTCCGGATGATCCGCCCTGACGGGCAAGTGCTCCCTCACGCCGAATGCCCCATGGCCGACGTCTTGTGCGGGAAAGTCCCGGAGGTCCGCGACGCGGAAGTGCGCATCGAGCGTCCGGACGGCACCCAGGTTCAGGTTGTCGTCAATATCCGCCCACTGAAGAATCAACACGGAGACATCTCAGGCGCCATCAATTGCTTTTACGACATCACCGACCGCAAGCGGACGGAACAAGTGAATGCGCAACTGGCCGCGATTGTGCAATCCTCGGATGACGCGATCATCAGCAAAGACCTCAACGGCATCATCACCAGTTGGAATGCGGGGGCGGCACGTCTGTTCGGATACGCTCCCGCAGAGGCCATTGGCCAGTCCATCGTCATGCTCATCCCGCCGGAGCGGGTTGATGAAGAACCGGGAATCCTGGACCGCATCCGTCGCGGCGAGCGCATCGATCACTACGAGACGGTCCGCCGCCGCAAGGACGGCGCGCTCGTGGAAATCTCGCTGACGGTCTCCCCGATCACAGACGCGGCCGGCAAAGCTGTGGGCGCATCGAAAATCGCCCGGGACATCACTGACCGCAAACGGAGCGAGCGCGCGCTGCTGGATGCGGACCGTCAAAAGAACGAGTTTCTGGCGACTCTCGCCCACGAGCTTCGCAATCCCCTGGCGCCGATTTGTAACTCGCTGAATATTCTGAGCATGACGCTGGCTGACAACCCGGCTGCCCTCCAGGTGCAGGAAATGATGGAGCGGCAGGTCAATCACATGGTGCGGCTCGTCGATGATCTGCTGGAGCTCTCCCGCATCACGACCGGCAAGATCGACCTGCGCCTGGAGCCCGTGGAGATCGCTTCCGTCATCCGGAGTGCCGTCGAGACGAGCCGTCCGCTGATCGATGCCAGCCGGCATCAGTTCTCACTGACCCTTTCCCGGGAGCCGCTGACTGTCGACGGAGACCCGGTTCGCCTCTCGCAGATTGTCGCGAATCTTCTCAATAACGCCGCCAAATATACCGAACCCGGCGGACAGATCTGTCTCGACGTGTCGCAGCAGAGCAGCCAGGTCGTGATCTCGGTGCGCGACACCGGAATCGGCATTTCCGCCGAGTTGTTGCCGCATGTCATGGAAATGTTCACGCAGGCCGACCGGAATCGACGGCGTCCCCAGGATGGTCTCGGAATCGGTTTGGCGCTGGTGCAGCGGCTGGTCGAGCTCCACAGCGGAAGTGTCGAGGCGAAGAGTGACGGCGAGGGGCACGGAAGCGAATTCATCGTCCGTTTGCCGCTCGCCCGGAAGCAATTGCCCAGTCAATCGTCCAGTCATCCACAGTCATCCACGACCGATCGCCGTCAGCGATTCACCTCGCGCCAGCGAATTCTGATCGTCGACGACAATCAGGACTCTGCCTGGAGCCTGGAAATGCTTTTGAAAATTCTCGGCAGCGACGTCGAAACAGCGCAGGACGGCCGGTCGGCACTCAGCGCGTTCGAGACGTTTCGTCCGTCGGTCGTACTCCTGGATCTCGGGATGCCCGACATGAACGGGTACGAAGTGGCCAGCCGCATCCGCCAATTGCCGCAGTCTCAAGACGTCACGCTCGTGGCGCTCACCGGCTGGGGGCAAGACGAAGACCGGCGGCGCACGCGCGAGGCGGGCTTCGACCATCACCTCCTGAAACCGGTGAATCTCGACGCATTGCAGGTGCTGCTGGCCGGCATGCCAGGCCAGTAGCCTGCCGGGGGAGTGAACGCGGCATCGCGTCGGCATCGTCGTTCGGCGTTCCCGAATGGCTACGATCCCGCTTTTGACGGAATGTTTGAACTGCCGGTGACTTCCCCGTATCACCGACTCTGGTCGCCCTCGCGTCAGTCCGCCATCTTCAGCACGACGCGAAACCGCGCCTTGCCGCTCATCATTCGCTCGTATCCCTCGGCAACCCGCTCGAACGGGATGACTTCGTTCATCGATCGCACGCCGGTGCGCTGGCTGAACGTGAGCGTGTCCTGCGAATCGATCGCGGTCCCCGAGTTCCAGCCCATGATCGACCGGCGTCCCAACAGCAGAAACAGCGGATTGATCTGCATCGACTCGGCGGCACCGACGATCATCAGCGTGCCGTTCACCGCGAGACCCCCGTGGACCGCACTCATCGCGTCCCCGCTGGTTGCCGTCGCCAGGATGATCCTGGCCCCTCCCAGTTTCTGGAGTTCCTTAGCCGGGTCCTGTGCCTGACTGTCGATGTACAAAGCCGCCCCCAACTGGCGGGCGAGCGCCTCTTTGTCTTTCCCGCGCGCGATGCCAACGGTGAGAAAGCCCATCCTCGCGGCGTACTGCACGCCGAGATGCCCCAGCCCACCGAGGCCGAGTATCGCCACGACATCTCCCGGCTGGGCGCCGCTGTTCCGCAGCGCGTTGTACGTGGTAATGCCGGCGCAGAGCAGGGGGGCAGCGTCTCCGGCGGACAATCCTGGGGGAATGATCGCGACCGCGCTGGCCGGCGCGATCAGGTACTCGGCATACCCACCGTCGTACGTCACGCCGGTGATCGGGGCGCGGACGCAGGCGAACATGTCGCCGCGCCGGCAGTTATCGCAGTACCCGCAGTAGCCTCCGCTCCAGCCGACTCCCACTTCCTGGCCCGCCGTCCAGCCGGGAACGCCGGGGCCGACCTTGTCGATCACTCCGGCGACTTCATGACCGGGGACCCGCGGGTACTCGATGCCGGGGAAGAGTCCCTCTTTGGTGAGCGAATCGCTGTGACAGATCCCGCAGGCCCGCACTTTGATCCGCACGGTCCCTGGACCAGGTTCGGGAATCGGCCGCTCGACGATCTCGAGGGGGGCTTTCGGCTTGGAAACCTGTGCCACGCGCATGACTGCCATGATGCATCCTCCGGGCTGATGGATTTCTTGCGGTCAGAAAACAGACATGGCCCGCACGGATGAGCGGCAATTCCGGCGCGGTGATCTTACCTCCGGCAGAGAGCCGGAGCAACGATTCTGCGGCGGCGACTGGTCGCCCGCCAGGGGAGCGACTTACGCCACCGGAGCCTGAGCCTCGACGTATTCCGCGATGCTCGTCGGCTGCGGGATCGGCGACCCCGAGAGCTGAAGCCCTTCCAGGTGGAATTCGATCGCCTCGGCGATTTCCCTGGTCACTTCCTCAACGGTTTGACCGGTTGCCACACACCCTGGCAGATCGGGAACGTACGCTGAGAGATTGCCCGCAGCCTGTTCGATCACCACTGCGTAGCGCATTATTCGGTCCCCTTGAGTTGGGCCTGCTTCAAAATGCTGTTGAGGGTGCCGGGAGCGAGGTCGTCGTTCGGTTTTCCGGGAATTGTTACAACGCCCGTTTTGACAGAATGCTTGAACTGCCGGTGACTTCCCCGTGTCCGATCCAGATACCAGCCGTCGGCTTCCACCAGCTTGATCACATCGCGGACCTTCACGTCGGGCACCTTTCGTCCTAGAGTTTAGTATTGTTTGATGGGGGATAAGCGTCAAGGTCGAGCCGTTGCGTGGTTACGAACCGGAGTGACGAATTCTTAGAGGTTCAGCGATGCCAGTGACTCGATTTTTCCGAATCTTCAAGAACGGGAAGTCGCGAGAGATCGTCCTTTCCGAGGAAATGGCGAGGCGCTCCATCGAAGCAGCTCAGAAGTCTGCGCCAATCGGGTGTGACCAATGGTCGATCGAGTCGATCGAGCGAGACGTCCCTTTGACTGACGGGGTCGTCTACGACTGCGGCACCCCTGAGAAAACGAAATCCCATGTTCGTTGGCAGTGCCCCATCTGCGGCGAAGAACACCACACCGATCTGCACGGCGGCGAATCCAACCCGGCACTGTGGTTTTGCGAGGGCGGGTGGGTAGACGATATTGTCCTTGTGCGCTGGCTTGCGGAATCCGAATCGCCCGCCATTGACCCATGGCGTCAAAGCGTGACGCCGGAAGATTTGAAAGGACCGGGGGACTTGTGGAGCGCCGATGAGGGATCCCGAAGCGCTGCCATCATGTGGACATCCCGGCGAGTTGTTCGTCCACGGGTGCCACGCCTGCTGGAATTACTCGAAACCGATACTTACGCCAACCGCCGCCATATCGTACGCGCACTCGGGAAAATTGGCGGGGCAGACGCCGAGGTCAGTTTGGTTCGATTGCTGAACACAGAGAATGGGCTGATCCTCGGCGACCTGGTGCAGGCATTAACCGAAATGGGAACGGTCCTGCCGGTCGAATTGTTGAAGCGTCTCGAATCACACGAATTGGAATGGGTTCGACAGAACGCACGCGTCGCATTGAAGAGAGCCAGTTTTTGACGATGGGCGCTGCCGAAGTACCGCGAGTTGATGGGTGGCATCGGCCTTTGAGAGGGTGCTGGCGAAAGCTGAGGAACAGGCCGAAAGCGACGAACCCCGCCGGAGATTCGGCGGAATTTTCATTTTGGCCTTCGCGCCGAGCGGTTCTGGTATAATCCGCGCAGGAGCCAATCCCCCTGGATTGAGGGACACTCGACGATCCCAAGGAAGGGACACAGTCGAATGAGACAATTTCCAATTTGTCGGTTGATCGCGATCAGCAGCAACGGAACCAGGACTTTCACGCAGGCGGGACTCTCGAAAGCTGTCGCGGAGGCGATTCAGGCCACACTCCTCGACATCTTCCCGGTGGTGCTGATCGAAAACGAGCCTTTCACCTACGACGACTGTGCCCTGATGATGCTCACCAGACCTTCCCCATCAGACCTTCCCGCACCCCCGCTGAAACTCAGGTCAATTCCGTGACGCCGGCCCAGAGTGCGATCCTCACGCAAATGGGGACCTGTCTTCCAGACTCTCCTGGATCGATCCGCCTGCGAGGTGTCTATGATTCTGTGCTCAGGCCGCATTCCGTTCGAACGAAGGACAACATGCAAATCCGCAGCTTTCGCGTGAGCGAAGTCATTTCTGAAATCGACCGCGTCCGAGTTCGCGTCGATTGCTGGCTTGACGATCATGAGCTTCAACCGGTGGCCGTGGGGACGACGCTGCATCCCGAATTCGAAACCTACACGTATGACTATCGCGGCCCCGCCAGCCGTCGATTCACACTTCTGAGAGGATTCGCGGTCGGCGAACAACGAGTGAAGTCGTGGGAGAAAGAGAACGGACAATTTCTGGATTCCAGTTCTCTCCGGGATTTCATTTTGAGTGTGGGGGCGAAATTGAAGGGCTGACAGAATGCCCGCCTGGCGTCCCAGCAACTTCGTCGTCGGGACACGGCGGCCCGTCGATCGGGAATGCCATCTCATGAGTCAATCGATTGCGAAATCGATCCTTCGGAAGTTCACGCTGCTGGCCTGCGGCAGCGTGGCCGTCTGGGCATCGAGCCAGTGCCAGGCGACCGCCGACGACAACTGGGAATTGCTGGTCATCGGACAGCACGACGATTCAAACGCCGCCGGGTCGCAAAAGCGCCTTGATGCATTGTCGCAGACCAGGATCGAAGCAGTCGCAGAGATCTGTGGATTGACGAAGGCGCAACAGGAGAAACTTGAATTGGCGGGCCGGGGGGACAATTTGCGGCTGCTCACGCGTATTGACGCGTTCCGGGAGAAGTTTCAAATCGTTAAGGATGATCAGAAACAGGTCGAAGAGCTGATCAAAGACAATCGAGCGCTCCGAGATCACCTGAAGTCCGGCCCGATTGGCGACCAGACGCTGTTCGCCAAAACCCTCCAGGCAACTCTGTTGCCCGACCAGACGGCCCAATACGAGCCACTTCGAGAGGTTTATCGGGTGGGTGGCCAGGTCCGAGTTTTGCGCACGCCGTCTGATCCGGTGATTGAAATCACGGTCAACGGCACGGCGTTTGGCAACGATGGCATGGCACGGCTGAGTAAGCTGGCAAACCTCGCAGTTCTGCGCGTCGACCACACGCAGGTCACCGACAAGGGATTTTCGAGCCTGAAGCAGTTGAATCGTCTCAGCAGCCTGGGACTTGTCGGCACACAAGTGACAGATTCCGGGCTCGTGGAACTTGGTGAAATGGACACTCTGACGCACCTGAACCTCGGCGAGACCGCAGTCAGCGATGTCGGCCTGCAGCATCTCGAGCGCCTTTCCAAGCTGGAATGGCTCGGGCTGAAACGGACGATGGTTACCGGCGCCGGTCTCGAAAGTCTAAAACGACTTCGTCGGTTGACGTATGTCAATCTGGACTACACCCGGCTTACCGATGCGGGACTCGAGCACCTGCAAGAATTCTCGTGCATTGAGGGATTGTCTCTTAAAGGAACGCAGGAGACTGATGCCGGCCTCAAAGTCCTGAAGCACGTTTCAGGCTTGAGAGATCTGTGCGTGAGCGAAACCCGGCTGACCGATGCCGGGCTCGCGCATGTCAAGGACATGAAATCCCTGCGGTCGCTCGACTTGGGAGGCAACGGCATAACCGACGCGGGTCTGCGGCATTTAAAGGACCTGGCGCATCTCGAGAACCTCAGTCTTGCCAACACGCAAGTGACCGATGCCGGTCTGGAACATATCGGCGGGTTGACTGAACTCGAAAACCTCGATCTCTCGGATACGCAGGTCACCGACGCGGGAGTGGCGCATTTGAAGGGGCTGGCGGGCCTGCGGTATCTTTGGTTCAGGCGGAACAAGTTGACGGCCGCCGGAATCTCCGAATTGAAAAAGAGCCTGCCGAAAGCGGAATTCCTTCAATGAAGGCCACGCGGGTCGCGCAGTGACAAGGATCGGCGCCATCCGTGCTGCGTGTCTGAAACGGTTCAGTTCGCCAGGTGCGCTTTCATAGCAACATCGAATTGCCAATCGCGCCCGCATGATGTCGAATCTTGTCGCTGCGCGACCCGGCCGGTGCCCGAGGCACGCGGCCGGGCCACCCGACGGTTGTTCTTCATCCCCAATTGACGAGTTCAACCGTGATTGTCGCGACGAGGCCGTGAGATTCTGTAGGGTGGACTTCAGTCCACCCGCTACGAAATCCCGGGTGGACTGAAGTCCACCCTACATCATGTCGGCGGTTCAATGAACTCGCCGACTCGACATAAAACCTGCATCACCACCGGTAGCCCGGATTCCAGGTCGGCATGTAGCCGGGCTGGTACATTGGGGCGCACTGGTTGTAATAGCCCGACCCGTAGCCCGACCCGTAGCCCAGGCCGTAAATCGGAACGTACACGGGGGCGTAGTACGGGTTGAAACGCGAGTACGGCTGAGGGGCGATGTTGAGGTACTTCACAGCCCCGCCCGAAAACAGGTTGCTCGACCGCATGTATCCGTAGTTGTCGTAGTAGAAGAACTGACCGTCAGCAGAGGCGACCGAGGAGAAAGAGAGGACCAGCACAGCGGCGACGAAGAAGCGTTTCATGGTATTCCCCCGAAGAGCGTGGAATCGTTTGTATCCGTCCCTCAGATGTTCAGCGGCATCCGACTGCCGACTGAGCGCGAAAATCTGAGAAATCGTAAAGATTTCTCATTTTCCTGGAGGCCTCCTGAAGGAATGAAACCGGTCACCTGAATCATGGCCACGAATCAGCCTGCCAGGCAACGGCGGCAGGTTACAAGTGCGCAAGGGAGTACGACAGGCCGGCCGGCTTTGAGGGGGGGTGGCTGGGGCAGGTCCCCCCGTACCGGTCGCCGCTGCCGAGCGATCCCTTCGCAGACTCGCGGCCGAATCGGCAACTCAATCGATGCCCCAGTTCGCTGGAGTTGAACTGGGCATCCGTCTGCGAGCGCGATCTCACGCGAACGCTCCAGCGTTTTGTTGGGGATTGAACTCTGGAAACGTTCATCTGCCCCAGCCACACGCCCATTACGACTCGCCGCATCGGGATTTGTGAACGTTCGTATGGACATCGATCGGTGCATGGACCATTCGCCGCAATTTACCGTGACACCGGGGGATGATACGCTGAATCGCAATGGCTGCCGTATTCCTGACATCTCTGTGACGTTACCGCGACTCCTCGAAACGGACGACTGATGATGGAATTCAAGAGACTCTTCCAGGGGACGCCGGGCCTCATCATGGTGGTTGGCGGCGCGTGCCTGTTGTTTGTCGGCGGATGTGCCGTGTGCGGGGGAGGACTGTTGTTTCCGTACGTCATCCGGTCGCGGCAGGCAGAAGCACAGCGAGCGCAGGCCGAGGAGAATCTGCGTCAAGTGGGGAAGGCAATGCACGAGAAGGCGCAGCAGGATGCCGCTCGCCGCGAGGATGCCGAGTCGGACGCCGTCGATCCGAAGAAAGCCGCCGAACAGGAATAGCCGCCAGACACACGGCCCATTGTCCAGCGGCCGCAACTGGCATTCACGCGACGATCCGGCGGCTGTAAGCTGGCGGGATGACCGGACTGCCAAAATATGCGCGAATCGAAATTGAGCGGCGCTGGCCCTTTGATCTCGCGCGCTGTCCGCCGTTCGATGAGTGCGCGGGGGCGAAGATTACTGATCGTTACGTCGCCGAATCGTTCTTACGACTGCGGAAAATTGAATACCCGACAGGAGAAGTGACGTACAAATTGTGCAAGAAATACGATCGGATTGCCCCGCTCGGGCAGCCAATCGTCAACATCTATTTGACTTCCGGCGAATTCGATTTGCTGAACCAGCTTCCCGGTCGCGTCGTTGTGAAACGACGTCACCGTTATGCGGAAGGGGCCGTTGACATCTACTGCTCGGACGACGCGAGGTTGACAATTTTCGAAGTCGAATTCGAGGACTTCTCATCGGCGGCGACATACACCGCTCCCGAATTCGTCCTGGATGAGGTAACTCACGACCCGCGCTATTCGGGCGCAAATCTGGCCGGCGCGCCCGTCGGCTGCTCTCCGGCCGAGATGATCACTCGATCGTCTCGAATACGATGATTGGACTACGTACCGTGATCTTCTGGGGGACAAAGGTCCGAACGCGGTTTCACGGCGTTCGTGCTGAATACTGCGGTGGATGCCTGTGCGTAACGAAACACCGTGTTTCATCGATCGAGCGCGCCCCCCATCTCTACAACGTCTCGTTGGGCTACCGGGAGCTCACTCGTTTCTCCGAGTGTCCGTTGTGCGGCACAACTCTCCAAACCGCGCCCGACGTCGTCACCGTCAGTGATGAAAGTGCTGGCGGACAATCGATTGAAGACTTGATCCAGGCGACCAACCCGGCGTTGACGTCGCAACGACTGCAAGAGTTATATGCTTCGTCCCGGGTGGCGTCCCCTGACAACCGTGAGGCGAAGGTCTTACAAACATTTTGCCTGAATCAAATCGCAGAATTTGAAGTCGCGAGTCACAATCTCAGCGGCTGGTATCCCCTGGTTTTGATTCTGATCCTGATTCTGACTGGGTACGCAATTGCGTATGCCGGCTTCGTGCCGGGAATCGCGGCGGGGACGGCACTCCTGGTGTGCGCTCAGGCGATTCGCCGCAAGGTGATCGACGCGGCGGTCGCCGGCAAGGTCCTCCCGCGTTTGCGGCCATTCTTGCGGGCAAACAATCGAGACATCGCCTATCTGGAGCAGTGGCTTAAGCCACTGGATGGACGGGGATATCGCCGGTTCAGACGGCACCTGCAATCGTCGTGCTATGAAGAACTGCGATTGCTTGCCGCGGGGCTCGACGCCGAGCCAATCAGCCCATTTGCGGAATACATTGTTGCGGAACAATGGTCCGATGCGCCCACGAGTCGCTCACAGCATCAGTAGCAACTTGCCCGTCGACGTAAGAATGATCGGCGATACACGGCACTTCAGAGGCCGTATGCCGGTTGGGACGCGGGGATCCGAATTCGTTTGAGCAGGCCGCAGAACCGTTTTTACCGGTACCGACCGCCCGTCAGGGCTTCGCCCGGATCGCCCATCAATCGGAACCGCTGACCGGGGCGAGCTATCGTTCAGAAGGGAGTTTCGTGTGACATCTTCCACACGGACACTCTGCAATTTGTTTCGCAAACCGTCGCAGATCTCAGTTCTCGAGAGGGCCTTCCCATGTTCAGACATATGGCACGACAGGCGGCGCGCAGCCAACGCTGGCAATCGGCATCGAAACAGGAGGAACCGCTGCTCGACAAGGTCATGCGGGGCGATCCCGAGGCCTGTTCGATTCTCGGTGGACTCCTGGTGGTCGGACTGTTTGTCGTAGCTTATAAGCTGCTGAAATAGCCGATCAGGATAACGCCATCCGAACCCGCGCTTTCAGGCCGGCGCGTTGCTTTGTGGTAACTGCCATTCACACCCCCAGTACGCGCTCGGCCACAATCAGGAGCACGATCGCTCCGATGACGAGCAGCGTCTGCGCGAAGTCCCACCACCAGTCGCAATGCGGCAACGCGGCGATGATTTCGGCGAGCGCACCGATCAGGGATACCGGTGGATGAGTCTGGAATTCTATCGGGACCGGAGACGGCGGGCTGGCGGATTCCGTCGGCTGCTGAACCTCGACGGCGCTTGGCACAGGGATCGAGTTCGCCGCCGGGCTGGCACCGGGGCCTCGAAGAAATTCTTCGACGGCAATCACATCCTGCGGCAGGCCGGCCTGGCCGGAGAGTTTTTCGGCGATCATCCGGATCATCAGTTGATCGAGCTTCTCGACCGAATAACTGGGCGCTTGCGGTCTGGCATGCGGGTCGCCGACGCCGGAGTGGTCGGTCAGGAACAGGTACTGCCCCTGCGTCAGGAAGCCGACGGCGCGCATGATGAACTCGGCCTGTTCTTTCACGCCGCTGGAGGCGACGGGAAACACAGTCACCCCCGCGCGACGCAGCTTCTGCACCGCTTCGAGCGTGCGTTCGGCGAACTGGGCATGCGGCGGAGCGTCGGCGACGAGGAACACCACCCGCGCTGTGGCTGCGCCGCGCCAGGAGAGCTGCGTGCTCTGCTCCAGGGCCAGGTGCATGGCTTCGGGATAATCGCCGCCGCCGGCCGCCGACTGCCCGGCAAGCGTGCGGCGGAATTCGGGCAGCGATGGGGTAAAGTCGAACGACCGCGTCACGTAGGCATCTCCCTGGTCGCGGTACAGAATCAGGCCGTAGCGCTGGTCCACATTCGGAAATCGTTCGTGAACCTCGGCGGCGATGTGGTCGATCTCGACCTTGAGGTACTCCAGTTCGTCCCCCATGCTGCCGGTCGTGTCGATCACGAGCGCCAAATCGAGTTGGCGCGGCAACTCACGCCGGGTCTCGCGCAATGTGACCAGCCACGGCGTCTGGTCGAGCGACACGTGCTGCGAGACCAGCTGGCCACCGCCGGCGGGGGTGACGGTCAGCACGAATTCCGACTCTCCCGTCGGCGCGTCGAGGCCGGAGAGGAAGACGACTCGTCCATCGGCCCCGGTGGTCATGTTCCATTGGGCTGCCGAATTTGCGAATCCGGACCTGTGGGCTGTCGTCCCGAGCGGACGACCATCGGCTGCAGAAATCGTGACCCGTGCGTCACCAAGCGGCTGTCCCTGTTCGTTCACGACGCGCACGATGGCTCGGCGCCCGACAGAGAACCGCGGGAGTTCCTCGCGCCGGTCGTGTTGCAGGGCCTGCGACAGGTACGCCGAGAACTCTTCAAATTTCGCCTGATCGTCGAGACTGCCGGCGGTCAGCGTCCCCGACCGGAACTGGCCGGATGCGGAAACCGTTGCCGGCAGCGGCGTGTGCTGGGCCGGCAGCGGGTCGCGTCCCGGTGCTGCCGAACCAGCCGGTTCGGCCTCTGATCGCGGCCGAACGGTGGATTTCGAAGGGGCATCAGCGTCCAACGTCGTTGCCCGTGGTGCTTCAGAGAAGGCGTCTCCGGCAGGAGGCGAGAAGCCGGCGCCACCACCCCCGCATCCAGCCAGGGAGAACAAGAGTGCAACGCGAGCAGTCAGCGAACACAAGCGACGCATGGTTGGTCTCCTGGTGTCGGCGCGCAGTGCCTGCGCACAGCAAGTGGAACAGATCACAGCGCGGCGGAAGAAGGAATCTTCTCCCTCCCCACTCCGTGGGGGAGGGCCGGGGTGGGGGGGCGAGTGCCGATTGACGCTTCCACCCCCATCCTAACCTTCCCCCATCAAGGGGGAAGGAATTCCGTCACGGCAATCAAATAATGGAGTTTCAGGAGTCGTGTCGATGCCTCTACCCACAGGGAATGGGAACACGATTGGATGTTTCTAAAACCGCCTCGAGTAACGACGGAATTAGCGAACCGCACCCATTGGATGCGCGCTGGGTTGCAAAAATTCCCGGGATTCTCAGCAGCGCCTGGCTGCGACGACGGCTGTGAACGGCATTTCAGCCATTCGTCGAGGCGGGCGTCGCATCGGAAAGTTCAAAGTCGAATTCGAAACTATCGCGCGAGACCTCTGCGGCGAATGACCATTCGCCTGCAGAACGATCGGTCGCAACCGCAGCTGCGGGAGCCGGACCCTGCGCCGCAGGGCCGGGGGCTCCCTTATGCTTGCGATCGGCCCGTTCGATGACGACGAGCACGCGATATTGACCGGCGACAGGTCCATTCTGCGTGTCAAACTGAAAGGCGCCGTCGGTGAGCGAGGCCGTTGCCGCCGGGCCCTTTGTTCCGGCTGTCGGCAAAAAACTGATCGTCCCCTCGACGGGGTCCCCCGATTCCGAAGTCACCGTCCCGAAGACGGCAATCCGCAACGGCCCGTCGGCGCGTTGACAGCCGGCGCTCACAGCGAGGATTCCCCCGCAGGCCAGCCCGATCAGCGCAGTGCGCCAGATGCGGCGCCCGGTCGCCGAACCTGGTGACCTGGATTGAGACCTGCCACGATCAGAACTCACCAACGACCTCGCGTCCGCCCTTGGTGGACAGGGCCTGAAAGGTGGTGAAATTGATGCTGTAGCTGACAAATCGGACCGAGCCGTCCGCCATCTGGAAGTGTCCTCCGCCGGGATGATACGACCAGAAGTGAAGGTTATGCTTGCCGTCGGGCAAGCCGGGCGCAAATCCGAATTTGGTCGTCAGCACATTATCCCCATCTCCCAGGCCGGTCACGTCGCCGAATCCACAGAGGAAAAAGCCCCAATACAGGTCGTCGGGAATCCCGCGTTCGCCCATGGCAAACGTGTTGGATGTGCCGTCGATCACTTCCTGAATCCGTGTGCGACTGTTGCTGTACAACAGGCCGGTGCGGTTCGTGTTGGAGGTCCCCATGAGTCCGAGGTAACTACCGCTGGCGATCGGGCCAATAAATCGATCCGAGTAGACCTTGCCGGAATTGCTGTCGGACGGACATCCGAAAATGGGGAGGCTGGTTCCGGCAATGTTCTTTGATGGTCCGGGGGCAACATTCAAAATGAAGCAGGTCCACGGGTATCTGAAGGTGCAGCGTTCGTAGACGGCCTCCTGATCCAGAAACGGCAAGAGCATGGACTGAAAGGTCCAGTATCGGTTGGCCACGTTCCCGATCGGAAAAATCTGATGCACGCCGTAGTAATTGTGCAGGGCTAAACCGTATTGCTTTAAATGATTGCGGCACTGAGTCCGCCGGGCCGCCTCGCGCGCCTGCTGGACTGCGGGGAGCAGCAGTGCGACGAGAACGGCGATGACGGCAATCACGACCAGCAATTCAATCAACGTGAATGCTCGCGGTGCAGCGTCGCGGCGCATCGAGTCCCCCCCTTTCGGCGCAGTAGCATAGAACCAGAACCTGGCGGGAATCGCATGGCGAACTCCCTGCCCGGGCTACCGATGAAAGTACGAAAGCCTTTGACTCTATCCTGGGAAAAATATCCGACGCCAGCCCGCGACGCAATCATCCCACGCTCAATCTGGCCGTCATCGGTTCCGGGGCCGTAGTTGCGGCGGATTCCCTGGGCACAGGCCGGCCTGAACAATGGGAATTTCCCTGGGACAGCGGCGCGCACGGCCGTCCGCTAGAGAGCAGGTTGAGAAACCCGCTCCACGGCCGGTCACTCCTGTACTCCGGCTCATCGCCAGGGAGTGGGTTGGCACAGACAGAGCTGAAGACCAACCATCTGCCGCCCGATTCAGTGGGAGGGGGCCGGGGTGGGGAGCGAGCGCCGATTGACACTTCCATGATCCCTTTTCGTGCGGAAACGGGAGCGGTCGGGACGACCGACGGCGCGCTGGCGGTGAACGGGGGGCGGCCGTATACTCAGAACGTGCAATTTGCCGCGCAGCTCTGAACTCGACTTTGGAGCGCTCATGAAACTCCTGGTGGGTTGGGACGACGCCCAGGAAGCCGAGCTGATCAACCTGTATCTCGGCGCCAGCGACAACGATGTCTCGCTGGCAACCGGTGCCGACGAACTCGAACGGCTCGCCGCCAACGGCACCAACTGGGACGCCGTGTTGATGCCGACGAACTTCCCCGATTGGGACCGCGGTTACGACGCGCTGGTCCAGATTCAAAAGGCGCTGCCGGAATGTCCTGTGATCGGCGCCTGTCCGGCGGGGGAGATGGTCAAGCTCGCCCGATTCCTCGTGCAGGGGATGCGTTCGTATGTGCTCCGCGATCAGACTCAGGAATTCGTGTTTCTCCTGCAAATGACGGTCGAGAGCGTGGTCCAGGCGGTCCAGGCCGAACGTGAACGCAAAATCTCGGAAAAGCTGCGCGAGGAAGTCGAATCGGTGCGCAAGCTGCAAGAGTCGATTATCCCGCGCGACATGAAGGTGCCGGCCGGCTACTCGATCTGCGCCCGCTACGAGCCTTCGCAGCTTCGCGTTCTGGGAGGCCTGCCGGTGGCCATGGCCGGGGGCGACTACTACGACGTGTTTTCGATCGACGAGCAAAACGCCGTGCTGCTCGTCGGCGACGCTTCGGGGCATGGGATGAAAGCCTGCATGTCGATCATGACGATGCACACGCTGGTCCGCATGATCCGCAACAACAGCTACCAGAATCCGTCGACGTTCGTCGCCGAAGTCAATCGCATGCTGGCCGAACAGAGCATTGTGACGGGGGACGGCGGATTCATCACGCTGCTGTATGGAATTCTGGTCGGCGACCGGCACGAGTTGCAATGGTCGTCCGCCGGACATCCGATTCCGCTGCTGCAGGATCTCGACACGAATCAGGTCATACCGCTGGCAGCCGACGATGCCGGGGGCTGTCCGCTGGGAATCACGCTGGAAGACACGTACAGCCCCTGCGTCTCGCCGATCCCGCCGCGCAGCCGTCTGCTGTTGTTCACCGACGGCCTGGTGGAGGCCTTTACGGACGACGAATCAGGGCACGTCGAGTTTGGCGTCGCCGGCGTGATCGGCGTTTTGCAGGCCTGCCGCGAGAAATCGCTGGAGGAGACGCTGCACGAGCTGTTCGAAGCGTCATTCCAGTTCACCCGCGGCGCCGGGCGTCACGACGACACCTCGGTGCTCTTCATCGAACGCGCGTAGTGCCGGCTGGCTTGTGCGGGGCCAGGGGATGAACATCGGCACCCGTCGTCGATACTCTGCATACTGATGACCGAAGTATTCGAGCAGATTGCGCTCTTCAAACACAACCGCTACCAGCATGTAGACCGTCATCCCTGCCGCCAGCAGCAGATGCCCGACCGTCATCGACGGAGTCGCCCAGAAGAAGATTGCCCACCCGACGTACAGGGGATGGCGAATCTGGCTGTAGAGCAGCGGGGTCCGGAAGGGGAGCGGCGTGTTTTCGCGGCCGCGCAGATAGTTCCACACCTGCCGTGTGCCGAACAAGTCGAAGTGGTGGATCATCAGGCTCACCGCCGGCACCATCAACCATCCGAAGCCAAACAAGCCCCACAGCAGCCAGCGGCCCGCCGGTTGTTGCACGTCCCAGATCACGACATCGATCGCGCGCCATTGCCACATCAAGAGCGCCGTCACGGCGTTCGACGCGAAGACGTACGTGCTGCGTTCGATTGGCTGCGGGACGATCCGGGTCCAGACCTGTTTGAACGACGGCCGCGCCATGATCGAATGCTGCAAGCCGAACAGAACGATCAGCCCCAGATCGACCACGACCGCCAGCGGGACCGGGGTGGATGTGGGTGAATCGACGGACAGCGGCACGACGAGGTTGGTGACGAAGCCGGCCAGCCAGACGTAAACCGCCAGAAACAGCAGGTGTGCCGTCACGCCGTAGATGAAGAATGCCATTCGCATCATGATTCGGTCGTCCTGTTTTCGATTCCGTGGGATTCAATTCGCCGCTCCCGTTGGCCGGCGTTTCACGAACTGTGTTCGCATGCCTTTCGTTCGGTAGTTATGATGCGAAATCAGGGACAGCGGTAGTTGACTCCTGGTGCACTTCCGGGTTGACTTGAAGTACACTTGGTCGCATCTCCCTGCGGCGACAGCACCTGTGGATATGCGCGAAATTGGGTAATCTGCCGTGAGTCGTGGAGCAGGTTGATATACCTGCTCTACTTTCACGGCCGCGCGAGCGGCCGTCGAATTCAATCAAAGCGCTAGAGCAGGTATATCAACCTGCTCCACGGTCGGTTCAAGTCTGATTCATATGGCTGCAGCAACCCGTGAGCGACTGATCGATGCGGCCGTCACGCGTTTTTATCGCGACGGCTTTCGGAACGTCGGGATCGACCAGATCCTGACCGATGTCGGCATCAGCAAGACGGCGTTCTACAAGCACTTCGAGTGCAAAGACGACCTGATGCTGGCGGCCCTGGAAAAGCAGAACGTGTGGTTGCAGAGCACGTTTCGCGACATGATTCGCGAGCGCGGCGGGGATTCGGCCATCGGCCAACTGCGCGCGGTGCTCGATGTTGTCGAGACAATCATCGAGTCCGACGGGTTTCACGGATGCATTTTCGTGAACGCGGCGATGGAGTTTCCGCTGCTGCACGAGCCGGCCCACGCCGCGGCGGCAGGAAACAAACGGGCCATCGAAACCATCGTCTGCGAAATCGCGACCCGTGCCGGCGCCGTAGACCCGCGGGCGCTGGCCGAAGAACTGTGCCTGATCTTTGAAGGGGCCTACGTCACCCGCCAGGTGACGGGGAACCCGCGCACGATCGACATCGCCCGCCGCGTCGCCGAGCGGGTGATTGCCGCGCACCACGCATCGTGAGCGAACCGGCCGAACCTTACGACAGGATCTTCGTCAACACGTTGCCAGCCACGTCGGTCAGCCGGTAGCGGCGGCCGTTGTGCAGATAGGTCAACTGCTTGTGGTCCAGTCCCAATAGCTGCAGCATCGTGGCGTGCAGATCGTGCACCGTGGTGGGGTCGACCGCCGCGCGGTAGCCGATTTCGTCCGTTTCGCCGAAGCTGGTCCCCCCTTTGATTCCGGCGCCGGCCATCCAGGCGATGAATCCCTGAGGATTGTGATCGCGGCCGTCTTTCCCTTGAGAGACAGGCATACGGCCGAACTCGCCTCCCCAGATCACGAGCGTCGATTCCAGCAGTCCGCGCTCTTTCAGGTCGGTGAGCAGGCCATCGATGGGGACGTCGGTTGCCAGGCAGTGACCAGTGTGGTTGGCCGTCAGATCGCTGTGCGCGTCCCATTCGCCGTCGCTGTAGACCTGGACGAAGCGGACGCCGCTTTCCACCAGCCGGCGCGCCAGGAGGCACTTCGAGCCGTAGGACTTCGTTTCCTTGTGATCGAGGCCGTACATCTTGTGCGTGGCCTGTGTCTCCTGGGCGAAATCAATCAGCCTGGCCCCTTCCGCCTGCATCCGGTAGGCCAGTTCGAACGAATGGATCCGTCCCAGAAGTTCGGATTCGTCGGGATGGGCCTCTAAGTGCTCGGCATTAAGGCGGGCCAGCAGGTCGAGTTGACGGCGCTGGTCCTCGCGCGTCACATCACCGGGCCGGTTGAGATTGAGGATCGGGTTTCCCTCGGGGCGAAAGAGGGTCCCCTGATAGGTCGAGGGGAGAAAGCCGGCGTGCCAGTTGAGCGGCCCCCCTTTGATCCCCTGATTATTGCCGAGCACGACATAGCCGGGGAGGTTTTGATTTTCGCTCCCCAGGCCGTAGGTAATCCACGCCCCTGCCGCCGGGAAACCGGGCCGCGCAATGCCCGTGTTGATCTGATAGAGAGCCGGAACATGGTCGTTCGATTCACTGTGGAGCGATTTGATGAACGCAAAATCGTCCACATGTTTGGCGACAGAGGGATACTTATCGCAAACCCAGGCGCCACTCTGGCCGTGCTGCTGGAACTGAAAGGGAGACTTCATCAACGGCCCCGGGTTGCCATTGAAGACGTCGATCTGGATCTTCTGCCCGTCGCGCTTCGTAAGTTCCGGTTTGGGATCAAATGTATCGACGGCACTGGGAGCGCCTTCCATGAAGAGCCAGATGACTGAACGGGCTTTTGCCGGAAAGTGTCCCAGGCGCGGGGCCAGCGGGTTCGTGGCGGCAGTGTCTGCGGCGAGCAGGCCCTGGTCTGCCAGCAGATGGGCCAGCGCCACGCTGCCAAAGCCGGCTCCCGCGCGCTCGAGGAAATGTCGGCGATTGATGATGTTCTCGAAACGACCGCAATGGGTGCTGGAGAGATTCGGCATGGCGTTTCCGGTCAATCGATATAGAAGAATTCGTTGAGACTGAACATCGCCTGGCACAGGTCGGCCAGCGCCTGCCGCTGAATCTCTTCTGGAGAGGCCTGGGGCGTGCGTTTCTTCCGTTCCTGGATCTGGACTTCCACAAATTCCAGGGCTGCTCTCCGTTCCGGCTCAGCGGGGGAGCGGGCCAGTGCCAGTTGATAGCCGCGTTCGATCCACTGTGCCGGATCGTTGGCCGCTTCCTTGAGCAGCCGGTCGGCGAAGTCGAACGCGACCTGGCGCACGAACTGGTCGTTCAGCAGTGCCAGAGCCTGGGGCGCGACGGTTGTATTGTCACGGCGGCCGCAGCTTTGCTGGGCGTCGGGTTTGTCAAATGCCTGCAGGAGCGGGTAGGGGACGACACGCTTGTGAAACAGATACACCGAGCGCCGGCGAACTGCGGAACTATCGGCGATGTCTTTCGGATAGGGGTCGGTCAGATTCCGGGCCAGCATTGCTTCGGATGCGATCGGCGGCTTGACCGCCGCCCCGTAGGAGGCGGCATTCAACGTCCCGCTGACCGCCAGGAGAGAGTCGCGCAAAATCTCCCCATCCAGCCGCTGGAGCGGCATTTTCCACAGCAACCGATTGTCGGGATCGGCCGCCGGAACGGCTGTGGCGCTGCTGGCCTGCTGACAGGCTGCGCTGAGCAGAATCTGCTTCTGGAGTCGCTTGATCCGCCAGCCGTTTTGCACCAGGTCGTGCGCCAGCCATTCGAGCAGTTCGGGATGGGTGGGCGGATCCGATCGGACTCCGAAGTCCCCGACTGTCCGAACCAGTCCCTGACCGAAATGATGCTGCCAGAGCCGGTTGACGATAACGCGGGCGACGAGGGCGCCGGCCCCGTGGTCGACGTCGGTCATCCATTCCGCCAGGGCTCGTCGCTGGTTTGTGCTCCCTTTCGCCGGGCTTTGCTCGCGGGCCGACTTCCAATACTCCTCGGGAGTCTTGCCGTTCGTCAGTGCAAACACGAAGCCCAATTGCACCGGATGGTCGCGGTCGTAGAAATTCCCTCGCTGGAAGAGCCAGGTCGTCTTCGGTTCGGGGCCGAGATCGTGAAAGGCGAGGGTCTTTTCGCCCGAGGATCCGAGCGGCACCTCGTCGCGCTGGCCGCCGTGGAGAGCGCACATCAACCGATAGTAGTCGCGGGCCGGGATGGCGTCGTATTTATGATCATGGCAACGGGCGCAGCCGAGCGTCAGTCCCAGGAGGCCGGTGCCGATCGTGGAGAGCATGTCGTCCAGCTCGTTATACCGTTCGCGCAGCCGTTCGTCTGCCATCAATTTGTCAGGGAGCGCGGCAAAAGGTCCCGCGACGAGAAATCCGGTCGCGGCCACCGCCGCCGGATTCTGCGGTTCGTATTCGTCCCCGGCAAGTTGCCAGCGGACGAACTGATCGAAGGGGAGATCGTCGTTGAACGCGCGGATGACAAAATCGCGGTAGTGATAGGCCCGGGGGCGGTCGCGATCGCTTTCCTGGCCGTCGCTGTCGGCGTAGCGGGCGACGTCGAGCCAGTGCCGGCCCCAACGTTCACCGTAATGAGGACTTTGCAGGAGGCGATCCACCAGGGCAACGAGCGCCCCGTTCGGGTCGCGCTCGGTCGCCGCACTGAACTCGCGGACTTCGTCAGGTGTGGGGGGCAGGCCGATGAGGTCAAACGCAATCCGGCGGATCAGTTGCCGGGAATTCGCCCGCCCCTGCGGACGGATGCCGGCCGATTCGAGGCGTGCCAGAATAAACCGATCAATCGGCGTCCGGCACCAGGTCGCATCGTGGACCGGCGGTTCGGAAATCGGAAGCAGCGGCTGAAACGCCCAATGCCGTTTCGCCTGTTCGGTCCGCGGATCGAGCACATCGGCGCCGGCGGGCCATTGGGCGCCCTGGTCGATCCAGGCCCGCAACAGGCCGACTTCCTCAGGGCTCAAGGGCTTCCCGTCGGGAGGCATGACCTCTTGCTGATCGAGCGCCGCAACCAGGTGGATCAGACGGCTGTTCGCGCTGTCCCCCGCGGTGAGCACTGGTCCCTGATCGCCCCCTTCCAGCACGCGTTGATGGATGCCGAGGTTCAATCCGCCTTCTTCGTTTCCCGCCGCGTGGCACTCGAAGCAGCGTTTGCGCAGGAGCGGCTGCACCTCGTTGACGAAATCGACCTGCCGCGTGATGGCCGGCGGAAGCAACGCCGCATAATTCACGACGGCGGAAACACCGGCCGAAAAATTGCGGGTGACTTCCTCCTCGTTCAGCGCCCGGCCGTAAATGGCGATCAAGTGCAGTTCGCCGAGCCACGGCCGATCTCCGGTCAATTCGTTGGCCAGAGAGAGGCGGAAGTCGTCGCTCCAGTTGTCGAGCTGTCCGGCGGCAGGCCGATTCGCGACTTCTTTGCCGTTCAAAAAGATTCGCGCCGACCCCTGTGGATCGCGGGTGAAGACGACGTGCGTCAATTCCGGTCGCAAAGAGGCGTCGGGGCTGGAGGTCGAGGGGATCCCGTTGACATTGGTGGAAGTGGTCCGCAGGCGGACATCGTAGAATCCGGCATCCTGTCCCAGCGTGAAGTTGCGATTCCCCGGATCGGCCGAGAGCGACACGATCCGGGCGGGTCCGGCCTGGCGTGCGTCTTGCGGCTTGACCCAGGCCTCGATCGACAGCGCGTTCGACTGCTTGACCGCGGCCACGATCTTGCGCGCTGGTTCAACCGATGAGATCTTCGCAGAGGAAGTCACGATCAACCGTCCGCCGCGGAACGTGATTCCCTGAGCCTTCTCGACTTTCAGATTAAAGGGCTCTCCGACTCCCGAGCGGTCGCGGAGAAGATCGTCTTTGGGCCGCTCGAAGGTATAGAGCGACAGCAGATCCTGGGAAACACGTTCCGCCGCGGTAGCCTTCGAGCGACCTGCCGTCAGACAGAGAACCGCCGTGAGACCAGCGAAAAGCGCCACCCGGAAGAACGGTGCGGCGAGCCGAAACATTGTGCTCAAATCTCATCTCCCGTCCGGTGCAATGATCCCACGCATCAATAGAATTGAAGCATTTGGCAGTCGCGCTCGCCATGCCAAATCGCATAAATCTCCTGGCGATCGGCGCAAGCTGTGCAGCGAACGCCCGGTTCTTGTAAACTTCCAGCCAGGCGAGCCGTCGACGACACAATCTGTTCACTGGAACAGTTACGCAATGCGAATCGTTCTCCTGTCGAGCCCGGAAAATGGCGTCATCGCCCGAGAGGAGAATCTCGGGTCATTTGAAGGCGCGTTTTACGTGGCAGAGGATGGGCAGGTTTGCCATCGTAATCGCTGGGACGCCCGCGTGCGGATCGTGAATCGTTGGTACTGGGTCAGTTTGAATTATTGTCGCGATTATCCGTCCCGCTTTCCCGTCATCCTCCCGCCGGGGTAGAATCGTTAATCGCCTGTGCCAATCATGAAACAGAGGAGTAGCCCGTGAGCGA
>Ga0137463_1000201_pt1 | contig 22729 bp, 27 predicted proteins | sample EasRivERMGT800_2_FD_102333 | JGI IMG/M metagenome (GOLD analysis project Ga0137463, IMG submission 102333) | Soil microbial communities from meander-bound floodplain in the East River, Colorado, USA - East River MetaG ERMGT800_2 | ecosystem: Environmental > Terrestrial > Soil > Floodplain ...
CGAGCGGCTGACCGAGATGGCGGTGCTGCGTGATGCCGGTTGCGTCGCGTTCTCGCACGCAGACACGCCGATTCCCGATACGCAGATGCTCTGGCGCGCGCTTCAATACGCCGCAACCTTCGGTTTTTCCGTGTGGCTGCGGCCGCAGGACGGCTATCTCGCGCGCGGAGGCGTGGCGCACGACGGCGATGTCGCCACCCGCCTCGGCCTTCCGGGTATCCCGGCGTTCGCGGAGACCATCGCGCTCTCGACTATCATCCAGCTGGTGCGCACGACCGGCACGCGCGTGCATCTTTGCCGGTTGTCCGCGGCCGAGAGCGTAGGCATGGTGCGCGCCGCGAAAAAGGAAGGCTTGCCAATTACCTGCGATGTGAGCGCGCATCACGCGCACCTCTCCGATATGGATATCGGCTATTTCGATTCCCACTGCCACGTCGTTCCGCCGTTCCGGTCGTTGCGCGATCGCGATGCGCTGCGAGCGGGGCTCGCCGACGGCGCGATCGACGCGATGTGTTCGGATCACGCACCGGTGGACGAGGATGCGAAGCAGCTACCGTTCAGCGAATCGGAGCCGGGGGCGACGGGCCTGGAGCTGCTGCTGCCGCTTGCGCTGAAATGGGCTCAGGAAATGAAGATTGCGCTACCCGATGCGCTCGCCGTGGTGACCTCCAAGCCGGCGGCGATTCTCGGGATCGAGGCCGGCGAGCTGGCGCTCGGCAAGGACGCGGACATATGCGTGTTCGACCCGGACGCGCACGTGAAGATCACGGCGGATTCCCTGCGCAGCCAGGGCAAGAACACGCCTTTCATCGGCTACGAGCTGCCCGGACGGGTGCGCTATACGCTCGTTGGCGGACAAGTAGTGTACGAATGCGGTTGACCCGCTTTTAACCAGGGGCCTTTTGCCGCAGCAATACCGCGGGATTGGCCTGGGATGCTGCAACCGACACCGTTTTGCGTCGCGAGGTTGCGCCTTTCACCACCGTCACGCATTTCCGGGGCACGCCAAGCACCTCGGCTATCAGGGCAACAAGCTCATCGTTGGCGCGACCTTCGATGGGTGGAGCCGCGACGCGTACCTTCAGCGCATCACCATGTAATCCGGCGACTGCGGTGCGCTTTGCCCCGGGCTGCGCGTGAATGGAAAGCAGCCAGCCTGCGGGCGTGCGCCGGCACCAGCCGTTCACATGGGCACCTGCACCATGCGCGAGAGGTCGTCTAGCGCAATCAGCAGGATCTGGGCGATCAGGAGCACGAACAGCGGCGAGAGATCGACGTTGCCAATCGCAGGGATGAAGCGCCGGAAGACGGCGTAGAACGGCCGCGTCAGGGAATCGAAAATCGGAGCGAGCGCAGTGTGGGGGTTCACCCAGCTGATGATGACCTGGATGATCACCACGCCGATCAGGAGATAGAGCGATATTTGGAGAAGCTCCAGCGCGGCCAGCGTGAATAATACGCCTGCGGCGATTCCCGGGGCGCCGGCAAAGGAGAATCCGCGCAGCCAGTAAAGCAGCGCGAGCATGAGTGCCTCGGCGATCCAGGCAAGGAGGAAGCTCGCGAGATCGAGCCCGAACAGGCCCGGGATCGCGCGGCGCGCAGGCCGCACGATCCAGTCGCTGAGCGCGGCAACGAATTGCCCCACGGGATTGCGGAACGGCGCGCGCAACAGCTGCATGTAGAAGCGCAGCAGCAGGACGTAGACGAAAAGGCCGAACGCCGTCTTAATCAGCAGGATTGCGATTTGGCTAAGCATCGGCGCCGGGTCCGCGTTCGCGGATCATCGCTTCTCTTTCTTGCCAGACTTGCGCGCCGGGCGCGCATCGGGCCCGGAATCCTCGTCTTCCTTGCCGAGCTCCTCACCCATCTCCTTGCCGCGCTCGTTGGCGGCGTGGATCGCGCGGATGATCGCCTCCTTGACCTCGTCTCTGGCCATGCTCGCCAGCGCCCGTTCGGTGGTGCCGCCCTTTGAGGTCACGCGCTCGCGCAGCACCGCGACCGGGTCGGGGCTTGTCGCCGCGAGCTTGGCCGCGCCTGTGAAGGTGTTGAGCACCAGCTGGTGCGCGATCTGCACCGGCAGCCCCAGCTCCCTGGCTGCATCCTCGACCGCCTCGATGAAATAGAACACATAGGCCGGGCCGCTTCCGGAGATGGCGGTAACCGTATCCATCTGCGACTCTTCGGTAATCCAGACCGTTGCCCCGACCGCGCCGAGCACGGTCTCGGCCTGCTCGCGGTGCTCGCGCGTAACGTCCTTCGAGAAGGGAAAGAGCCCCGTGATGCCTTCGCCGATCATCGCCGGAGTATTGGGCATCGCCCGCACCAGGCGGGTGTGGCCCTTCAGCCATTTTGAAATGTTGGCGAGCCGCACGCCGGCGGCGATGCTGATGACCAGATTGGAATTCTCAGTGATCCCCGATTTTGCCGCCGCCTCGCGCAAGTGCTGGGGCTTCACGGCGAACACGATGACGTCGTTTGCGCGCAGCGCGTCCTTGGGCTTGTCGAAGCAGGTGACGCCGTATCTGTCCTCGAGCTTTCTGCGCGCCTCGAAGCTGATCTCGACTACGCGCAGGTCCTGCAGCGGGAAGCCCTTGCGCAGCAACCCGCCGATCAAGGCGTCCGCCATATTTCCGCCGCCGATGAATGTGACTTTCACGCTGTCCTCTCTCCGAATATCGCGGTGCCCACGCGCACTAGGGTCGCGCCCTCCGCGATCGCCGCCTCGAGGTCGGCCGACATGCCCATGGACAGCGTGTCCAGGGCAAAACCCTCGCTGTTCAAATGGTCGCGCAATTCCCGAAGCCGCGCGAAGCGCCGCCGCTGCAGACTCGCGTCGGGCTCGGGCTCGGGGATCGCCATCAGCCCGCGCAGCTTTAGGCGCGGCAATGCCGCAACCTGCCTGGCGAGCGGCGTGAGCTCCTCAGGGGCGACGCCGCTCTTGCTTGCCTCGCCGGAAATGTTGACCTGGATGCAGACCTGAAGGTCGGGCAGCCGGGACGCGCGCGCCTCCGACAGGCGGCCCGCGATTTTCGTGCGGTCGAGCGAATGCACCCAGTCGAAACTATCGGCAATCTGCCGCGTCTTGTTGCTCTGGACAGGCCCGATATAGTGCCAGGTAAGCCCGAGGCCGGCGAGGGCATGGATCTTCTCCAGGCCTTCGCCGACATAGTTCTCGCCGAAATCGCGCTGTCCCCCGTCGGCCGCCTCGCGCACCGCCTCCGGTGGAAATGTCTTGCTCACTGCGACCAGATTCACCGACTGCGGCGGCCGGCCCGCGGCCCGGGCGGCCGATTCGATGCGCTGCCGCACGGCTTGCAAGTTGGCTTTGATTGGGGACATAATCCAGCGCGTGAAGAGTGTGCCGCGAATCCAAAAACCGGCGCTGTTTCATTTGTTTAGGCCTGTCCTCTCGGTGCGCCCCGGGCCTCATATTCAAGAGGGATTATAGTGGATATTTCCGAACTGCTTGCATTCTCAGTCAAGAACAAGGCCTCCGACCTGCATCTGTCGGCGGGGCTCCCGCCCATGATCCGCGTGCATGGCGACATCAAGCGCATCAACCTGCCGGCAATGGAGCACAAGGACGTGCACGGGATGGTCTACGACATCATGAACGACGGGCAGAGAAAGCAGTACGAGGAAAACCTCGAGGTCGACTTCTCGTTCGCGATCCCGGGCCTTGCGCGCTTTCGCGTCAACGCTTTCGTGCAGCATCGCGGCGCCGCGGCGGTGATGCGGACGATTCCCTCGAAGATCCTGTCCCTCGATGACCTGAAGGCGCCCAAGATCTTCGCCGAGCTCGCCGACCAGCCGCGCGGCGTGGTTCTGGTCACGGGGCCGACCGGATCGGGAAAGTCCACCACGCTCGCCGCGATGATCAATCACAAGAACGATCACGAAGAAGGCCACATCCTCACCATCGAGGATCCGATCGAGTTCGTGCACGAATCGAGGAAGTGCCTGATCAATCAGCGCGAGGTCGGGCCGCACACGCTCTCGTTCAACAACGCCCTGCGCAGCGCGCTGCGCGAGGACCCGGACGTGATCCTCGTGGGCGAGATGCGCGATCTCGAGACCATACGCCTCGCGCTCACCGGCGCGGAAACCGGCCATCTGGTGTTCGCCACGCTGCACACCAGCTCGGCCGCGAAAACCATCGATCGGATCGTGGACGTGTTCCCCGCCGCGGAAAAGGAAATGATCCGATCGATGCTCTCCGAGTCGCTGCGGGCCGTGATTTCGCAGGCGCTGTGCAAGACCAAGGACGGTCTGGGGCGCATCGCGGTGCATGAAATCATGCTCGGCACGCCGGCAATCCGCAACCTGATCCGGGAGAACAAGATCGCACAGATGTACTCGGCGATCCAGACCGGACAGAGCTTCGGCATGCAGACGCTCGACCAGAATCTGACGGACCTGGTCAGGCGCAATATCATCTCGGCGGCGGAGGCGCGCTCCTACGCGGCAAATAAGGACAACTTTCCGGGATGATTCCACGATTCATTTGCGGGGCGCCGCAGCGAAGCTGCGGCCGGCTGCGCAATTTGCACCAGGTAGAGCAGGTAGACCGGGTAGATTAGGAGAACAAAACCATGGAACGGGAACAGGCTACAAAGTTCATGTACGACCTGCTTCGGCTGCTGACTTCGAAAAAAGGCTCGGATCTTTTCATCACGGTGGGCTTTCCGCCGGCGATCAAGGTGGACGGCAGAATCATGCCCGTGTCGAACCAGCCGCTCACGGGGACACACACCGTGGACTTGGCGCGCTCGATCATGAACGACAAGCAGGCCGCGGAGTTCGAGGAGAACAAGGAGTGCAATTTCGCCATCAATCCCGCGGGCATCGGGCGCTTCCGCGTCAACGCCTTCGTGCAGCAGGCCAGCGTCGGGCTGGTGCTGCGCGTGATCACCACGACCATCCCGAAGATCGAGGACCTCGGCCTGCCGGCGGTTCTCAAGGACGTGGTCATGACCAAGCGGGGCCTCGTGATCATGGTGGGCGCCACCGGCTGCGGCAAGTCGACCTCGCTCGCGGCGATGATCGGCTACCGCAACGAGAACTCCCAGGGCCATATCATCACCATCGAGGACCCGATCGAGTACACCCACCCGCACAGGAACTCGGTCGTCACCCAGCGCGAGGTCGGCGTGGATACCCAGTCCTGGGAGCACGCCCTGAAAAACACCCTGCGCCAGGCGCCGGACGTGATCCTGATTGGCGAAGTCCGCGAGCGCGAGACGATGCAACATGCCGTGGACTTCGCCGAAACCGGCCACCTGTGCCTGTGCACGCTGCATGCGAACAGCGCCAACCAGGCTCTGGACCGGATCATCAACTTCTTCCCCGAAGAGCGAAAAACGCAGCTGCTGATGGACCTGTCGCTCAACCTGAAGGCAATGATTTCCCAGCGGCTCATCCCGCTGAAGGAAGGCAAGGGCCGCTGCCCCGCGGTCGAGATCATGCTCAACTCGCCGCTCATCGCCGACCTCATCTTCAAGGGCGACGTGCACGAAATCAAGGAGATCATGAAGAAGTCGCGCGAGCTCGGCATGCAGACCTTCGACCAGTCGCTGTTCGATCTGTTCGAGGCGGGCAAGATCACCTACGAGGACGCGCTCCGGAACGCCGACAGCGTCAACGACCTGCGCCTGTCGATCAAGCTGCACTCCAAGGAAGCGAAGAACCGCGATATTACGGCTGGGATCGAGCACCTCAACATAGTCTGATCCCGGACGCCCCCATGCGGCGCTGTCAGGCCGCGTGCGAAACGCTGCCTGACCTGTCGCGCCGGACGCCGAGCGGAAATCTGTGCGTCAGCGAGCGGCGGCGCGCCAATCTGACACGGCTCCCGGATTTCCAAGGCTCGTAGTCTGGATTATTATTGCCGGGTACGGGCGGAAGCTCCCGGAACGATAGGCAGGAAACGAGATACTCGAATTGGTTCGAATGTCGCGCTGGAAGGCATCCGGGGTCTATTTGCTGTTGAGCGTCGCGGTCGCCGGCGTGGTGCTCGTCTTCTCGTTGACGGTATGGTACCCGTGGCCTCTCTTCGAGGCCGCCGGTGGCGGCGGACTCATCTTCATCCTGTTGGGCGTTGACGTCGTGCTCGGACCTTTCATCACGCTCATCATCTTCAAGCCCGGAAAGAAGGGCTTGAAGTTCGACTTGACGGTCCTCGCGTCGCTGCAGTTCGCGGCGCTCGTCTATGGCATCCACACCGTCTACCTGGCGCGACCGGTCTACCTTGTATTCACGGTCGACAGGTTCGAACTGGTGGCCGCGAAAGATCTCGACCCGCAGGACCTGGAGAAGGTGACGCGCGATGAGTTCAAGCGCCCGCCACTGGGGCGTCCGCGATACGCCGCTGCGGTATCTCCCGGCGATCCCGGCGAGAGAAGCAAGATCCTGGATTCGGCGCTGCAAGGCAAGGATCTGCAGATGTATCCGCAGTATTACGTGCCCTACGAGCAGGAGGCGCAGAACGCACTCAGGCGCGCAAAGAACTTGAGCATCATTCTCGAGCGCGACCCCGGGCCGGTGCAGCTCTATCTGAACTCGGCCGCGCGATCGCAGGAATCCGTGAAGTTTCTGCCTCTGAGCGCGCCGAAGAAGGACGCGGCGGTCCTGCTCGACGCGGTTTCGGGTGCGCCGCTCGAGATAGTCCTGGTCAATCCGTGGTGATCGGGCACTCCGCACATCGACCAGGCCAGAGGAACCGTCCGAGACGGACGCCAGGTTTGACCTTGGGCCGGCGGGGCCGGAGCTGTGCGATGGCAATCTCTGGAGCATTCGTCGAATTCCGATATAGACTACGCGACGAAAAGGAGAAAACATGGCGCATACCTTTCCCGAACTGAAACACAAGCCCCTCGCCGAGCTGCGCGAAATCGCCGCCGGCATCACCCACGATGCCGTGCAGGGCTACACGCAGATGAACAAGGACCATCTGCTCGAGGCGATCTGCAAGGCGCTCTCGATCGACATGCACGCCCACCACGAGGTGAAGGGTATCGACAAGGCGGGAGTGAAGACGAAGATCCACGATTGGCAGAAGAAGCGCGACGAGGCGCTCGCCGCGAAGGACCGAAAGAAACTCAAGGTCGCGCTCGACCACATCCACCACTTCAAGCACCAGTTGCGCAAGGCCATGGTCTAAGGCCGCTCCGGGTTCGAGATGCCTCCCTTGTCCAGCATCAACGATATCGCGCACGTCATCCAGCTCGCCGTCGCGCCGGTGTTCCTGCTCACCGGCGTGGGCACCGTCCTCATGGTGCTGACCAACCGCCTGGCGCGCGCGGTGGACAGGAGCCGCGTGGTGGAGAAGCTGCTGCCCGCGCAGCAGGGCGGGGTGCTCGCCGCCGCGCACGAGGAACTCGCGTTGCTCGCGCAGCGCACCCAGCTCATCTACACCGCGATCGCGCTCGCGGTGGTGTGCGCGTTGTTCGTGTGCCTGTTGATCGCGGTGGCCTTCATCGATGCCTTTGTCGTGGCGAATCTCGCCCGGGCGATCGGCGCGCTGTTCGTGCTGGCAATGCTCGCGCTGATCGGCAGCCTGGTCGTCTTCCTGCGCGAGATCTTCCTCGCCGTCACCAGCGCGCGCCGCGCGATGCATTAGCGCGCTTGCGGCAGGTCGGAGCCGGCGCGGGGCTTGCGCATGCTGCCGGCCATCATCCTGTACTCGTAGAGCCGGCATTCCAGCGGCCCGTTGAAGAGCGGCGTGCGCTTCGAGGCGTGCAGCCGGATGAGCTTCGGCAGGCGCGTATCCGCGGAAAGGATGTAGCAGCGCCAGCCGGAGTAGTATTTCTTCAGCGTGTCGCCCAGCTTCGGATAGAACTCCTCGAGCGCCTTGTCATCGCCGATGCGCGCGCCGTAAGGCGGATTGGCGACCAGCACGCCGGCGCCCGCCGGCGCGCCGCTGTCGAGCACGTCGGCCTGCTTCAGCTCGACGCAATCGGCGAGCCCCGCGGCTTCGAGGTTGACGCGCGCCCTCTTCAGCTCCTCGCCGTAGCGGTCACTACCGAATATCATGAGCTTGCGCGGCGGCTCCGCCTTTGCGAGCGCCGCGTCGCGCAGCTCTTTCCAGCGCCGCGCGTTGAAGTTCGCCAGGCGCTCGAAGCCGAACCCGCGCGCGTGCCCTGGAGGAACGGCGAGCGCCATCATCGCCGCTTCGATCACGAGCGTGCCGCTGCCGCACATGGGATCGAGCAGCGGCTCGCGCTTGTCCCAGCCGGCGAGGCGCAGGATGCCCGCGGCGAGGTTTTCCTTGAGAGGCGCCTCGCCCGCGTCGCGGCGGTAGCCGCGCTTGTTGAGCGGCTCGCCCGACGTATCGAGGTAGAGCGTGACGCTCTCCTTGTCGAGGAATCCCTGAATGCGGATATCCGGAGAGCGCGTGTCCACGTCCGGGCGTGCCCCGCGATCCGCGCGGAAGCGGTCGCACACCGCATCCTTGATGCGCAGCGTGACGAACTCCAGGCTCTTCAACGGCGAGCGGATCGCAGTCACGTCCACGCGGAAGGTTTGCTTCTCGCTGAACCAATCCGGCCAACGCAGCTCCATCGCGGCGTCATAGACGTCCTGTTCGTTGCGGCAAGGCGAGCGAGAAAGCTGCATGAGCACGCGGGTGGCAAGGCGCGATTCGAGATTGGCGCGGTAACAGGTCGCCATGTCGCTCTCGAACGCGACTCCACCCGGGACCGGCTCGGTGCCGCGCGCGCCGAGCCGGCGCAATTCATCCGCGAGCAGCGTTTCCAGTCCCCTCGGGCAGGAAGCGAAGAACGCCTGCGAAGTCATGACAGATTCGACACGATAAGAACCAGCGGCGTCTCGGTTTGCCCTCGCTCCGGTGCGGCAGGCGGCACACGGCGGGTGCCCAATCCGCCTTCGCTCGTCAACCCACGACTTCGCGAGGCGGATTACCCGCCCGAATTTGCGCCGGGCTTTTCCGTTCCACCTGTGCGTGCCGCCGCACAAGTCGCTCGGGGCAAACCGAGACGTCGCCAGAAAACGCGCAGATTAACCCGCAGAGACGGCACGAGGACTCAGTTCCGGGGCAACCTGGGCACCGGCCAGGCAGGCAGCGGCAAGCCCGGCTTGCGCAGCGCTCGCATCATGCGCAGCGCCATCTCGCGTCCGCGGTAATACCCGGGGACGTACGCCGATTCGGAAAACCCCAGCGCCCGGTAGAAGCTGCGCGCGGCGAAATTGGCCGCGCGCAGCTCGAGATGAATGGAGGCGATGCCGGCGGCGTACGCGGATTCAATCAGCCACTGGACCATGCGCCGGCCGACCCCCAGTCTCTGGTGCGAAGGCTGCACCGCGAGCAGGTTGAGGTGCGCGTGCTCGTCGCCAAAATGCATGATGGCGAAGGCGACGACCCGGTTCCGGTCGCATGCGAGCAGCGTAAGCGTGTCCTTGTTTCCGATCGAGCGCGACACGCGGTCCGGGTCCCAGGACCACCCAAGGCCGGTCTCGATCAGATCGCGCGACATGGCGGCGATCTTTCCGGCGTCGGCGGGCCGGCCGGGTATAAGGATGATGTTCTTTGCTTTCATTTCCGCAAACGCAATGCAGCTACCGAGCCAAGATTAGCATGAAGTATGCTGCTGCTAGAAGGGCTTGACCACGGCCAGGATGACCGTGGCAAACAGGAATACCGTTGGCACTTCGTTGAACCAGCGGAACCAGACGTGGGTTTTCGTGTTGCGGTCGCGCGCAAAATCGGCGAGCAGCTTGCCGCAGTACACGTGGTACGCCATGATGAAGGCGACGACGGAAAGCTTGGCGTAAAGCCATGCGCTGCCTGTTCCATAGCCCATCAGCGCCACGCCGAAGGTGATGGTAAACGCGGCCCCGGGCGCCATGATGCCCCAATAAAGCCTGCGCTCCATCAGCTTGAAGCGCTCCCTGCTCACGCTGTCTTCGGCCATGGCGTGATAGACGAAGAGGCGCGGCAGGTAAAAAAGCCCCGCGAACCAGGTCACCATGAAGATGACATGCAGAGCTTTCAGCCACAGATAAGTCATTTCAGCAGCCGGCGGCGGAAAAGGACTGTCGCAGCATAGAACGCGGCCGCGGCGTAGGCAAGCAGCACGCCGAGGTGCAGCACAATGTCCCTCGGAATATCCCCGAGCAGCAGCGGGCGCGCAAGCTCCACCGCGTGGGTGAGCGGCAGAAAAGCGGCGACCATCTGGAACGCCGGCGGCAGCTGATTCACCGGAAAAAATACGCCGGACAGCATGATCATCGGCGTGATGAACAGCGTCACGTAGTACATGAAGAAATCGTAGTTCCAGGCATACGCTGTCATCGCCAGGCCGAGCGCGCCGAAGGTGAGGCCGATGACCGGCACGAGCGCAAGCACCCAGATCGAGAGCGGCGAGCCCGTCAGGCCGAGCGCCCAGATCACCGCAAGGATCGCCATCCCCGAGAGCACGCTCTTGCTCGCCGCCCAGATCAGTTCGGCGAGCACCACGTCGTCGAGATTGATCGGCGCGTTCATGATCGCGTCCCAGGTGCGCTGCATGTGCATGCGCGAAAACGCGGAATACATCGCCTCGAAGCTCGCGGTGTTCATGGTGCTCGAGCAGACCATGCCCGCGGCGAGGAAGGTGACGTAAGACACTCCCGCAACCTGGGGCAGCACCGAACCCAGGCCGTAACCCAGGCCCAGCAGGTAGATCATGGGATCGGCGAGATTGCCGAGGATGGAGGCCACGGCGAGCTTGCGCCAGACGAGGAGATTCCTTCGCCATACCGGCACAAAGCGCAGGCTCACCGAAGGCGGAGCGAGCGCACGCATCAGTCGCGCAGCTCCCGGCCGGTGAGTTTCAGAAACACGTCCTCCAGATCGGCCGCCCGGTGCAGGTAGCGCAGCTCGGGCCTGAGCGCGAGGCTCGCGAGCAGCGGCGCCGGATCGGCGGCGTAGCAGAATACCGTTTCGCCGCTTTTCTCCACTCGCGAGGCTAGCGCCCCGGCTTCGCCGTCGGCCCATTCCATGACGCCATCGCCGTGCACCTCGGCGACATGGGGCTCGATGTGCCGGGAAATGAGCTCGCGCGGGCTGCCCTCGGCGATGAAGCGGCCGCGGTCCATGATGGCGAGCCGCGCGCACAGGCGTTCCGCTTCCTCCATGAAATGCGTGGTGAGCAGGATGGTCTTGCCCTGCGCAAGCAGGCGCTTGAGCCGCTCCCAGATCAGGTGGCGCGCCTGGGGATCGAGCCCGGTGGTCGGTTCGTCCATGAAAATCAGATCAGGGTCGTTGATGAGCGCGCGCGCAAGCGTCAAGCGCCGTTTCATGCCGCCGGAGAGCGTCTGGATGCGCGCTCCGGCGCGCGCGGCGAGGCCGGCGAATTCCAGGAGCTGCGGGATACGCTCCCGAATGATGCGGTCGGGAATGCCGAAGTACCGGCCGTAGATGAGCAAGTTCTCCGCGACGGTGAAATCGGGATCGAGGTTGTCCATCTGCGGTACGACGCCGACGCGCGCGCGTGCCGCGCGCGCGTCACCCGGAACCGGATGCCGCATCAACTCGACCGAGCCGCCGTCCGGGTCGGCGAGGCCTAGGCAGAGCCGTAGCGTCGTTGTCTTGCCTGCGCCGTTCGGCCCGAGCAGGCCGAAGCATTCGCCGGGTACGATGGCAAAGCTCACGCCGGCGACAACTTCCTGATCTCCGTAGGACTTGCGCAGGTTTTTAGCAGTCAGTGCCGCCATGAGCCCTTGACGATGTTCTTTATGAGATGCAGCCGCAGGTGGAAGAAGTGGTCGGTGCCGGGGATGACAACGACCGGCAGTTCCTGCGGCCGTGCCCAATCGAGCACCTTGTCAAGCGGCACGGTTTGGTCCTGCTCGCCGTGGATGACGATCGAGTCGGCCGGAACGGTTTCAGAAGCAAAACGCCCGACGGCTACGCCTACAAGCACCATGCGATCGGGCGCCGCGCGTTTGGCGACCTGAGTCTGCACCACGGCGCCGAAGGAAAAGCCGGCGAGTATGAGCGGCAGCTCGCCGAAGGTTTTCCGCGCGTAGGCGACGACACTCAACAGATCTTCGGTTTCGCCCTTGCCTTCGTCGTGCTCGCCTTCGGAGGCGCCGACGCCGCGGAAATTGGGCCGCAGCGACGCGTAGCCCAGCTCGACGAAGGTCTTGGCGAGCGTCTGCACGACTTTGTTGTCGAGCGTGCCGCCGTAGAGCGGATGCGGATGGGCGACCAGCGCCACGCCTCGCGGTGCCTTTTCCGGCCGGTCGACGACCGTTTCGATTTTGCCCGCGCCGCCGTCGATGAATGTGCGCTCGTTGGAGCCGATCATATGCGCAGGCGTTCGACTACCCGTCCGTTCTTGATGTGCTCCTCGATGATCTCGTCGATGTCGGCGCGGTCGACGTAGGTATACCAGACGGCGTCCGGATAGACCACGGCGCACGGCCCTTCCTCGCAGCGATCCAGGCACCCGGCCTGATTGACGCGCACCTTGCCCGGCCCGGCGAGTCCCAGCTCCTTCACGCGAGCCTTGGCGTAGTCGCGCATTGCGCTTGCGCCCTTGTCGTTGCAGCAGGCTTCGCCGTTCTGTCGCTGGTTGCAGCAGAAAAAAATGTGTCTCTCGTAATAGCTCATTCTGAATTCCGCGTGCGATGAAGGAGCGAGTTGAGCGGTGCGTCGACACCCGGAGCGAACGCAATCGTGGTTTCTGCCGGCGCCGCTCGAACGAGCGTCAGGCCAATTATACTGTGCCGGGCCCGCCTGCCCTGAATATCCTCGGCCTAGGCTCTTTCCCGATCGCGCTCGGCGGCGAGCAGCACGAGATAGAACATCGCCGCGAACGGCCAGACGGCGGATACAACACGCGTCAATCCGTTGAAGTTGAAGAAGTGCCCCTGCCGCCACAAGGCGAGCGATGCGGTCATGTAGGGATTCGCTGGGGCAAGATTGACTACCGCCGTTGCCGTCAGTAGCGCGAGCCCTGCGAGAGCAAGCTGCTGCGACCGCGGCAATCCGGTGAAAATGAACAGCAGCACGGTGCCCGATGCTATGCCATAAATGGCGCCCGGCGTGGCCCAGAGCAGCAAATCCTGGGGGCTGAGCAGCAAACCGAACGCAATGCTGCGGGTTGCGAGCGCGGCCGCCATCAGGGCGGCGACGAGGAAGCGCACCGGCCGGTCGCGGGCGATCAGGCAGGAGGCCAGCAAGCCGGCGGCGACCACGTTGGCGCCGGCTACGACCGCTTCCACGCGCAGGAAGACTTCGGCCGGGTAGAGCTTGCCGGACGGCGAGCGGAACAGCTCGCGCAGATCGCCGGTGCCGAACAGCAGCGTCTCGGGATTGAATTGCGACAGGAGCCACAGGCCGAGCAGCACCAGGCCGAGGTCGGTCCTGCCCCCCGGAAGGAACAACCGATAGCGCAACGCCTGCAGTCCTTCTTCGTGCAGGATGCGCTCGCTCGTGACGACCGCGGCGAGCGCGCCGCCCAGCCCGCCCGCGGTATTGGCGAACAAATCGAGATTCGATGAAATCCGGGTTGGGAGATAGAGCTGCAGCGTCTCAAGTGCAAGGCTCAACAACAGCGCGCACAGGACGCCGAAGGCAAAGGCACCGCCGCGGCGCAGCGCCGGATAGACGGCCAGCACCGCGAGGAAACCAAGCGGGACATAGCCGAGGAAATTCGCAAAGACATCGAATACGGGGATGGGAGAAGGAAGCGGCGCCGCAAGAAATGCCATGGGCGGAAGGCCGCGGTCGCGCCAGCCGGAGAACGGGTGCAGGCTTGCGTAGACGACAAGCAGGGCATACGCGACGAACAGGTAGCGCGCAAGCGGCGAGGACTGCTCACGGGGCATCGGGGAACCTATCTCGATGGTGCTCGCCTCATTTTCTCACGGCCGCAGTTCCGCTAGCGCGGTCTCGTAGGCAGCGAGCGCTTGGGCGCCGAACAGCGCGAACGTGACGTGCTCGATTGCGTCATGGAGTTGGGCGAACTGCAGGCACTCGCGCACGGCGATTCCGGCGGCCTGCTCCATCGGGTAGCCGTACACGCCGCAGCTTATGGCGGGAAAGGCGATGGTGCGGATGCCGTGTTCGAGCGCGAGCGCGAGGCTGCGCCGGTAACACGAAGCGAGGAGTTCCGGTTCGCCGCTCCTGCCGCCGCGCCAGACCGGCCCCACCGCGTGTATGACGTATTTCACGCTCAGCCGGTAGCCGCGCGTGAGCTTTGCGTCCCCGGTGGCGCAGCCGCCGAGCGTTCTGCACTCGGCGAGCAGATCCGGCCCCGCGGCGCGATGGATGGCGCCGTCCACCCCGCCTCCGCCGAGGAGCGTCGTGTTTGCCGCGTTGACGATGGCGTCAAGCGCGAGCCGCGTGATATCGGCCTCGATCGCCCGCAGCTTCTGCCGCACGGGGGCTACAGGAATTGCATGCCCAGCCACCACGCCAGGCCGGCGATGAACCCCGAGCCCGGGATGGTGAACAGCCACGCCCAGATGATGTTTCCCGCCACGCCCCAGCGCACCGCCGAGAGCTTTTGTGCCGAACCCACGCCGACAATCGAGCCGGTGATGGTGTGCGTCGTGGACACCGGAATGCCGAGGCCGGTCGCGAGAAACAGCGTCATCGCGCCGCTCGCCGACGCGCAGAAGCCGCCGACGGGCTTGAGCTTGGTGATGCGCATGCCCATGGTCTTGACGATGCGCCAGCCGCCGAACAGCGTCCCCAGGCCCATCGCGGTCTGGCAGGCGAGCACCACCCAGAACGGAAGGGATTCATGCGCGTCGTTCAGGCCCGCTGCGATCAGGAGCATCCAGATGATGCCCATGGTCTTTTGCGCATCGTTGCCGCCGTGGCCGAGGCTATAGAGCGCCGCAGACACGAATTGCAGCCGCTGGAACCAGCGGTCGACGCGCTTGGGCGTGGAGCGGACGAAGATCCAGGACACCGCAATCATGAGGGTGATGGCGAGCGCGAAGCCGAACAGCGGCGAGAGCACGATCGCGGCGGCGGTCTTGAGAACGCCGCTCGCCACCAGCGTGCCGACCCCACCCTTGGCGATCCCGGCGCCGATCAGTCCGCCGACCAGGGCGTGCGAGGAGGAGGACGGGATGCCGTAGTACCAGGTGATGAGATTCCAGGCGATGGCGCCGACGAGCGCCCCGAATATGACACTGTGATCGACGATGCTCGCGTCGATGATGCCCTTGCCGATGGTGGTGGCGACGGCGACGCCAAAAACCAGAAAGGCGATGAAGTTGAAGAACGCTGCCCACATCACTGCCCAGCGCGGACTCATCGCCCCGGTCGAGACAATCGTCGCAATCGAGTTGGCGGCGTCATGGAAGCCGTTCAGAAAGTCGAACGCAAGTGCGACGACTACGAGAAACAGCACGATATGGAGGTCGATATGCACCTGCCGGCTCGGCCCGCGGCTCAGGCGTTCTCGAGAACGATGCCTTCGATGATGTTGGCGACGTCCTCGCAGCGGTCGGTGACCGTCTCCAGCAGCTCGTAGATTTCCTTCATCTTGATCAGCTCGCGCGTGTCGGGCTCATGATGGAACAGCTTCGCCAGGCCCGAGCGCAGCACCTGGTCGGCGTCGGTCTCGAGCCGGTCGATTTCGCCGCAGACTTTCGTGATCGCCTCGGAATTGGCCATGTTGTCGAGCATCGACACCGCGGCCTTGACCTTCTCGGCGCAGGCGACGCAGATGTCCGCCAGCCGCCGCGCCTCGTCGGTGACCACGCGCAGGTCGTAGAGAAACACGCAGTGCGAGACGTCCTCCACCAGGTCGAGGATGTCGTCCATGCAGGTAATGAGCTGGTGGATGTCGTCCCGGTCGAGCGGCGTGATGAAGGTCTGGTGCAGGAGCTGAATCGTCTTATGGGTGACGGTATCGGCCCGGTTCTCGATGGTCTTGATGTTGTGGGCACGGAGCTCAAGCTCGCCCATATTGTCCAGCATCGCACGCAGCTCGACTGCACCCTGCAGGATCAGCGCGGCATGTTCGGTAAAGTAATCGAAGAACCGGCCTTCGTGCGGCATGAGTCTTGCGAACATGGCGACCTTGAAGAAGTTGGATGAGCCCGACCGCGCGCATTGTAGCCGGATTCGCCGCCGGCCAGCACGCGCTCACCGGACCTTGATTTCTATCCACATGCGGTTCAGCAGCCGCCGCTGCTTGCGGTCGAGATCGCGCAGCATTTGCATCCGGGCGAGCTCCGCCTTGTCGGGGAACACGGCCTTGTTGACGGCGATCTCAGGCCCGATGTATTGCATCGCGTCGGCGTTGGGGTTGCCGGCGCCGATGGCGTTGGTCAGCTCGGCGGAATTGCGGCCCTCGAGCATGAAGTTGATGAACTTGTGGGCGAGGTCCGGGCGCGGCCCGCTCTTGTGCAGCACCATGTTGTCGAGCGCGAGCACCGCGCCTTCCTTCGGCGTCGAGTAGCCGATGGTGAATTTGCGGCCGGCGCTCTTTGCGTCCTGCGCCGCGGTGAACATGTCGTTCGAATAGCCGTGCGCGAGCCAGATGTTGCCGATGGTGAGTTCCTTGATGTAGGACGCGGCGTTGAACGCGGCCCAGTAGGGTTTTGCGCGCAGGATCAGGTCGCGGGCCTGCTTCCAGTGCGATTCGTCGGTGTCATTCACCGAGTAGCCGAGGTATTTCAGCGCCGCCGACATGAGCTCCCTCTGGCTGTCGAGCACGGTGACCCTGCCCTTGATGCGCTCAAGGTACTTCGGCTCGAAGATCGCCGCCCAGGTGTCGGTCGGAATGCCGCGCTCCTGCATTTTCTCGACGTTGTAGCCGATCAGCGTCACCGAATAGGCGTAGGGCACGGAATATTTGTTTTCCGCATCGAAGAACTCGCCCATGAATTCGGGCTTGATGTTTTTGAGATGGGGCAGCAGGCGCTTGTCGACGGGCCTGAGCGCCTCCTGCCTGATGAGGTTTTCCACCGCGTTGCCGGTCGGCACCAGGATGTCGTAACCGGTGGCACCTGCCGAGAGCTTGGCGAGCATCTCTTCGTTGTCGGCGTAATAGTCCTGCACCAGCTTGCAGCCACAGAATTTTTCGAAACGCGCGACGGTCTCCGGCGTGATGTAGTTGTTCCAGTTGTACAGGTGCAGCACGTCCGCCGCGGCTGCCGGCGGAGAAAGCAGGGCGAGCAACCAGAGCAATCGCCGCACGCTGTCAGCCCTGTCCACGCAACGCGTCGGGCGCGAGCTTCGAGGCGACGACGATCATCGTCAGGGTAAGCGCCATGAGCAGCGTCGAGACGGCGTTGACCTCCGGTGTCACGGCCACCTTGATCATGGTGTAGATCTGCAGCGGCAGGGTCGAGACGCCGGCGCCGGTGGTGAAGAAAGTGATGACGAAGTCGTCGATCGAGAGCGTGAAACTCATCAGGGCACCCGCGATCACGCCCGGCATGATGAGCGGCAGGGTGACGAGCCTGAACGTCTGCCAGGGCGTCGCGCCGAGGTCGCGCGCCGCCTCGAAGATCGACTCGTCCATGCCGGCGAGCCGCGCGCGCACGATGATGGCGACGAAGCCGATGCAGAAAGTAACGTGGGCGGTGATGACCGTCGCAAGACTGAGCGCCTCTTCGCCGAACACCGAGATGAAGAACACGAGCAGCGACACCCCGAGCAGGATCTCCGGCATCGCCACCGGGGTGAGCACCATGAACGGCAGCAGCTTGGGTCTGTAGCGGTGCATGGCGATGCCGGCCATGGTGCCGAGGACCGTGGCGGCGATCGCGGCGGTGACGGCGATGAAAAGTGAATTGCGCGCAGCGACGAGCATGGCCTCGTCGGCGAAGAGCGTTTCGTACCAGCTCCATGTGAAGCCGACCCACTCGGCGTTCAGCTTCGAGTCGTTGAACGAGAACAGCACCACGATCGCGAGCGGGACATACAGGAAGGCGTAGACCGCGAACGACGCGCCCCACAGCCACCAGGATCTACGCACGGGCCGTGCCTTTCTTCGCCAGCCACGCCGCCAGGCCCGCGACGGCAAGCACCGCGAGCGTCAGCATGATGGAGAGCATCGAGCCGAACGGCCAGTCGCGCGTGCCGAGAAACGCTTCCTTGATCATGTTGCCGACCATCCAGTCATCCTTGCCGCCGAGGATCTCGGGAATCGCGAACATGCCGAGCACCGGGATGAACACCAGCGCCGCGCCCGAAAAAACGCCGGGCAGCGACAGCGGAAAAGTCACCCGCCAGAAGCGGTTCCACGCATTCGCGCCCAGATCCTGCGCGGCGTCGAGGAGCACCGGGTCGTGCTTCTCCAGGTTGGTGTAGAGCGGCAGGATCATGAACGGCAGGTGCACGTACACCATGCCGACGATCACCGCGAACCCCGAGAACAAGAGCGACAGTGGCTCGCCGCCAAACTTCGCCAGGACGTAGTTAAACGGCCGCAGAAAAATAGACTGGTCGCCGAGAATGATCATCCACGCGTACACGCGCACGAGAAAGTTGCTCGCGAACGGCAGCACCACGAGCAGCACCATCAGGTCGCGGTGCCGCCTCGGGCTGCGCGCTATCAGGAGCGCAAGCGGATAGGCCATGAGCAGGCAAACGAGCGTCGTGAGCAGCGCCACGCCGAAGGACTTGGCGAGAATCTGGAAATAAATCCAGTCGCCGAAGAAGATCCGGTAATTCTCGACGGTAAGCCCGGCTTCCTCGTCCGGCTTGCCCGCCGCGAGCGGCGCGAGCCCGCCGAACTCCCCCGGATAGCGGAAGGAGGCCACCACCATGATGAGCGAGGGCAGGGCGAAGAAGATGAGCAGGAACGCAAACGGTGGGCCGCTCACCAGCCACCGGGTGATCGTTTCCGCGCGCGGCTTAATCATAACGCTACGAGGGGATATCTCCCCTCGTGCTCCCCTAGCATGGTAGAAAAATCCCTCTCAATCACGCAGGAAGTTCCCGGCGTCGTGGCGCCATGCCACGCGCACCGCGTCGCCGACTTCGAAAAATGTGGCGCGGCCGGGCGCTGAGTTCGGCAACAGCGCTTCGATGCGCGTGCCGTTCGGCAGCTCGACGATGTAAGTCGTCACGTCGCCGCCGTAGAGAAAATCGTGCACCCGGCCGGTGAAGTGGTTCTTCAGGTCTTGATGCGAGTCCGGCGCGACTATGCGCACCTGCTCGGGGCGCAGCGCCAGCACGCCCCGGTCGCCGCTGCGTGCGCCCTCGCGCGGCGGCGCGGTCATCTCTCCCAGTCCTTTGACGTTCAGTCTCAGTCCATTCGGCGACGCCTCGACCACGTCGGCGTCCAGCATGTTGCAGTTGCCGATGAAATCGGCGACGAAACGGTTCGCCGGAAGGCCGTAGATCTTGGAGGGCTCGTCGAGCTGCTCGACGCGGCCGGCGTTCATCACCGCGATGCGGTGCGACAGCGCCAGGGCCTCGGTCTGCGCGTGCGTCACGAAGACGAAAGTCACGCCGACGTCGCGCTGCAGGCTGATAAGCTCGATCTGCATCTCTTCGCGCAGCTTGGCGTCGAGCGCGCCGAGCGGCTCGTCCAGCAGCAGCACCCGCGGCCGGTTGACGAGCGACCTCGCCAGCGCCACGCGCTGCTTTTGGCCTCCCGAAAGCTCGTGCGGCAGGTGCGCGCCCTTTTCCTCGAGGTGCACGAGTTCGAGCGCTTCTCGGACCTTGCCCCGGACTTCGTCGGGCGTCTTTCCCGCCATCTTCAACGGGAAGGCGATGTTCTGCGACACCGTCATGTGCGGGAATAACGCATAACTCTGGAACACGGTATGGATGGGGCGCCGCTCGGGCGGAATGCCGGCCATGTCGCGGCCGTCGAGCAGGATTTCACCCGCGTCCGGGAGATCGAACCCGGCGATCATGCGCAACAGCGTGGTTTTTCCGCAACCCGAAGGCCCGAGCAGGGTGAAGAATTCGCCCGCCTCGATGGCGATGCTGACCTTATCGACGGCGGCAAGAGCTCCGAATCGGCGCGTGACGTTCCTGATATCGAGAAGCGCCATGGTTCTTTCCGGCGTGGCGGGGATTACCGGCGCGGATCAGGCAGGCTGCGGCCCGCGAGCAGGTAATCTCTGGAGTTGTGCACGCGCCTTGCCGCCCACAGGCCAATACCGATGGAGACAAATAAGTACAAGACGACAAACAGAATCAGCATCGCGCGGCTCTTCGAGGCAAGACAGCACCGTCGCAGGATCGCGCCGGACCGGCGCGATGCCCGATCGGATGTTCCTGAGCGGGCGGCTCATTCATCGAGTTCGACCGTACCGCCGTATTTCATTTTTATTCGCGTGCGCATGGCGGCGAGAAGCGGGGTATTGCCCTGGGCAACCGCGGCGCCGTTGCAGTTCGCCTCCCAGCCCTCGGCAACGCGCATCACGGAAATGTTGTTCTTTTCGATGATCGCCCCGCCCTGGCGCCAGTCGATGCAGGGCGAGAACGGAAACGAGCGGCCGCCCTTCGTGGTGTAGAACAACTGGTTGTCCTCGGTGACGCGGATGATGAAGTCATCCAGAGTGCGGACGTACCAGATGCCCTCGGCTTCGGCAATCAGATAATCGAGCTGCGAAACCTTCAGCGAATCCACTTCGTGCATGGTGCCCATGGTCAAGTTTCTCGAATCATGAATAACTCGGCTGGTATGCAGGGAATTTCGTTACTATCGCACAGCGCAGGTGGCGGCATGAGGGAGAAATTCGCAGACCTACTGGAGGCTGAGGAACGCCGCCCAGGCGATCGTCATGGCGAGCAATGCGACCGCAAACCCCATCAGCCGGTTGCGCCGCCGCTGCAGGGCCGCCAGTTCCTCGAGCGCGCGCTCGATGCGCGCCACGCGGTCATCGGCAAGCGCGCTATGCAGCAGCCGCGGCAACTGGGGCAGAACCGTGGCCCAGTGCGGTGCCTCGTTGCGGATGGTGCGCAGCAGGCCGCGCAAGCCCACCTGCTCGCGCATCCAGTTTTCGAGGAAGGGCTTGGCGGTCGTCCACAGATCGAGGTCCGGATCGAGCTGGCGGCCCAGTCCCTCGATGTTGAGCAGGGTCTTCTGCAGCATCACCAATTGCGGCTGGATCTCGACATTGAAGCGGCGCGAAGTCTGGAACAGGCGCAGCAGCACCCGCCCGAACGAGATCTCCTTCAGCGGACGGTCGAAGACCGGTTCGCACACCGCGCGGATCGCGGTCTCGAATTCGTCGATGCGCGTTCCGGCCGGCACCCAGCCGGCCTCCAGGTGCGCCTGCGCGACGCGCCGGTAATCGCGCCGGAAAAACGCGAGAAAGTTCTGTGCGAGGTATTGCTTGTCCACCTCGGTCAGCGTGCCCATGATGCCGAAGTCGAGGGCGACGTAGCGGCCCTCGGGCGTGACGAAAATATTGCCCGGGTGCATGTCGGCGTGAAAGAAGCCGTCGCGGAAAACCTGCGTGAAAAAAATCTCGACGCCGGCCCGGGCGAGCTTCGGAATATCCACGCCCTGGCGCCGCAGCTCCGCGACCTGGCTCACCGGGGTGCCGGGCATGCGCTGCATGGTCATGACGTTGCTCGAACACCAGTCCCAATACACTTCCGGCACGGCGAGCAGCGGCGAGTCGGGGAAATTGCGGCGCAACTGGCTCGCGTTGGCCGCTTCGCGCATGAGATCGAGCTCGTCGAACAAGTGCCGCGAGAATTCCGCCACCACCTCGCGCGGCCTGAGGCGCTTGCCGTCGGCCCAGAACCGCTCGATGAGGCCGGCTCCGGCGTCCAGGAGCGCAAGGTCCTCGACGATCACGGGCAGCATGCCGGGCCGGAGAATCTTGACCGCGGCCTCGGTGCCTCCGGGAAGGATGGCGAAATGCACCTGGGCGATCGAGGCACTCGCCACCGGCTGGGGCTCGAAATTCTCGAATACCTGGCCGATGGGCTTGCGGAAAGTGCGTTCGACCTCGGCGACGGCGAGCGCGGCCGGAAACGGCGGCACCTGGTCCTGCAGCCTGGCCAGTTCGTCGGCGATGTCGGCGGGCAGCAGGTCGCGGCGCGTCGAGAGCACCTGGCCGAACTTGACGAAAATGGGTCCGAGTGCCTCCAGCGCGCGGCGAAGACGCACCGCGCGCGGCTCGGTGAGGCGGCGAAATAAAAGAATTGCGCGCGCCACGCGCGCGGTCCGGCTGCCCGAGGGAGGGACGAATTCCTCCAGCCCGAAGCGCAGGGCTATCCAGAGGATCTTGGCGAGGCGGAGCAAGGACCTGGGTAGAACGCCGGGAAAGGCGTCAATCTACACAGACGAAAGCGGAAAAGCAAAACCCCAAACGCAAGACCGCCAAAATCGCATGGGCCGCGGAGAACGGCAGATTCCGTCATGGCGCCGCAGCAAAATTGAACAGATTCCCTTTGCGTACTCTGCGTTAACGTTTTTCCAGCTTTTCAATCCGCCCGACGCGCTTCTCGAGCCGCGCCGCGTCGTCGCGCAGCGCGCCGATCTCGCGGCAGAAATTCTCGACATCGGCGGGGCGCGCGAGCAGCGGCTGCTCTTCAGTCCAGTATTCGGCAAAATTTTCCGCCAGGCGCGTAGCCGCTTCGCGCTGCCACGAAGCGAACGTCTTCCCGCCCGCAACAATGCGGTGCGCAAGCGCATCGCCGACAAGCCTGGAAAGATCTTCCTCGACGTCCCAGGCGAGATGACCTAAAAGGAACTGCACCTCGGCGGCGAGCTTGGCCGAGCCTTCGATTTCGACCTGCTTCAGCGCCGCCTCGTCGCGCGCAAGCAGCAGGGGCAAA
>Ga0137463_1000202_pt1 | contig 22717 bp, 26 predicted proteins | sample EasRivERMGT800_2_FD_102333 | JGI IMG/M metagenome (GOLD analysis project Ga0137463, IMG submission 102333) | Soil microbial communities from meander-bound floodplain in the East River, Colorado, USA - East River MetaG ERMGT800_2 | ecosystem: Environmental > Terrestrial > Soil > Floodplain ...
CGATACTTCATCGCCGACAGTGTCTGGACCGACGCGATGATGACGTCGGAGAACGGGCCGGCGTGGCAGTCCCCCTGCTCAATCCCGATCTGGAGGTCTGGATTGATGTTGTGGATACGCGCCGCCGCTTGCGCGATCAATTCCTCCCGATGGGCGATGATGAGAATCTTCCGCTGGCGTTCCGGGAACGTCGACAGCCATTCGGCGAAAGCGGGCCACTGCGGGATGGAGGCAAAAACTGTCGTCTTACCTAAACCGGTAGCCATTTGTAGGAGCAGCCGATTCGCGCCGCCATCGTAGGCTTTCCATAGCGCGGCGAGCGCGTGCTCCTGATACGAGCGTAGTTGTTGCCTGCTCACGATGCGATCGCACTCCTGTTATGGCGCTGCTGCATGGGAGTCGCCCACCGCACGTTGCCGGGCTCGTAGTTACCGTCTGGGTTGGGGTAGCGGTCGATTGAATGCGCTGGTGATGGGCTGCGGCCAACATCACGCACGAACGCTGTGAAGTCACGGCGCCACTCGTCGCACATACTGATGCCGCGCCCGCCGTAGTGGGCAAACGCAGCGTTCCGCGGATTGCAGCAGCGCTGGACGATTCCGCCCCAGATGTTGTATTCACGAGACGGCGCCAGCCCTTTACTCTTTGCCTCGCCGTGTTTGCGGATGGCGTTCAGGGGCGCTTTCTCTTTTCGGAGGCACCCACACGATCGTGTGATCCCCCTCGTGAGATTGCCGCCCGTAACGAGCGCTGTTGCTCCACAGTCGCAGACGCATTCCCATATTGATGCGCCCGGCCGCGTGTAGAGATGGCGCACGACGGTGAGCCTCCCTACGCGGCGGCCAGTATGGTCTATCAGTGTCGCTGGCACCTTACCCTCGCTTTGTGTCGCGACGCACGTGGCGCCAGCCAACGATCCGATCGAGGTTCTCCTTCAGCGCCCGCGCCTTCGCGTTGCCGCCCGTCTCGCTCGGCTGTGTCATCTCGCAGAACGTCTCGATGTCGACCTCGTCGCGCTTGAACGCCTCGACAAAGGCCCGGTAGTCGTAGCACTCGCCGGTGAAGGTCACCGTCGTCCCCATGCCGGCGACCTTGCCGAGCCGGGACTCGACTTCGACCTTCTTCACTTCGATGGGCTTCTCGGCGACCGCAGCGGCTTGCTGGCGAATCGCAGCGGCCTGCTCCATCCCGTTGATCGCGGCTTGGATCTTCTCGGTGGCCATCAAGATCGGTGACCGCCGGGCCGGGTCTTTGTAGCCGACTCGCTCCGCCGCCGTCGTCGGATGCACGCCACTGAATACCAGGTCGACGAATTGACGCTCGCGGTCGGACAGATCCTCGGAGCCCTGCTCCGCCTTCAGTGCCGCCTCTTCGAGCGCCGCCTGTTCGCGCGCACGCCGTTCGTTCTCGACGCGCAACTGCTCCTGTCGCTGCCGTTCCTCTTCGACGCGGATGCGCTCGCGTTCGGCGTTCTCGAACGTAATCACGAGCGTGTTCAGCCGTGCCATATCTGGTTCAGCGAGAGCGAGATCGTCGCGCATGATGGCGCGGACGTCGTCCTTGCGCGCGTCGAGCCACCGCGTGATGCGCTTCCAGTGCTCCTCGATGTCGCGCTTGAGCCCCTTGCCTTCCTTGATCAGCTCGAGGCCGCGCTGATGGGTATCTTTGCCGGTGATGACCACGAGCGCCGCCGCGTTCGTGTGATAGGCCGCCAGTTGCTCGCCCTTGCTAAACGGGGCGAGTTCGATCGAGAAGTTCTGCGCCAGCTTCACCAGCGCCGCATTCTGCGGTGCGATTGGTGGCGCCGGTGCCGGTGTTGGTTCTTTCCGGACTGCGGATCGTGTAGCCATTGACGTTCCCCTCCTCAAGACGTCACGAAATTTCGCGACAGGTGACTTTCTTTACTTCTCCTCGACATCCACGACGAGGCTGTGCCCTGGTTCGAGTTCCACGACGACGCGGAGTTTCACTGTCACGTTGTGCGTGCCTGTGAGGAGCGACAACGCGAGTCGCACGCGCGCGGGCTCGTGGGCGTAGATGGCGGCGAGATAGTTCGGCACCTTCTCGCCGGAACAGACCCCAGACATAAGGCTCCTGGTGCCGTAACGCTTGTAGGCATCCCCGCCGATGGCGTCCTCGAGCGCCTCGCCGACTGCGACCTTCGCCGCCGCGAGCGAGTCGCACTTAAGCATCCGCGCCGGCGGCACGTGGTGAACATCGTTCACCGCGCGGCGACCGTCCTCGTGGTGAACAAGTTTCACTAGTGCGGATGCCCCAAGCTGTAGGAGTTTGTTTGGCATGACTTCAACCTCTCAGCGCGAAATCGATGTCCCCCTTCTTCACACTGATCGTTCGACAGCCCTTCGGCGTCCGCAGCGGGATGCCGGCCCGACGCGCCCACTTGATAAACGCCTCCCGCGAGGGGCGGCCCGCATACTTCGCCGCTTCGTCGGTGGAGAGGTAAACCTCGCGGTCCAACCGCGCGCCCAGGAGATTGCGCAAGCGATGTGGCATCTCCGTGTCGCCATGCGCCTGCTGCGGTGTCGGCGATCCAGGCTCGCGCGCGTGTTGGCTCGCCATGACTAAGCGGCCACGATCGCGCCGGAGCGGATCAGTTCTCGCCCTTTCGCCAGGAGGTGTGCTTCGTCGCTGTAGCCGAAGAAGCGCGTGATGCCGGGCCAGTATTTCGGCGGCACCGGCACCCCGTCGCGGAGCCACCGATGCACCCCGTTTTGTGACATCGCGAGCGCCTCGGCAAATTCCCGCACGCTAAAGCCCTGCTGCTCGTAGCGATGCTTCAACCACAAGCGGATGACTTCGCGGTCTTCAATGTAAGGAGTGGCCACGCGCGAACGATAGCCCTATCGGCAGTGTGGAGTCAACTACTTTTAGTAGTGCGCCGCGCACGTCCAGTAGCAAACGCCACCCGGGAGGCGCCCTCGCGCTACGGTGGGCGCTTGGTATGACAGACCCGGTATTGGATGACCCAGGCGAGCTGTTGCGCTTCTGGTTGTGGCACGAGCAGCGCCATACGGTGCGCAGTTTCAAGATCGCCAACCTCGCCACCGCCCTCACCGCCAATTCGCGCACGGTGAGCGCCTGGATCGCCCGGAACGCCATCCCCACGATCTACTGGAACGCCATCGCGCGGTTCTTCGGGCGTGGCAGTTATCACGAGATTGAGGACGAGGCCCGTCTGCTCTGGGCGGATAAGAACGAGCGGCGTGGCTACACGCCGCTCTACAAGTTGCAGGTTAAACGCGCGGGTGTGACGCAACGCGCCTCGACGCGCGCGGCCGAACCAGTCGCGAGCGCGCGGCTAAGGAGTGCAGGGACGCCAGAGCGCGTTGGGGAGTATTTGCGCCAGCGAGACGCAGCCAATGAATTACATCCGCCGCAACGGCCTGCGCGGACGGGGAGAGGTCGCAGAAGTCATGGAAAACAGCCAGTCGCTTAACAGGTGGCACCAGACGCCGATCTTTCGCCATATGTCGCCCCTACACAAAGGTGTTCGGTTGATGTCGAACCTCCAATTACTAGGGAGAGAAGGCGCCGATCCTTTAACGGACTGACACCGTTGTCTAGGCCTAATTGTGTAATTTGTCGGAGTTTGTCCTATGTCGGCCGGGTTTATTCGCACGGCACGCGGGTGTCGCGCCTGGGTGCGCGTCAGCTCCAAGCGCGATGAGTTCAGCGAGCTCACGACGCGACGGTTCCCCGCGGCTACTCGTGCGGGCGCTATTCAGGCGTGGCGTGTGGAGGCTCGTCGCCGTCTACACGCCCGGCTCGATCAGCACCGCCAGCAGCGCATCGTCGAGCACGGCGAGGCTGGCACCTTTCGCGCCGATGCCACCACCTACCTCGAGGCGGTGCAAGCGATGACGAGTTACAAGGACCGCGTCCGCGATGTCGGGGTCTGGGTCGTCGCGTTCGGGGATCGGCCGCGTGCCTCGATCGCCGCCCACGAGATCCGCACGCTCCGGGACCGCTGGCTGATAGACGGCCCTCGCCGCCACTGGCAACGCATCAACGGCGTCGGCCAGTGGATCGACGTCGCGGCCCCGCTCGCCCCGTCCACGGTCAATCATCGGCTGCGGGCGTTGTCGAACCTCTACACGGTGCTCGACGGTCGCCGGGCGGTGAATCCCGTGCAGGACGTGCCAGAGGTCGAGGAGTCGGCCGAGATTCCGCGCGCGCTCGATTATCCAACCATTCGGGCGATTCTCGCCGCCATGTCCGACCAGGGCCGCGCCGTGAAGGGGAAAGGGAACCGTCTGGCCTTCTCGCTCGCCAAGGTCCGGGCGCGCGTGCTGGCGTGGACGGGCCTGACACCCAAGGAGCTCGCCTCCATCAAGGCCACCGATCTGTATTGGGACGACAAGTTTCTGATTGTGCCGGCGCGGCGGAAGGGCCGGGGTGCGCCTGGCCGGATCGTCCCGCTCGGTCCCGAGGGGCTGGCCGCGTGTCAGGACTTCCACAGGCTGAACGCCTACGGCCGGTTCGGCAGCGGCTCGGTGCGTCGAGCCTGGCAGCGGGCCTGTAGAAAGGCCATTGGGCGCTCCACACGCCTCTACGATCTGCGTCACTCGTTCATCACGGCGGTCGTCCACGCGACCAAGGACGTGCGTCTGGCGGGGCGCCTGGCGGGCCACACGGACGACCGGACGACGAGCCGCTACGCCACCGCCGCCCTGCTCGGCACCCTGCGCGCAGGGGTCGACGCGGCCTTCCCAGACAAGGAGAAACCCCAATGAGCAGCCTGCGCTATTCCGACAAACTGAAGACGGCGCTCGACGATCTGCGGCCCGAGTTCAAGGAGCTGGGCCAGAGCTTCGCCACGCTGACGAAGAAGCGTGAGGATCTCGCGCCGGCGTTCCATCGCACGTTCCTGCTGTGGAAGCGCGAGACACGGCGACCCTTCATCGCCTTCATTCACGAGCTCGACCACTCGATGCCGGTCAGCAACCGCAAGGCGTATCGGTCGCACCCGTCCTACCGGGCCGCGCAGTATCTCCAGCAGCTCGCCGTCAACCCTGACGAGAAGAAGCGCCGCGGCCTGACGCCGCTCGCCGCCCTGGCGCTCACCATCAAGAGTTTCCTGCCGTTGTGTGGGACGCAGAAGGCGCAGAAGGAGGCGCTCGAGGTCATCCTCGCCGCGACGAAGTGGCGGGACTCCGATCAGGGTCGGCTCTTGACGAAGATTCGCCGAGCCCGCGCCGTAGGGCTACCCGGGGCGCCGCGTCTCGTGGAAGCCGCGAAGTCTACCAAGGCGGCGGTCGTCGCCTTCGAGCGCGAACGGGTCGCCTCGTAGGGGGCGAAGGTAACTTATAGGGAAGTTGCCGGAAGACTGGTTTCCTATAAGTTACCTGAAATCGGAACGGCCTCCGGAGCTGTAGGCCACAGGTTCGAATCCTGTAGGGCGCGCCACTTCTTTCAGCAGATCTCCGAATCTTCGCGGTCGGTTCGCCCGTGGGGTGACCAGCCGTAACCGGACACAAGCCACGGGCGAAAGTTGCCTGGCAACATTTCGTAGACTGCCATAGAGTATCGGTGTGGGCGCCTACGCTGTTCCGCGCGGATCGCCGCTCGTCGTGCGTTTCAACGCTTACGTGGACCGGCGCGGTCCTGACGAGTGCTGGCCGTGGCGAGGCACTAAGCGCAAGGACGCTGAGTATGGGGTGTTCAACCTCGGACGCGAGCACGGCGGCACCGTCACAGCGGCCCGCGCGGCGTGGTTTATCGAACATGGGGAGTTGCCGCCGCGCGACCGCGAGGTCTGCCATTCCTGCGACAACCCGCCCTGCGTGAATCCGCGCCACCTCTGGCTAGGCACCGGCGCCGAGAACATGAACGACTCTGCTAAGAAGCGGCGGCGAGGTCTTCGGCCTCGGCGTTTTGATTGGGATCTCGCGCGGCAATTGCTATCGCAAGGTCAATCGACACGCAAGGTCGGTCTAGCGGTCGGCGTCTCACACACGTCGATTCTGAACCTACTCAAGCGCGCCGCGTAGACCGCTCTATCACCGCCGAGCGCACCGCCGAATCACCTCATACGCGCGGTCGAAGTCTCGGACGTCCTTGTGTTCGATAAGTGAATATTTCCCGTTGTCCTTGACGTTCAACCCGTAGCGGACGATGGACGTCGGCGGCAGCTTGTATTCCTCGGCCACGAGGATGGCTTGCAGGGCCGTCTGGATGCCGTGCCAGTCGTAGACCCCGCCGGTCTTGAGGTCCAGCACGGACACGGCGGCCCAGAGCTTCCCGACGCGGTCAGGACGACCCCCAAAGCGATACGACGGCGACACCCGCGCCTCTTCGACCGAGTCCCACCGCGGTTTCCCAAGGTCGCGCATCGCCTTCACGTAGGCGAGGAGAAACCCCTTCCACTTGTTCTCGACGCTGGCCGGCTCTTCAATCGCGCCGGTGTCGTAGTCGGCGGTGAGCTTGTGGACCATCGTGCCGCGCTCGGCGCATTCCTCGCGCCAGTAGGTGTCATCGAAGTAGCAGCAGTTATCCAACATAGCGGTTATTGACGGCACCTCGACACCGTCGATCCAGTAGGTGTGGCTGTCTTTGTCGAAATGGAAGACCGTCTCGTCGCTCTGCTTCAGCTTCGTGTTCATGCAACTCTCCGGCGCCGATTCGCGCACTCGAGGCATTCCGTCGCTGGTCGCCCGCTTTTCGCGCGCCATGAACTGAACGCATCGATTGGGCGCGGCGCTTGGCACCCTGAACACCATGCGTCAGTGAACGGGTTGCCGCCAGCACGGAGGACGCGGCGGCGCCGATGGAGGTCTTTGTGGTAGCCGCGGTCTTGGCAGATGACCAAGTTGCAATTGACGTTGCGCGAACGGTCGTCATCTACGTGATGGACTTCGGCGCCGGGCGGAAGTGGTTTCCCGAGAGCCTTCTCAGCGATGGCCCGGTGCTCGAACACTACTCGGCCTAATCCGCGTTTCACTGTGACGTAACCGATAGCGTTCGTGACGCGCGAGCCTTGCTTGCGCCTTGACTCACGTGGCGGCGCCGGCAGCACGCGCGTCCAATGGCCTCGCCGCCACATACCTGGACCGTCCGCGCCGCAACCGCACGCGCAGATCATCGGTCACCCTCCGGGCCGTCTCCCCACGAGATGCTGTCGGCGTCGAGGATGGCGTCAGGCTCACGAATCTGCGTGTCCTTGTCCGGCTTCACCGGCAACGGCCCGCGCTTCTCGATCGCGGTGCAGACGGCGTCGTAGACGTCGCGCTTGAGGGTCCTTACCTTGTCCCATGTCGTGATGCCGTAGAACGCGCTGAAATACGGGAGCATCTCGGTCTTGGTGCGACCCGCCTTCTTCATGATGCCAAGCATCCGGCCGTATTGGTTCTCCGAGATCGGTTCGCCTTGATGCGCGTGACGGGTCTGCGCGGGCGGCGGCGGTGTCCGGCTCTCACGGTCGCCTTCGGGTTGCCGGCGCCCGCTCTTGCCAGCCTTGGCGCGCAGCGCGTCCATGTAGTCCTTGTCCCAGAGCTCGAGGCCGAAGCCGAGATGCTTCGCGCAGCGACGGAGCGCGCTCGACATGGTCGACTCCAGGGCGTCGCCGTAGGTCTGCTGCGGGTTGTTCTCGAAGTAGTCCTGCTCGCCGACCGCGAACGCAATCGGGCGTCCATGCACGAACAGCACGTATTCGCGCGAGACGGTCCCTTTGGTCAGCTTCGGCAGATCGGACGGCACGAGGTTCCACGCGCCGTGGCCGAACGCTTCATTGAACCAGCGGGTGTAGTCGATGTGCGAGAGGTAGGGAATATCCGGCCCCTTCTTCCCTGGCTTCCACTTGATGCGCCCCTCGTCGATCGGCCGATTGATGACCGCGATCTCGTCTTTCGTGAACTTGCCTTCCACCAAGCCGAGTTCGCCGAGCAGGGAGATGCCCTGCCCGATCTGCCGACTCACCGAGAGCGGCGGCTGCGGCATCAACCCCTTCGGATCGATGAGTGAGAACGACGGCGGCGCCTGCCGCACAAGCGCGGTGCTCGTCGTGGCCGCCTTCTTCTTCGCGGGCTTCTTCTTCGTCGCGCGCTTCGCTTGCTTTTTTGCCATGAACTGCCTCACAATTCACACCGTCGTTCGGATTTCCCCTCCTCAAAGGTGAATCCGAACCCACGATGCGAGCGCCGTAGTTCCGACTACTGGCGCTCGTGTTGTTTCTGGGTTTGCGTATAGGACTCCACACCGCAATCGGTGCAGACCTGTCCCAGGTAGCCGACGTCGCCGCACGACGGACACGCGCCAGTGACCTTCTCGCCGCGGTAGCGCCCTTTGATCTCACCGGCGTAGAACTGCCCTTTGGACGGGATCATCTGGAACTCCCGCCAGAGACGATGCGGGACGCTGGCGTAGTGGAAGACGTGACCGTTCTGGAATTGCACCGCGAGGGTGCCGCGTTCCTCGTCGCCGTCATACCCGATGCCGGCGAGGCTGCTGGAGTTGACGAGTTCGAGCGGAATGATGTGCACAGACACCGTGGCGGTCGCCATGTGGTTCCCCTCCTCACCGCGCAGTGTGGCTCTATCGGGAGTGCCGCGTCAACTACTTTTTGTAGTCGTTCGGCTACGTTGAGGCGGAGCGCCCGCCGGCGGTATCACGTGACCCCGAGGCCGCAGACCGGGGTAGTCTGCGTCCCAGCGCTCGGCTCACGTGCGTCGGCCGGCGGGCATCTTGGCGAGTATCAGAGCACCAGCACGCACATATCCAGCCGGCCGTAGCGGTTCGTCATGAACACCGCCACGCGGCCGGTGTGATCGAGATTCGCAAAGACCTGCGTGTCGTAGGTGCCGTCCGACATCATGCCGTGCTCGGCGACTGGCGTGATAGCGGACCCGTCCAATGACCCCTCCAGCGACACGAGCGAGAGCATCTGTGGGCCAGAGAGCAGGCGGCGGCCGCCCTTGACGGAGATGTGGCCCATATTCCACGTCGGGAACAGCACGCGAACCGTCCATGCGACGAGGTCCCAGATCACACACGCCCCGTGCTGGTCGTCCTCTCCGATGACGAAGCCGGGTCCACAGTCGGAATGGCCGACCGCGCCCTCTTTGTCGCGAATCCATCGCTCGTGGCCGGTCGGGATGTGGACGATCCGGTTGTCGTTGCCTTCCTTGATGACGAGCCAGTCGCCGTCAGGCGTCACCTGAGATTCGTCGAGCGGTTGCTGCGCGGGGAACCACAGTTGATCGCCGGCTCGGAACACGACGGTGCCGAGGTTCTCATAGGGTCCGTCTTGCGTGATGCGCTGCACCGTCGCGGAATGCACGGTCCCGTCGTCGCTCGAGTGCGCTTGCCACAGGCGACAGCCTGGATGCGATTCCTCAATGCTGAAGATGACGCGGTCCCCGCCGCCGAACGGATGGACGCGCCGCAAGCGTGGGCCATCGGTCAGATAAATCCAGCCCTCGCGATCCCAATACCAGCCTTCGCCGGTGCCACCGTAGCCGAGCAGCGCGCCCAAGCGCACCACCGTCCCGCTCCGGAGATCGACGCGCCAGAACCGTGAACGGCCGTCCGCGTGACCGCAGAAGACAATCGCGCTGGTCGGCGTCTCCAACCACGCCTGCGGCCAATAGCTGTAACCGCGGTTCACGAGCTCGCCATCGCCGAAGCTGGTGACGTGGATGATGTGCGCGCCGGTCGGCATCGGTGGCGCGGGAATGATGATGTCAGGCGGCGGGTCGGGCGGTGGAGGTGCCGGATCGCCGCGGCCAGCCTCATAACTCAAACGGTCCGCTAAGACAGTCCACGGCTCCGTGGACGTATCGTAGAAGACGCTATTCCCGTCCGCCGGATCGTCGATCGCGAACAGGTAGCGACCGTCTGCCGTGCGATGGATCGGCATGGGGTTAGACCGTCGCCTTAACCTTCACCTCGATCGCCGCGCCCGCTTCCCCGTCGTCGGCGAGCAGCCGCTCGAGGTCGTCATACGTCAACTTGAAGCAGCCTGACCGTCCGTGCAGCCGGATACCCCAATTCACGCCCCAGGAGTTCTTACACCACGCTTCGCGCTTGACCGGGTCCATCCAGAACAGGTGATAGGCGTGCCCGCCCACGATGTCGCCCGCGATCCGGCAGAAGCCGTCGCGGTCGGGATCGAACATCCCTTCATACCAGTCCGTCCCAAGCACGATCGTGCCGTAGCCGTCGCGGATGAACCGCTCGCAGTCGGCAACGCCCGTCGCCCACACGTAGGACGGGAAGTAGCCTCGCCCCTGGAGGAACTTGAACGCGCCGCGCACGCTGGACCCCTCGTAGTCGGTGCCCGGCCACTCGTCGTTCTCCTGCGCGCCGCGATAGATGTCGGGCGCCGTGGGCCCCTGGTCGTTGTGGACCATGATCGGCGCCGAGGCCAGCTTGTCGCGGGCGCTGAAGCCGGTGCAGGCAGACGTCTGGCCCTGGTCGAGCGTCGGCCCAAGGTTGTAGGGCTGCTTGCGCGGGCGCGGCGCCAAGTCGGGGTGCTGAAACACCGTCGCGCGCATCAGGAACCGTTTATCGCGTTCGTCGGGTGCCGCGAGTCGACCGAGGCCGTGCGGGATGACCATGTGCGATTTTCCTTTTACTGGTGGTGAGATTGATGAGATTGGTCGGGGCGGCTCGGCGCTCCATGTCCCACAGGATCGAGAAGTGACCCGCCGCCTTCGGCCCGACCCAGGGGATCTTACCGTTCGCGTAGTCGTCGCGCTCCTCGCACGGGAACCCGTAGTGCGCCTCAAGCCCGGCGAAGTCGCCTACCACGATTAACGCCGTGCCGGGCGGATACTCGAACCCTGTCGGCGGCGGTGCAGGCGGCAACGGCGGTGGCGGCGCGGGCGGGACCGGCCCTGACCAGCCTGGTAACCCACCGGGCATGTCGGCCGCCGTGACCAGACGGGGAACCCAGACGACATCGTGCCGCGCCATCAGGGACAACCGCATACTCATGTCATCGTTCGGGTTGCCCTGACTATCGAAATGCTGAATGCCATCGTGACAATGGATCGTGAACTCACCGCCTTGATCCTTGATGTTGGGATTGAGACGGGTGTTCTCGGCGATCTTGCCCTGGAAGAGGACCTTCATCTCGATGTTGCCGTCCTCACGCAGGCGGCCCCAACTCATCGCGCCGAGTGAGATGCCGCTCAGGGAGGCGAACTTGAGATTGACCGGATCGCTTCCGGTGGACACAACGAGGACGTCGTTGATGCCGCTACCGATGAGGACGTAGCCGCCATCCATATCGATGCGCTGAAACATTTGTCGGCGCTGAGGCTTTTTACTCATCTCAATCGTCCCTGAGCGGCGGAACCTTACTTCTTACGCCGAGCCGCGCTCTTCCTCGCGCCCGACGCTGTCGCCGGGTGCTCGGCGTCCCACGCGTCGCCTTCCGCCAGGATCGCAGCGCCGTGCGCCTTGAAGTCGGCCCGAATCTGCTCCGGCGTCGGGAGATCGGTTGTGTTGTTTCGCTTCTGCCACGCGGCAATCCCCGCATGGATATACGGCGTGACGAACGCGATGAGCGCCAATAACAGGGCTGGGGGCATCAGAGTCCTCCTACTGAATCGCGTCGATGACTGCCGTCACCGCCGCTAGGTATGCCGCGAATGTGGTTTTGCCAGCGGCATCCAACCGCTGCGAGATCGTGTCGATCACCTTGCGACTCGTCGCCTGCCATCCATCCGGCACGGCCTGGAGCACGTTGACCCCATCCCGGACGACGCTGATCACCATGCGCGTGTTGGCATCCGACAGGAACGGGTGACAGGACGTGGGGCCGGACGGGCACGCCTGAATCTTGTTCAGTTCGATCGCGGCGTGCTGCGCCGTCCCGATGGCGACTTGCGCCTGGTCGGCCTTGAAGGCCGCGAGATCTCCGGGGAGCAGGTTCGGCGGGGCTTTGGCGCAACCAGCGAACAGGATCGCGACGAGCAGGCCGCAGCACAGAACCGCGAATCGTCTATCAGTAAGCATTTGGTGTCTCCTTGAGTGACGTCACAGCTTTCCGGCCAGCAACAACACCAGCAGGATGATGAGGAAGAGCCCCACGGCGCCGCCGCCGATCACGGGCCTTCCTGTGTAGAAACCGCCGCCGCCGAAGATCAGCAGCAGGATGATGAGCAGCACGAGGAGATTCATAAGCCCTCCTGACTACCCCTCAATCTTGAGCGGCGGGTCCATCGTCTTCGTCGGACTGCCGCCCGCCGCCACGCGCGCCTCGGCCAGTTGATTCGGTGTCACGATCGCGCGCGTCAGCAACGCGAGGACCGCTTCCACCGCCATCATCAGCGCCGCGAGCTGCTCGGGGGTGATGCTGGTGCCGAAAGCCATCGCCGCCAAGATAACCGCACGCACCGCGCCACCGATTTAAGACCGGCTCATTAAGCATTCGATACATACACGCGTCTCCTTCGACGTCAGCGCCCCTCGTAGCGCTGGCTCGGTTGCGCGCCGATGCCGCCAATCGCGGCGTGGTTGGTGCGGCTGAAATAGAACCCGACCACGGTGCCAAAGGCCACGCTCATAATCGTCGGCAACTGGTCCGCCGAGTGCGTCAGGGCCATATAGACGCCTGCTCCCATCGTGGAAGCGACGACCATCAGGGCGATGACTGCCTGGGTGTATTCCCAGATCAGATTAATCCGCCGCTGCCCGGCGGTCGTCACATCTTCCTGATGCGTCGTCGTCGCCGGTAACGATGGCGGGATGACGGACGGAGGCGCCTCAAAGTCCTTCGGTTCCGTCATACCGCACCGTTACCCTGGTCGTCAGCCATGCTAGACCGTCGCCGGTGGCTCGGGCTCGTCGGGCTCGTCGGGCATCTCGGCGGGCTTCTCCCACCCGGCTTTACCGAGCTTCTCTTCCCGCCACTGCTGCTGCGTCACCGTCCGCGTCTCGCCCGTCGCCGGGTTGGTGATGACGTAGGTCTTCTGCTGTCCCTTGTTGCTGTCGCCTTTGTCGTGCGCCTTGTTGTCGTGAGTCGTCATTGGCTTCCTCCAGCCGTGCATGTTGCGTTGCGTCGTGTCCACTGTCACCAGAGCGTTCACCGCTACAGCGGCTTCCACGTCACGCCATCGTCCGAGACGTAGACGCCAGTCGGGCGAACCCAGAGCCGACAGTTCGCCGGTCCACCAGGGATCGGGTTATCGAAACAAAACAGGAGTCCGCGAGGCTCGTGTCCACAGGCCGCGTTGATCTCGTTGCTGATGCGGTATTCCCCGCCAGAACCGGCCATCGCGGACAACGAGAGGCGTTCTTGACACGGGTCATCCCATAACTGCCGATGGAGGGTGACTTCCGCGATCTCGTGGTCCGTGGGTGGCGTGCTGAGCGTCGGCCAGATGTCGAGCGCAGACGGTTGCCGATCGAGCAGCGATTGCTGATTGAGCCGTCCGTCCGGGCTGACCCATTCACGCGCCCGCTTCACGCCGCCGAAGCCCCAGGTCACGATGTCGGAGAGCGATTGCGACCAGACCGGCGGCACGGCGATCGCCACTATGTAGACCGCGACCGTGAGCCCGATTTGGATTAGGACGCGGCGCATAATCTTACCTCAGTCCTCAAAGCTGCCGGTGAGGCCGTTCTGCTGGATGGTCGGTTGCCCGTTATCGCCGAAGAACGTCCCAGTGTTCCCGCCGACACTCGCGTATTCGATCCACGGGTAGTTATGGACGCCGACCGCCACGATCTTGTCGAGCGACGCCATCGACGGCGCCTGAATCGAGTTCGCCACGGCAATCGTCATCACGAGACAGCCGGTTGCGAGCGCGGTCGTCCCGTCTTCCCCGATGCCGCCTTGCAGATAGTTCACGGCGCCGCCGTTCGAGCTCCCGGTGTGGTGGACGCGGAGCGTAATCAGGCTCTCCGCGAGGCCGGCCATGACTTCGACCTGGTTCGCCGCCGCGGCATTCGCCTGATGCCAAGCCGCCGTGCTGTAGGTCCAGTTGTCCGTCGTTTCCGTGACGAGCACCGGCCGGCGCACGCGATTGTTGGCGTTGTAGAGATACCGCTTCTTCGCCGTGTCGTCGGTCAGGCCGCCTGTGGCGTTGCAGAAGAACGACCCGACGTAGCGCCGCGTCGTCGCGCCGGTTTTCACCCAGACGCCGTCTTGCCGCACCAGCGCGGTCGCGCGCGTCGTGGTGTTGGTCCACACCAGCGTCTCGGCGGTCACGACCCCGGCGTTGTCATAGAGAAAGACGTCGTAGGGCTTGCTGATCGTGCAGCCTGAGAGCGAGATCGTGAGTTCCGCGAACGTGCGGACATTCCACGTCGCCGTCCCGTCGTAGAGCGCGATCCGGGTCCCGGTATAGGGCGTGTAGTAAATATTGGCGGAGGCGCTGACGTCCGCGATCGGCACCGGCGTGCCGGTCGAGATCGTGAGGCGTCCCTCGGCGCCGAGCCAGGATGGCGGCGCGCGGCTGACGAGGCGCCAGTTCGCGTTGTCCGAGACGACGGTCACGGCCTCGTTCTGTTTCGCCACCGCCCACGTCGCCGCGAGGTCGACGGTTTCCGCGGCGTTCGGGTCCAACGTCACCACATTGGCGCTACTGTCGGTTTTCTTCACCGTGATCTTCCGACCGGCGTTGCCCACCGCCGTGTAGAAGTTCACCGTGAACGCCCCAGCGGTCGCGTCGGCCGCGATCACGACGTCATCTCCATCCGCGACGGCGACCGTGTAGGTCGTCGTCTTGCTCAGGAGGGTGCCCGACGACGCGATCGATAACACCCCGGCCCCGTCGCTCTTCAGGACGCCCGCGGCAGCGGCCGCCGGCCAAGTGAGCGTGTAGGGCGTGGCGGCGTTCACGCGCATGGCCTGCGTGATGATGCTCGCCACGGTGGGCGTGGCGTTCAAGATGATCGTCGAGGTCGATTCCGCACGGCCGACAAAGCGCGCGTTGGTCGGCGCCGTGGCGACCAACTCGCCCGCCGTGGCGCTCACGTAGTAGTCCAGGCCGGCCGTCAGCCCCGAGAGGCTCGTCACACGTCCGCCGATTCGGATCGAGCCGACCGCGCCGTTTTCGATGGCGGTGGGCGCCACGCCGATGACCGTGGCGAGGCTTGAGGCGAATAGTGTGCCGGCGTCCGTGCGGAACCAGCGGCCAGCAGCCGGCCCGCAGCAGCCGCTCGCCATGTAGACCACTTCACCGGCGGCGATGTTCTCACCAGCGATCTGATTGGACACATCGAGCCCGAGTCCCGTCGCCGGGACCGCTGGCGTGTTGTCCGCCTCCCAATACGTCGTGCTCGCCGAGGCGTCCATCAACACGAAGCGGTAACTCGTTGCCGAGAGGTAGACGTAGCCGGTGTTCGGTCGGCCCGCCGAGTCGAGCTCGATCGGGTTCTGATTCGGCGTCGTCAGCGAGATATCGAGGTAGGTATCCTGCGCGGTGGTGGTGCCGGCGGCATACGCATAGAGCAGACACCCGCTACACGGGTCGCCGTTGTTGTCGAAGAATTGCTCCGACACAAACGGCATCGTGGTGCCTTGGCCGCCGGCGAGTGCGGGCGCCACGAGGACGACGAGCGCGGCAATGAGGGTAAGAAGTCGACGTCTCATCGTCTGCACCAAAGAAAAAAGGCGCTCGTCAGGAAACTCTGGGTTTCCCATCGAGCGCCTCGGGTCCGATCCTCGTAAGCGCGGGTGAGCGGTGCCGCCATTGTAGCGCTAAACGTCCCTATGGCGGCACTTGGCCGGTCTAGTGGGTAGCCGCCTGCGTGTGCTTCGCTTTACCGCCTTTCACATCCTGCCACGCCGCCACGCAGCGTAATGGCACCGGGAGCGCATCGGCCACCGCCCGCGCATCGGTGCGCGCGGTGGTCACGATGGCGGCCAGTGCGTCCACGGCTTCGTTGTCGAGCGTGCCCGTGTGCTCCAGGTAGTCCAGCGCCAACAGGAACTGGGCCACTAACGACAGGGCGCTCTCGACCGATTCGAGGCGTCTATCGAGACGCGCGGATAGTGTCCTGAGACGCGCGTGGCTGGACGTGCTTCGGGATTGAGTGGTTTTAACGGTCATCGGGGTGCCCTCCAAAAACGGAGGAGCAGTAGTGGGCGGTGGCCTTACAATGGCCGGAGCCGCGCACCCTGTTTGCTCCAGGTTGCCGGTTAGGCGTCGTCGGGAGTTTCTACCTCTCGGCGGCGCCGCTTCTACTGCGGCCGATTAATACATAGCGCCGAATAGAAGTCAAAAAAAACTACCCAAAGTAGTGAACGCCCAGCTACGAGATGGCGTCTCCGGCGGGTTTCTCACTGCATCAGAAGACGAACCTGTAGATGTTGTTCTCGCTGTCCTTCGCGATGCCGTAGCCGTGTCCGCTGCTGACGAACTCGATCTGGAACACGCGGCCGTCTGCGCAGGTGGCGAGTCCGGCGCCGTGGTTCTGTCCACCGCTTGCCACGCTGTAGCCGGTCAGGTAGGCGCCTCCATACTGTGACATGAGGCTGCCGGCGGCGACGGCAATTTGGCTGTTCTCAACGACAGACCATCGACCCTTGCAGATGGCGCCGGCTGGCATCGTCCACGTCAGCCCTCCGCTGTTGCCGAGGAGCCCCGTCGCCTTCGCCTCGATCGTCTGAATAGGACGCACTTGACTCAGTGGCCCTTCGACGGGCACCAGGGTCGCCTTCAGTGAACATCCGAAGGACGCCGCGATGAACGGCATCATCGCGAGCAGGACGCAGCCTCGAATCGAATGTAGTGTCACGGTGCATCTCCAAGAACGGAGGGGTATTACCACACTTCACCGTCACACCCAAGAAACACTACTGAAAGTAGGATCGCAGCCACGGGATGTGGCTCACTTACTCGCGTTCGTCGGCTTTCGCTTCAACCAGGCCCGCAGGATGGCAATCTTCTGCGCCTTCGATCCCGCCGACAGAATCGCATCCATGAACGGATCGGCCTCGCCACGCACGACGCCCCGTGTCAGCTTCGCCTTCAACTCTGGGAATCGTTCCGCCGCTTCCTGCGGATCATCCTTGTATAGATCGCGGGTAATCGCCGCAGCCAGGCGCGTGACAGTGGAGGTCGTCCGCTGGTCTTGGGGCAGCTTCATATAGTCGCGGATCGCTTCATTTGCGCGTTCCGTTTCCGTGAGCCGACGTCGCGCCTCGTCGCGTTGCGCTAGACCCTGCGCGGCGCGGAACGCTTCCGTGTCGCCATAGTTCGTGACGCGCAAGAACCGGCCGATGATGTTCGACACAATCGGGAAGTCGAGAATGCGCTGCCCACGCGTTTGTGTTTTGGGACGTTCCTCGCCAGGGAAGAACTTCCACACAATCCCGCCCCCGAGTTGCTGAAATTCCCACCCGATAAACTTCATAAACGTGTGGCGATCGCGGGCGCGCCATTCGTCGTCCGTGAAGAGATTCCGTCCGCGGAAACTGTCATAGGGGTTTTGGCCTGAGACGAGCTGCGTCGCCGTCCCAGCCGCCGAAATACCCGGCGCCACACTTGGGATTTGTCCGGCGGTGTAGTCGGCAACCTGTCCGAGCGACTGCAACACCTCGGCGTCGCGACGGAATAGTTGCAGGAACTTCCAGAACACCCCGCCAATCAACTGACTGGTCTGATCCTGCGGCATCCGAACGTAGACCGCATTGCCCTTGCCGTCGTCGCCGAGCGGGAGGACTGTGTAGTTGGTTCGGTCGTATTCCGAGGCACGTTCAAGCAACCGCCTGATTTCCTCACCCATCAGTCCGGCGAGTGCCGCCGCCATGAGCAGCTTGGGGAGGAGTGTCGCCTTCGCGGTTTTCCACCACCACCCACTACGGGTCTTTGAGTCCGTCGCGACTTCGAAGTCCGCGCGAATGGCCTGCGCGGCGGCGTTCGAGAACAGAAACACTTCGTTCGTGATGGGGGTCGCCGTCCCTTTCATCAGAAAATCTGGGCTCCCCACCTTGCGACGGATGAAGCTCCTCGTCCCGGCGGGAATATCCGCGATGCTGCCACTGCCTTTGTATTCGTAGATACCAGCCGCCTTCGGCAGCGTTTCGATGAAATCCCCCAGTTCGCGAATTAGATCGAGTGCCGCGAGGAACGGCTTGGTAAACCAGAGCCGCGACCGCTGCCCGAACCCGCCCACGCCGACGCGCGTCAGGATGTCTTCGATCTGCGAGTCTTCCACCTGCCGTCCGGTGACGAGGTCGTTCATCGTCACCGAGAGCATTTTCGATTCCTCAGCGGCCAACATGTCCTGGTGCGCTTGGATCTGCTTCGTCGTGAGATCGTTCCCGACCCCAAACGCGCGGATGCGCGCGAGTGGCACCGCCTGCCAGTATCGCTGCACGACGCGCTTGAGCGTCATACCAGGTGTGTTTTTCCAGAACCGCTCGAAGTCGCGCGCGAAGTTAAAGCTCTGGAACCCAAGATTGAACGTCGTGAAGACGGGGCGAAAGATCCCGCTGTTGAGCCGACGAAGAATGCTCACGACCGCCAAGTTGTGCCCGATGGATTCATTGTTGAGCGAATCGGCGATATAGCGGTCGACGTAGTAGCCCTTCAGCTTGCCGTCCTCGAAGTAAGTGACAAGCCGTTGGTTCGCGTCTTTGGGTTCAATGGGACGCTGGCCCTTCCCGCTCCAGACGGTCTTCGCGGGTTCAATGTCCGTCAGAAAGTGTTCCTTCAGGAAATTGAACGCGGCCTGCTTCACCTTCTGGTGCTCGATGGCTCGGAGCGTGACGAGCGTTTTCAAGATCGTTGAATCGGCGACGTTGGCGACGTCCTTCAGCGTGCCGATTTGATGGCGCACGCGCGAGGTGATCGCATTGTCCATGTGGTCGATGACCTGAAAAGTCACATACGCCGGGTTCTCCTGCATCTGCGTGTGCAGATCGTCGGTGTAGAGCCCGGCTTTGTAGGCGTCCTCGGCCACGCCTTTGACGGCCGCACGGAAGTCGGTCGCCGCGTGACGAATCACAGCCGTTTTCACTGGGCCTAGTTCCGTCTTCAGGCTCTCGTAAAGTTCGCCGGCTGTTGCCGGACTTAGACCGCGCGGATTGGCGAGCTCGGAGCGGTCCCCGGCGATGATGCGCTCATAGAACAGTGCTTCACTGAACGCATTCCAGTGAATGTCGGCATCCGTTATGGCTTTGAAGATGGGCGCGAAGACGCGCTCGGTAAACGCCTTCAGCTTGCCGCCGACGTAGTTGCGCTCCTCAAGGAAATACACCGGATTGACGGCCTCTGGCACGACGACGCCTTGCTTCTCCAGTTCGTGCACGCGGTCGATGAAGGGGTAATTCTTGTCAAGGTGCTGCACCTTCAGCCGGAACCAGAGATTCGAGTTGCGCGCGTCCTTCTCGGCGATACGGCGCCGCTCCAGTTCCAGTGCGGTCACGTCGCCCTGCTCGAACATCCGGCGCACGCCACTCCGTCGACGCGCGACGAGTTCTTCCGGCGTCCCGCTGAGGACTTCCTGTAGGTCGAAGTAGGCGCGCTGCACGTCGGCTTTCGCGTCGAGTGCCGCGAAAAATTCTCCGTAGAAGATCGGCGCCTTCGCCTTCAGCAGACCCGGGTTGTTCAGGAGCACGGAGATGGCGTCGGCGTAGAGTTCCTTACTGCTCCTGCGATACGCTCGAAAGCTCGCGGACGCCGTCTCTGGGTTCCAGGGGCGCCATTCGTCGGAGAGCGCCTGCAGTTCCGTCTTGACGTCCTTGTTCTTGATGGCCGTGCCGTCTGGGGTCGTGAAGGTGCCCTTTAGGAACGATTGCAGCGAGCGCAGACGTCCTAGGATGTTTCCGCGTTTCAGCGTCCGGTCCGGCAGAAAGTCGACCAGATGGCCGATCTCGTGCGCAAGCGTGGCGGCGAGCTGATACTCGTTGCCTGGCTTGAATAGGTCGGCGACGAGCCGAATCCCGCCCGCTGTGAACACCCCGCGATTCTTCCCGAGCGAACGCCGGACTTGAGGGACGCCTTGGAGTTGTCGCGCAAGATCGACGAGTTCTGGGAACTCCGCTGGGCGCGCCACGCCACTCGACGGACTGTTGGGCACCGGTGGTGGCGGCAACTGCGGGGCGGCGATGGCTGGGAGCGTTTCTTGAGCATGCTGGGCGTAGCTACCGACGCTGGCGTTGCGACCGCCGGTCTGTGTTTCGCCTACCTTCTGCTGTCCGATGGCGAAGTCATTGGTTGTAATCTCGGCGTCTTCGTTGGCTAACTTCTTCGCCTTGATGTGCTCCGCTGACTCTCTCGTCCGCGTGAAAATACTGATCTGTCTGCCGGCACTGTCGCGGCCGACGATGGAATAACCAGCCACATCGCCGCGCTGAAGAGGTCGGATTGAGAGCTGAATCTTCTTGGCGGCTAGACGCTGAGGCTTACCTTCGGACGCGGCGCTGCTGCTGGGAACGTCCACGGCTGGACGAGCGCGTAGCGAGACTGTCAATGACCGCTCATCACGACGAAGACCTTTGATCTCGTCATCAATGCGCGCAAGGCTCGTGCGCGCCGCGGACGGGTCTTCACCGGTCCGAATCCGCTCAATTGCCGCCGCGCGACCGAGCGCGTATTCCTTAAGCCTGCGCTGGACGTCAGCGAGTCGCTCAACGCGTTGATCGGGCTGGTGCGCGGCTGTTGCTGTGCCACGATCCGTCGCAGGCGCCTTGGTGGCGAGCCTGCCGCTGCGAACATCACCGACCTTCCGATCAATCAGTCCTTGAATGGACGGCGGCACGGACGGTGTCACCTGCGACCGTTCACCGTCCCACACTGGCCCCACGGCGAGCGGCGCTGGCTTGGCGTTCGTTCCCTCCTTCGCGCTCGTGGTCGCAGCCTTGACCGCACTGTGCACTTGTTGCCCGAGTGCTCGTGCTCCGGCCTCACTGCGGCCGGTCTGCTGCATGACGTAACGGAGGTAGTCCGCGTCACGCTTTGAGGGAACGCGCTGCGCGATGACAAAGGCCGCACGATCGACGTCATTTGAGAAGGTCGGCTCCCAGGCTGATGTTCCGTTCGCGTATCGTGGCTTCGCGCCAGACAGTTCACGCTGGAGCGGCGCATACGTGAGTGGCGCCGCTCCGGTCTGTTGGCCCGTGAGCGGGATCTCGTAAATCTTCCCGTCCTTTGTCGAGAACCGGAGCGCGTCGATCGTCATGGTGCGCCCGCTCAGTGTCTCGTCGCCGAGGTAGTCCTTTCCCTTGCCTGGCTTTAGGTAGGCGATCGTAACGTGGGGACGGTAGTCTGGAAACGTGTCCGTCGTCTTGAGCGCCTTCGCGATCGTCGCGTTCAGCCGGTGGAGGTCCGGCGAATCGACGTCGACCTTCAACACGTCGTGCTCGTCGTTCTGGAAGAGCGAGGTCTTGCCGAGTGTCACCGTCACCGGCGGCTCGTCCTTGAGCACGTCACGGACCTTCTCCACGTCGGCTGTGTGGAGGCCGTATTTCACCGTGACGTGCGGCGCCGTGGCTTCGCTGTCGCCCGCCCGGCCATCCGGCGAGAGATCCTTGTCTGGGATCGTCTTCGCCATCGCGAGGATGGCATCCGCGTGCTCCTGTGGGAGATTGACCTGTGTGCTTGAAAACGAATGCTCCTCGCGCTCCTTCTTCGGTGGCGTGAGGTCCACGACTTCGGGCGTCTCCTCCTTCTTCGGCTCCTGGAATGTGCCGTTTCCCTTGGGCCGCCAGTCCTCCCCGTGGATGGCGTCCATCATCTGTTCGAGCGCGGCTTCACCCCGTGATGGCGGCAGGGCAATCGCATCCGCCTTCGCCGACGTCTGACCTCCGGGAGACTCCGGGACCGTCACGGGCGGCAGCCCCGGTGCAGAGGTGAGCGGAAGCACCTCGCCGGGCAGCGACGATACAACCGGAGTCTCCGGAGCTTCGACCGCAGGCGCGCGGCCTTGAACTTCGTTGAGGACGTCGAGAATCGGGGCGGCTGGCGGCACCGGCGCGGTTGGCGTCCCGCGGATCGCCTCAGGTTCCGTCTTCGCGGGCAGTTGCAGGCGATCCGGCACGAGCGTGATGTCGGACGGCTCTGGCGTGACGCGCGGCACAGCCTCGCGCCTGGCCTTCGCGGTTCGACCGCGCTCGGCGAGGCTCGACATATCCGCCTTGAACTGCCGAATGACGTAGTCGGTGCCCTTCCCCGCCGCCCCCGCCGCGAGGAGCGCGGCGACGTTGCCCGCCAGCCGCTGCGACTCCGCATCCCCGCCGGCGAGTCTCACGGCATCCTGAGCGGCCTTGTCGGCGCCAGTGGCCAGACCAAGGCCGATGGCGACAGCGACTGGATTGACGAGCAACGCGGCCGCCACGGCCGGGGAACCGGCCTTGAAGATGCCTTCAGAGGTATCCGAGATCGCACGCTTCGTCGCGGTCGGCAGCGGTGTGAGCTGCACATCTCCGGCGGCCGCGAGCGGGTTCTCCGGCAGATCCGGCGTGGGCGGCGTGCCACGCTGGCTCGGCGGGGTGAAGAGCGACGTGGCGACATCCCGCGCGCCAGTGATGGCCTCACCGATGCCCTTGAACGGCTCGGCGAAGATGCTCTCGTCGGACTTCCGGACGTCGAGGCCCGTGCCGCGTCCAGTGACGGGCACTGGCGGCGCCGGCGGCTGAATGACGCGCGACGAGGTCGTGACGCCCTGCGCCTGCATCGGCGCCGGACGCGCGGGCTTCGCCTGCTGCACCTCGTCGAGCATGTCGAGGATGGACGGCCGTGGCGCCGGTGGAGGAGCCTGGCTCTTCTGGATATCGTCCAGAATGTCGAGGATGTTCTGC
>Ga0137463_1000203_pt1 | contig 22655 bp, 13 predicted proteins | sample EasRivERMGT800_2_FD_102333 | JGI IMG/M metagenome (GOLD analysis project Ga0137463, IMG submission 102333) | Soil microbial communities from meander-bound floodplain in the East River, Colorado, USA - East River MetaG ERMGT800_2 | ecosystem: Environmental > Terrestrial > Soil > Floodplain ...
AGCTTAAGGAGTCCCACCAGCACCTGGTTTTCGTCCTTGGCGAGCTCTTCCACCGAGCGCCCGGCGGCTTCGCGCATGACTCCATCAACGACTGTTTGCTTTAGCTCAGGTGTAATGTTTGGAGTCCCAAGGGCCTTCATCATGCCCTGCAGCGGATCCATGAGGTGATCCATGAAGTGCTTGATTCCACCGGCGCCGCCGCCCAGATGCCATTGCAGGTTTTGGCCCATCACTCCCCAGCGAACTCCGGGGCCATAGCAAACGGCCGCATCAACGTCCTCGACACTCAGCACATCCTGCTGGATCAGATAGAGAATCTCTCGATAGAGAGCCGCTTGCAGCCGGTTCGCCACGTGCCCGGGAAGCTCCTTTTTCAAATGAATGGCCTTCTTGCCGATCGACTCATAGAAACGCATCGCCTGCTGGATGGCTTCGGGCGATGTCTTGGCGCCGCCCACCACCTCCACCAGTGGAATGATGTGCGGGGGGTTGAACGGATGGCCGACCAGGACGCGCTCGGGGTGCTTGCACTGCGCCTGCATCACGCTCGGCGTGATTCCCGACGAGCTTGAGGCGATGATCGAGTCGGCTGGCGCCGCTTCGTCCATCTCCGCAAAGAACTTCGCCTTAAAGTCCGGCCGCTCGGGACCGTTTTCCTGGACGAGGTCAGCCTGCGCCAGCGCCTGCTGCATGTCCTTGGTAAAGCTCAAGCGCTCGCGCGACGCCCCCGGCGAAAGGCCGATTGCTTCGAGCTGTTCCCAGGCATCGTCCACGTAGCTGCGCAAATTGGCTTCCGCGCTGGGAGCGGGGTCGGTCGCAACCACGTCGAACCCGCGCGCCAGATACTGGGCGGCCCAACTGGCGCCGATGACTCCGGTGCCGACGACGGCGATTCGTTTGACTGGTTTGTTGAAGGGCATGATCATTTCTCCATAAGCATGAGGTAATGGTTTGCGAACTGGTCAATTTGCGAAAGGGTCAATTCACGTAGGCAATGCCAGTGAGGTTTCCCTGGGCCGCGAGGAGCGGGCGCTTCTCCGACCCGTCGAGCCGCGCCGTATAGACCGACCCGGCCAGATCGGTCACGAACATCCGGTCTCCGCGCAGGTCCAACGCGAGGCCGATCCCCTCCATGAGATGGTTCAGCACGATCTCTGGTTTGTTACCCCGGCCGGCTTTGCCGTCGACGCGTGCCCGATTCACCGTATTCCCGAGGGGGGGATCGCCCCGGTCGGTCCAGTACAGAACGCGCTTCTCACGATCGAGCTCCAGATCGATCGGCTCAGGCAGCCCCTCGAAGAGGACCTCGATGTCGGTGCGACTCGACGCGCTCTCACCAGTCGGGATGTCGACATTGGCGCGAAAGATCCGGCCCAGGCCCGCATCGTCCGGGCCTTTTTGCGTCCAGTAGATTTGTCCCCGCTCGGCATCAATAGTGATTCCGACGCACCACTTCGTCTGATCGCGGCGGGCGGCATCTCCCTCGCCGGTCTGCACGAGAGTCTCAATCTTCGAGCCGTCGAGATTCGCGCGCATCACGCGCATCCCTTCGCGATCGCACCAGTACAGCTTTCCGCTCTCCTTTTCGAGATGGAGCTGCTTCGGCGTGAAGGTCGCGCCTTCGGGTACAATCGTCTGACGATTCCCGCCATCGAGGTCCACTCGCTCGATGGAGCCGTCGTTCAGATGCGGGACGCCCATATTCGTCCAGTAGACGTGCCCGGCGTCAGCATCAACGGCCACTCCGTCTGGCCAATGGCAGTTTGTGGCGATAATCGTCTTGTCGGACCCGTCCGCATTCAGGGAGAGGACGCGGCCCCCGCTCAGGTCGAGCAGGTACAGGCGGCCGACTGCGGTCTTGCCACGGGGCGCGCTTTGTGTTCTGGAAACTTGTGACGTGGTCATGGTTGTGTTCTCCGAAAATATTCCTCGGTTTGAAGTTCCCGCTTTCATACAGAAAAGAGACCGCTGCTCACCGCCAGCGAATCGTCGACGTCGGCATCCAGCCGATACCGCGCCAGATCGGCGACCGTGACCATCAAGAGGTCATGCTTTGCGCAGAATCGGACCAAGTCGGGCACTCGCGCCATCGTGCCATCGTCGTTGACGATCTCGCAAATGACGCCGGCAGGGAACAGCCCCGCGAGGCCGGCGAGATCGACGGCCGCCTCGGTCTGGCCCCGGCGCTCCAGCACACCGCCTGGTCGCGCTCGCAGCGGAAAGATATGTCCCGGACGGCCGAAATCCTCGGGACGGCTGCCGGCATCGACAGCCGCTCTGATTGTCTGCGCTCGATCGTGGGCTGAAATTCCGGTCGTGACGCCCTGTCCGCGCAAGTCAATCGAGACGGTGAATGCCGTTCCGCCGAGCGCGGTGTTCTCCGCTGCCATCGGGCCAAGCTCCAGCTCGTCGAGCCGCTCGCCAGTCATGGCGAGGCAGATCAGGCCTCGCCCATGGGTTGCCATGAAGTTCACGGCCTCGGGCGTAATCATTTCTGCCGCGATGGTCAGGTCTCCTTCGTTCTCGCGGTCTTCGTCATCGACCACGACGACCATCCGTCCTGCTCGCATCGCCCAAATGGCTTCGTCAATACTCGCAAAGGGGAAGGCGTGATTGGCCGCGCCGTCGTCGGCATTCGCGGCCGCGTCGGGGGGTATCGGGACTCGGCGTTCAGCCGTTCTGAAACGGTCTCGCATTCCGAGCGTCAACGTGTGACCCATGCGCTCCTTCTTGGCCCGCAAATAGTCCAAAGAGTGCGGCGTTGGCGGCGTTTCGCAGGGAACCTGAGCAACCACGTCGATGCCCGCATCACGCAACGCGAGAACCTTCTGGGGATTGTTCGTCAGCAGGCGCACTCGACCGACTCCGAGACTCTGCAGGATGGCGGCCGGCAGCCCGAAATCTCTGCAATCCGCGTCGAATCCTAAGGCATTATTGGCGTCGACAGTGTCCAGACCTGTGTCCTGGAGCGCGTAGGCCTGGAGCTTTGCGATCAGCCCGATGCCGCGCCCTTCCTGATGTTCATAGATCACCAGACCGCGTCCCTCGTCGGCGATGGCCTGCATCGCCAGCTCCAACTGATCGTTGCAGTCGCAGCGCAGCGACCCGAGCACCTCGCCGGTGAAGCACTGCGAATGAATGCGCACCAGGGGCGCGCCGTCGGTCAAATCGCCCAGAACGATCGCGAGCGCCGTTTCAGTGCGCCGGCTGCCGTTGATGATCTGGCGCTCAAAACCCAGCGTTTGAAATACGCCCCAGCGGGTGGGCAAGCTTGTGGACAAGATTTGTCGAGGCTTTCCAATCTGCGCATTCATGATTTCTCCCCCCACGCGAAGACTTTGTCGGCCGGCACACCAGATTCGCCGGCGTAGACATTGCTGATCAAGGACATCGCGGAGTCGTCAACGGGCTCGTACGGCAGGATCCGCTCAATGGAATTGTCGGAGGGATTGACGATCACGCATTTCGCGCCGCTGAACGCTTCCTCCTGGCGGTATGTCACGACCGCAACCTGATCGCCGATCCGAAAGTGCAATGCGGCCCCGCCATTGAGCGCGAACTCCCCTTTGGCAGCGCCCGGAAACACGTATGTTGCGATGCGGGCGAGGCTTGTCATCGAATAAATCTCAACTTTTTCGAACGGTTCCATTCCGGCCGCGGCGAACAGGTCTGGACAAATCCGGCAGGAGCCGTTGTACATCGGCTCCAGACCGGTGACTTTCAATTGATGAATCTTGCCGTTCACGAACGTCCTGAGCATTGGAGTATCCCTCGCCAAATCAAACGTAAGTCCTGTCGGTTCCTCGGGGACTCATGCACTCCGGAAATGCCTGTCAGCCGACTGCACGTTTCTGGCCAGTCCAATAGCGCTCGCGCAGAATCCTCTTCAGAATTTTGCCTGACCCGCCCTTAGGCAATTGCGCTTCTGAGAATTCGATGCGGCGTGGAACCTTGTAGTTCGCGAGCGATCGGCGGGAATGGGCGATCAACTCGTCGGCACTGAGAGCCGTTCCCGGCTTCAGCACGACACACGCCATCACAAGTTCACCCCAGACGGGATCGGGGATCCCAAAGACCGCCGCTTCCTGAACCGCCGGATGCTCGCCAATAACCGCTTCGACCTCAGTGCAGTAAACATTCTCGCCGCCGGTGACGATCATGTCCTTGATGCGGTCGAGGAGGAAGAAATATCCGTCTGCATTTTGATAGCCGACGTCTCCCGTACGAAACATTCCGTTTCGAAACGCGGCCGTAGTCTCTTCCGGTTTCTTCCAATAGCCGCACATCACATTTGCGCCCCGCGCGACCAGCTCACCGGGCTTTCCAACTTCAACTTCCTCGCCAGACTCATCAATGATCCGCACATCGATTCCGGGACACGGCCGGCCACACGAGAGAAGCCTTTCCTCTGTGTGCTCATGGTCCTTGAGGCCGGTAAGAAAACCCGTTTCTGTCAGTCCATATCCCTGAACCAGTTTGAGATTCGGGAAGGCCAATCGCATTCGACGGATCAGATCGGGGGACATGGGGGACCCGCCATACGCGAGGTGCTTTAAGCTGCTCAAGTCATATTTCTTGAGATCCGGAAATTGGCTCAGAAAATTGATCATCGTCGGTACTAACGCGGTGTGCGTGACGTGCTCACGCTCGACCATTTCGCAGAAATGCTGCGGGTTGAATTTAGGGATCGTGACCTGGCACGTACCGAAAGCCGGCGCCGCGAACATGAGCGGAAGATCGATGATGTGAAACATCGGCGCCGCGTGAAGATAAACGCCCCCTTCTTCGTAGGGTGTCCAGTAGTTGAGAAAGTGGACGTTCGCCAGTACGTTGGCGTGACTCACGGCAACACCCTTCGGGTGGCCGGTCGTGCCGCTCGTATAGACGAGGGCCAGGATCGCTCCGGGGTCATAGATTGCATGCGGAGCTGGTTCGTTCGAGATTTCCAGCGGCTCCTGGTCGAGTACCAGATCCCAGGGCAGCCGCACGCTGGGGACTGGCAACGAGGAGTGTCGGATCAGGCCTCGCGGGCTCGCATCCGCGAGCACATGGTCGATTTCCGTGGGCGATAGACGCGTATTCAGCGGGACCGCGATCACCCCCAGTCGGCTGCAAGCGTAGATCAACTCGATATACTCGGGTTCGTTCGGAAGAAGAATGGCCAACCGGTCTCCGCGCTGGCAACCGTGGCTGACCAGGGACGCGGCGACCCGCTCGACCCGCTCGTGACCTTCCTGAAACGTGGTGCGCTGCTCACCCGACGCCAGCGCCGTGTGCTGCGGATAGTATCGAAGTGCTCGTTCGACCGTCTGCGTATAGATCATCTGAGGGACCCCGCACGTTCGGTTCCCGTGAAATGCGGCGGCCGCTTCTCAACGAAGGCCGTGAAGGCTTCCTTGGCATCGGCAGAGCGCACGCGCGCGGCGAACTCCTCGTTCTCGCGTTTCGCTGCCAGCACAAGCTGGTCGCGGAGAGGCGCTTTCATTAATCTCTTGCAAGCTTGCAGCGCGGCAGCAGGCTTTTCCGCCAGCTTCTGGGCCGTCTCCGTCGCAGTGGCGAGCAGCTTCTGGTCAGGCACAACCCGGGTCACAAGTCCAAGCTCAAGAGCCCGCACCGCATCGAACGGCAGTCCCAACTGAATCAGCTCCGCCGCACGGAGGTATCCTGTTCGCGCCGGTATGGATTGGCTGCTTCCGAATTCCGGCACGAGCGCCAAATTGATGAATGGCAGTTGGAACTTCGCGCTCTCCCCCGCGTACACGAAGTCGCAATGAGTCAACATGGTCGTTCCGCCCCCCACGGCAGCGCCCTGCACAGCGACGACGATTGGCTTTTCGAAATTGATCAGCGCATTGACCAAACGGGCTTGCGGACTGTCGCCCGGCCCCGGAGGGTTCTTCAGGAAGTCTGCCAGGTCGTTACCCGCGCAGAACGAATCTCCCGCGCCGTGCCAGAGCACGACACGAATTTGATCGTCCTTGGCCGCCGTGTTGAGCAGTTCCGCCAGAGTGATGTACATGGCGGAAGTCATCGCGTTCTTCTTGGCAGGGCGATTGAGCTCGACGCGTAGGATGCTTCCGGATGTTTCCGTAACAATGTCGCTCATATTTCATCTCCTCTGACAGTTTGGGAGGAAATTATCCGACGGCCGCTGCCGCGCGTTCTTTCGCCTTCGGGACGGCGCCGCTCGCGTGCAAGCCGTCGATTTCGTCTGCGCTGAAACCGAGCTCCCGAAGAACTTCCTCGTTGTGCTCCCCAATTGCCGGGGCACGCCTGGCGGGCACTTTGGCCACGCCGTGAACCTGGATCGGACTGCTGATCGTCGAAGTCAGCTTGCCGCCGGCTCCTTCGAGCGGAACGACAATGTCGTTCGCGCGCAGTTGCGGATCGTCGATCACTTCCTCTGGCCCGCGCACGACGCCGAATGTGACGTGAACGCCATTGAAGACGTCATACCAATACGACATGGGCTGCGAAGAGAAGACTTCGTCCAGAATCGCGGTCAGCTGCGCCATGTTTTGAATCAGCTTGGCCGGATCGGAGAATCGCTGATCCTTAAGCAGATCCTCTCGGCCGATGGCTTTTGCCACGGCCGCTAACTTGTCTGGCAGGACGAGAAGAACGAACCAGGCGCCGTCGGAAGCCCGATACACATTCAGCGCCGCATTGGCGGGATTCTTTCGGTCGTGCGGCCCGTAGAACTTCGCCCCGCACAGTGCGGCCTGGATCGAAACGCTTGCCGACCACACTCCTTCAGCCAGGAGCGAGGTTGTTACATGCGATCCCTTGCCGGTGCGCTCGCGGCGATAAAGCGCCGTAACGATAGCGCTATAGAGACCGACGGCGGTAGCATTATCGCCGCTGCCAGCCACTGGCCAGGTCGGCGGCTGGCCGGCATCACGCGTCATCGACAGCAAACCGCTTCGCGCCCAGTAGGCCGTGATGTCGAATCCAGGGAGCTCCGCGTCGGGACCTTTTTCGCCGAAGCCCGTCACATCCGCATAAATGAGGCGCGGATTCCACTTTACGACGTCGTCGTACTCGAGTTTCAATTTCTTGCGTGCGGGATGCGGCGTGTTGACGATGAACACGTCGGCCCATTTGACCAGCCGCTCGAGGACCTGCTGGGCGCTCGGCGACTTCAGATCGAGGGCGATGCCGCGCTTGTTGCGGTTTTGCAAATGAAAGGGATAGGGGTCTTTCGCTTGCGGCTGCGGGGGGACCTTGTGGCCGATTCTCCACGTATCACCCGTGGGCGGCTCGACCTTGATCACGTCTGCGCCAAAGTCGGATAAGATCACCGCGGCGCTGGGGCCCGCAATGAAACTCGCGAAATCCACTACCTTCAATCCCGAGAAGATATTTTCAGTCGTCATGAGAAGCTCCTGATTGATTTCCAGACTGATTTCGCCGCACACGATACATTGTGCGTAGTGCGTAGGGTGGGCTGTGCCCACCGGTCGCTTGGGGTGGGCACAGCCGCTGTTCCCCTACCTCCCCGCGAATTGCGGGGCACGCTTGGCGAGGAAGGCCTGCGTCCCCTCCTTTTTGTCTTCTGTCCCGGCACAAAGCCCGAACAGAGACGCTTCCAGTGACAGGCCCTCGTCGAGACTGGCCTCGAATCCCTTGTTGACCGCTTCGAGGGAGTATTTCACCGCGATCGGAGCGTTGGAAAAGATCTTCCGGAGAATCGCTTCGGCGCGCTTGATGAGGTCCGCGGCCGGCACGACTTCATTGACGAGCCCGATGCGATACGCCTCCTGGACGCTGATCATTTCTCCGGAAAGAATGAGCTGCAGGGCGCGCCCCTTTCCGACGAGTCGTGGCAGACGCTGTGTTCCGCCACCACCAGGAAGGAGGCCGAGGGCAACCTCGGGCTGGCCGAATTTTGCGTTCTCCGAGGCCACACGGATCGTGCAGGCCATCGCCGTCTCGCAGCCGCCGCCCAGGGCGAAGCCGTTAACCGCCGCGACCACCGGTTTGCCAAGGTTCTCGACGAGGTTGAGGACGGCTTGGCCGTAACTGCTGGACTTCTCGGCCTCGACGGCGGTGATATGCGCCAGCTCGCTGATGTCGGCTCCGGCGATGAAGGCTTTGTCACCCGCTCCGGTCAGAATCACTCCGCGGATTGTGGTGTCCTCGCCCGCGTCCTCGAAGGCCTCTCGCAGATCCTCCCACGTCCGTTGACTCAAGGCGTTGAGCACCTTCGGTCGATTAACGGTGACATAGGCAATGGAATCCTTCTTTTCGTAAAGAAGGGTTTCGAATGTTGTCGGTGAACTGACACTCATAAATCGTCTCCTGCTATGAAACGTGGTGCGGCTTTGTCACTCCGGCTGAAACACGCGACGATCAGCAGGCCTATACAAAGGCGCTGAAGCCGGTGATCGCCTTGCCGACGATCAGGTTTTGCATCTGATACGTGCCTTCGTATGAGTAAAGGGCTTCGCAATCGGCGAAGTACCGTGCGACGTGATAGTCCGTCGTGACGCCGTTCCCGCCAAGGATTTCCCGCGCCCACGCGACCGTCTCGCGCATCTTGGATGTGGTGAACGCCTTCGACAGCGCCGCGTGGGCGTCCGTCAACTTCCCTTCGGCGTGCAATTGCGCCATGCGCCCCACCAGGCACTGGCAGGCCGTGATGTTGGCAAGCATCCGGGCGAGAAGATCCTGAACGAGCTGGAACGAGCCGATCGGCTTCCCGAACTGCAGACGCTCCTGGGCGTACTTGACCGCGTGCTCGTAGGCGCCCATCTGGCATCCGGTCGCCTCCCACGCCACGAGGTAGCGCGTCATCTTCAGGACGCGGGCAGTGTCACGGAACGATTTGCCCTCCTGGAGATGGTTCGCTTCCGGCAGTCGAACGTCCGTCATCGTGATCTCGCCGTTCTGAACAACCTTCAGCGCGATCTTGTTCTGGATCTTTTCCACGCTGAAGCCGGGCGTCGTCTTGTTCTCGACGAGGAACGCCTTGACCTGGTTGTCGGCGACGTCGCGCGCCCAGATCACCGACACATCACACCACGGCGAATTGCCAATCCACCGTTTCTGGCCATTGAGGACCCACGTGTCCCCGTCGTGTTTCGCCGTTGTCGTGAGGCCGCCCGAAGCCCCCGAGCCGACGAGCGGCTCGGTCAGTCCGAAGCAGCCGATCTTTTCGAAGCGGGCCATCTGCGGCAGCCATTTCTGCTTCTGCTCTTCCGAGCCGGTTGCGTAGATGGAACCCATGGCAAGACCGTTGTGCACCCCGAAGAACGTCGCGATCGACGAGTCGACGCGCGACATCTCCATGGCGACCAGGCCAAACAGGAGCGCACTTCCGCCGCGGCAGCCATAGCCCTCCATGCCCAGGCCGCCGATATTGAGTTCCTTGAAGGCCGGGAGCAGTTCGAAGGGGAACGAGTCTTCGACCCAGTACTTGTTGATGATCGGTGCGACCTTCGTCTCCATGAACGAACGCACCTGTTTCAGCAGCGCCCGTTCTTCCTCGCTCAACGTGTCGGCGAGCTGGTAAAAGTCGCTGTTCGGCGCAGGCAGTGGCTTTCGCGCGGTCCCTTTTACGTCGCGTGTGCTGGGCTTCACTGGGGTTTCCACGTTCATGGTCGTGTCCTCGTTCCTGGTTGTGGCAAGTTCCGGGGCTAATGCGGTGAGTTCTCTTCCACGCCGCCCGTTACCTCGCGGATCTCGGGGATTCCGGCGACGCATCGTCCTCAACGCAACGCGTGTACCAAAACCGGCACGATGAAATTTTCTCGGCGGGTCCCGACCAGGAGAAGACTTCGAATCCATTGCCGGATTGCGATTTCCTGCGGGAAATGTGCCGCAAATGGCACACGAACGCAGGATGACGAGGTGCGACTGAGAAACTTCGGACCAGCGGACGGTCGTGCGCGCGGTAAGTGATTTACCGCACCGAGCGGAACATCTGCCACGACCACAAGTCGGCCGAAGGGCGGGCCCGCTTTTGTGAAGCGCCGGAGCTAGGCTGGCTCGTCTTCTTGCGCTTCGCCTGGGCGCGAAATTGACAGCCCCAGGTCCCGGAGCTTCGTGCGCAAGGTTTGCCGAGCGATCCCCAGCACGAGAGCAGCCTGCTGGAGATTGCCGCGCGTCTGCTCCATGACGCGCGCCAGCAACAGTCGGTCCACCTGCCGGTGCGTCTCCGCGTACAGGTCACGAACGTCGGAGTCGACCCGTTGCCGGATTACGAACATCTCCACGCCGGGCTCTGCTGCGGTCGTGGGCGGCGGAGCGACTACGTCAGACTTCCCCACAGTTTCTGGTAAGAAGGCCGGAAGCAGGACGGCACCGCTGGTTTGAAGCAGGGCCTGTTTGAGGACGCTCTGCAACTCCCGAATGTTGCCGGGCCAGGAGTAGCCGCGCAAGCGGGCGATTGTCTCCGGGGCCACCTGGCGCACGTCGCGCCCTAACTCCCGACTGAAGCGCCGCACGTAGTGCTGCACCAGGAGGGGCTGGTCGTCGATGCGCTCCCGCAGGGGTGGGAGGTGGATGGTGAACACGCCCAACCGGAAGTACAAATCGGGCCGGAACTTGCCTTCCTCCGACCACGCCTTCAGATCGCGATGAGTTGCGGCGATCAGCCGGACGTCGGTGCTGATCGTCTCGTTGCCTCCGACGCGCTCGAACGTCTGCTCCTGGAGTACGCGCAGCATCTTGGCCTGGGTGGCCGGCGGCATGTCGCCAATCTCATCGAGGAACAGCGTGCCCCCGGAGCACTGCTCGAACTTGCCGATGCGGCGGCGGTCGGCCCCGGTGAAGGCACCTTTTTCGTGACCGAACAACTCGCTCTCCAGCAAGTTCTCCGGGATCGCAGCACAATTCAGCGCCAGGAATGGCGCCTTGGCGCGGGGGCCATGCTGGTAAATTGCGCGGGCCACCAGCTCCTTGCCAGTGCCACTCTCCCCCGTGATCAGCACGGGAAAGCTATGGTCGGCAACACGGCCGATGGCTTTGTAGGCTTCCTGCATCCGGGGGCAGCAGCCGATGATGACTTCGCCAGGGAGCTCTTCGTCGGGCGGCGTCTCTGCGACAACGGCCGGCTCGCGCATCAACCGAGAGACTTTCAGCGCCTCATTGATGATGTGGTCCAGTTTTTGCAGGTCGATCGGCTTGAGCAGGTAGTCATAAGCCCCATGCCTCATCGCCTCGATGGCCGAGTCGGCCGACCGGACCACAGTGACAAAGATGACCGGGATGCGGGCATCGATTTGGCGCAGGCCCTTCAAGGCCTCGAGGCCGGACTGGTCGGGAAGGCGGAGGTCGAGGAGAATGACGTCCGGGAGCTCAGCGGTGACCTGCTCCAGTCCTTCCGCGGCGGTGCGAGCAATCTCAATGCGGTTTTTCGGGGCGGGAAACAGGTGCGCCACCCTCTCCGCCAGCAAGTCCGGGTCGTCATCGATCAGCAGCAAATTGGCCATAGTCTGCGAGACCCACGCGAAGAGCACACATCCGCAGCGCGGTGCTCATTGTACGATTCCGTCAGGTAGAAGGCCATGACATGAGTGGCTCCGACAGTATCAACGACATCCGGCAGGAGGAGCGGGAGCTGCGGGAGCGGGAGTGGCAGCTCGACTCGCTCATGGGGCATCTTCCTGGCCTGGCCTACCGGGCCCTGGCCGACGAGTATTGGACCTGCTTGTTCGTCAGCAAGGGCATTGAAGACGTGACCGGCTACACGCCCGACGACTTCATTTCCCGTCGCGTCAATTACATCGACATCATGCTTCCCGAGGACCGGCAAGCGACGCGCGAAACGATCCTGACTGCGTTGCAGCAACAGGGGACGTATGAGGACGAGCACCGCATTCGGCATAAGGACGGCTCAATCCGCTGGATCTGGGCGCGCGGGCACGGTGTTTTCGCCCCGGACGGGTCACTGCGTTTCCTCGAGGGGCTGAATCTGGACATCACCGCCCGCAAGCAGGCCGAGGCGGCGCTGCGCGAGAGCGAGGAGCGGTTCCGGAACCTGACCGAGACACTGCCGCAACTCGTCTGGTCGGCGACGCCGGATGGCACATGCGATTACTTCAGCTCGCAGTGGACGGAGCACACCGGTGTTCCCGAGGCGGCACTGCTCGGCTGGCAATGGCTCGAGACGCTGCACCCGGACGACCGCGAGCCGACACGGCGCTTCTGGCTGAATTCGGTCGCAGGGCACCACGCTTACGACATCGAATACCGGGTTCGTCGCCGCGACGGCGAGTATCGCTGGTTCAAGACGCGCGGCACACCGATCCGCGACACCGGCGGGAATATCGTTAAATGGTTCGGCACCTGTACTGACATCACGGAGTTGCGCGACAGCGAGGGGCGGTTTCGCGGGATTTTCGAGAACGCCGCGGTCGGCATCGCCCAAACACACCCGAGCGGCCGCTTTCTGCGCCTTAACGAGAAGTTTTGCAGCATCGTCGGCTACACTCGCGAGGAGCTGCTTCAGAAGACGTTCCAGGACATCACGCATCCCGACGACGTCGCCATAGGAGTCTCCGCGCTGGCCGCGCTCCTGCGTGGCGAATCGCTTTCAATTGAGTATGAAAAACGCTACATCCGCAAGGACGGTTCGTCCGTCTGGGCTGAGTTGTTCATTTCGCTGCAGCGCGACGCAGCCGGCGAGCCCGCGTACGCCGTCGCGGTGATCCAGGACATTTCGGAGCGCAAGCGGCTGGACGCGGAGCTGCGGCAGGCGAAGGATGCGGCAGAGGCGGCCAACCGTGCCAAGGACGAGTTCCTCGCCAACGTCAGCCACGAAATCCGCACCCCCATGAATGCCATCATCGGCATGACTGAACTCGTGCTCGACACTCCCCTGGACGAGGATCAGCGGCAAGGCTTGAATACGGTCAAGTCGGCGGCCGACAACCTGCTGGGGATCATCAATGACCTGCTCGACTTCTCCAAGATCGAGGCCGGCAAGTTGGAGCTGATCCAGGCCGATTTCTCCCTGCGGGGGGCCGTCGGAGATACCTTGCGCGCCTTGGCTGTGCGAGCCCACAAGAAGGGGCTGGAGCTGATCTACCAGGTGCAGCCGGACGTACCGGACCCCCTGATCGGTGACGTCGGACGTCTGCGCCAGGTGCTCCTCAACCTGGCGGGTAACGCGGTCAAGTTCACCGACGAGGGTGAGGTCGTCGTGCACGTCGAAATGTGCAAGGGTGACGCTCCTCCGTCTCCGGCGGCGGGGGACGTTGGTCTCCGCTTCACGGTGCGCGACACAGGTATCGGCATCCCGGCCGAGCAGCAGGAGCGCATCTTCCGGGCCTTCGAGCAGGAGGACACATCCACGACACGCAAGTACGGCGGCACCGGCCTGGGTCTGACCATCGCCGCGCGACTGGTGGACCTCATGGGTGGAAGCATCACTGTGGACAGCGCGCCGGGCCGGGGCAGTACGTTCACCTTCACGGCGCGCTTCGGCCGACCCGCCTCCGGCGGGCACGCCACGGAGTCTGGCTCGGCTCAGCCGGCCGACCCTCCGGGAGCCCGGCTCAAAAACCTGTCTGTGCTGATAGTCGACGACAATGGGACCAATCGGCAAATCCTGGAGGAGTGGCTGCGCAACTGGCAGATGAACCCCACCGCGGTAACTGACGGAATGGCAGCCATGGATGCCCTGTGGCATCGCGCTGCCAATGATGGACCATACGCCCTTGTGCTGCTGGACGCCCGCATGCCTGACGCGGATGGCCTGACAGTCGCCGCCATGATCCGGGAAAGAGCGGAACTCGCTGCCACACGCATCATCCTGCTGACGTCCGGAGAGCGGCCTGGCGATCCGGCCCGCATTCGCGAACTGCGAATCGACGCCCAGTTGCTCAAGCCGGTCCAGCAGGACGAGTTGCTCGAAACGATCTACCGTGTCATGAGTCGGTCTCAAGGTAGTGCCTCGCCGCTGGCCCGGACGAGATCCCGCCAGCCGGCGGGGGCAGCGCCAGTCCCGGCGTCGTCGCCGCTCCAGATCCTTGTGGCCGAAGATAATGAGTTAAGCGCGCAAGTCCTGGAGCAGTCACTCGTCCGGCAGGGACATCGTGTGCGGGTGGCGAGCAACGGCCGAGAAGTACTTACTTTGGCGGAACAAGGGGGTTTTGACCTGGTGCTCCTGGACGTTCACATGCCGGAGCTGGACGGATTTCAGGTTGTACGGGCAATTCGGGAGCGGGAGTCGACCGCCGGGGGACACCTGCCAATCATCGCCTTGACGGCGCGCTCCCGGAAAGAGGATCGCGAGCGCTGTCTCGCAGCCGGCATGGATGATTTCCAGACCAAGCCGATCCGTCCGGCGGACCTGTTGGCAGCCATCGACCGGGTCCAGAGAGCTCATTCGTCTCGCCAATCCCGCAAGCGGGACCTGGTCGACGCGCCGGTGCTGTTGGCCGCCTGCGGCGGCGACTCAACCCTGCTCAGGAGGATGTGTCGGACGCTCACGGCGCGCGTCCCAGAGCATCTTGCCGCGCTCCGAGAGGCGCAGCGTGAGAAGAACTCGCCGCGGCTTCGCGAAGCGGCTCACAAATGCTGCGGGATGCTCTCAGAGTTTTCGGCGGTCGCCGGCGATCTGGCCGGCAATCTTGAGGATCTTGCGGCAGGTACACAGCTTGATCACACCGCTCCCATCCTGGAACAGCTTGAAACGACAGCCCATGAACTCGTCAAGCAGATCGATGGGATCAGCGTCGAGGAGTTGCGCCATCAAGCCGAAGGGATGTCAGGGGAGTGAGAATCAAACCAAGGCCGTCCCCGCAATCGTCGGAAGGCAGAGAACAAACGTCAAATCGATGAGTGCCACGGCGACCGTCGCGAATGAGAGTGCCGACCAACCGCCGAGGAGGACTGCGGCAGCTCCAGCCGCGAGAGCCAGGATGATTGCTTCCGACTTGGCACCAGAGCGGATGCCGCCATGATCCTCGAAATCGCGGACGATGCATCCAAAGGCTCGCGATTCACGCAGCCATTCGTTGAGCTTGGGACTCGAACGAACCAGGAAGAAACTCGATGCCAGGCCGAGGGACAATGTTGGTATTCCCGGCACGACGATGCCGACAATCGCCACCGAGAGACAGCCTCCGGCCGCAGTCAGATAGAACAGGCGCGTCAGGCCCGACGCCTTCATCCTGGCAGGGATTGGACGAGAGGCCGGCGGCGCGACTGATCCATCCGATTCCCATCGGCGGCCCATACGGAACGCGGTCTCGCTGGAATTGGTCTGGAAGTGCGCGGTCCTGATCACGCCGCGTGCAAATGGTCCCGTCCCATGGTGCCCGTTGTACGTCGAAGCACTCTGGAGACAATCCGAGATTTCGATCAAGGCTTCGCGAGGCGTTCGCTGAAATTCGTCGTAAGTGATCGTGAAGGTTCCCAGGAGTCGATCGATCTGGACCGACTCAACGGCCGGATGGCGCATGACTCTTTCGGTGAACTTGATTGCCATAGGTTCCCCATGTCGTAGCAGCAGACCGGCGGCACGCACAAAGATTCGTCCAGGGGAAGCCTTGACCATAATACGTGGGGCATCGTGATGGAAAGTGTTGACAGCTTTCATGCGTAAGTGACTCCCATTTGCTCCACAAGTGCGCACGGTTCAGCACCGTGACCGTTTTCCGTGATCAACAAGCGTTCGCGCTCTAATCATTCGCGCACAGTGCGTCGAGTCGCCGATGGGCCATGGTTTTTCTCGGGTGTCAGGTCTCCATCAGCCATTCAGGAAATCGAAAGCCCGATCTCGCGGACTTTCAGACGCAGAGTCTGCCGCGCGATTCCCAACAGGAGCGCGGCTTCGTGTTTGTTCCCCTGGGTGTACTTGAGGACTCGCGGCAACAGCACCCGATCGAGCTGCCGATGCGCATCCACATACAGCTCGCGCACGTCAGACGCGAGGCGTCCGCAGACCACGAACGTATCCGTGCTCGACTCCGCATCGGCCGGCGACGGGTCGACTGCTGTGTCGGGCGCTCCAGGAAGCTCCGGCAGGAATGCCGGTAGCAGGACCGAACCGGTGCTGTGGAGCAGCGCCTGCTTGAGAACGCTCTGCAACTCCCGGATGTTGCCCGGCCAGGAGTAGTTCCGAAGTCGCTCCAGGGCCTCCGGACCTACCTGCCGCACTTCGCGCCCCAGTTCGCTGCTGAAGTGCCGCACGTAGTGCTGCGCCAACAGTGCCAGATCTTCCCCCCGCTCTCGCAAGGGAGGCAACGGAATGTTGAACACGCTCAGCCGGTAATAGAGGTCGGCCCGAAATTTTCCTTCGGCCGACCAGCCTTTCAGGTCGCGGTGGGTGGCGGCAATGACTCGTACATCGGTGCGAATGGTCTCGTTGCCGCCGACACGCTCGAATGCCTGCTCGTGGAGCACGCGGAGCAACTTGGCCTGGAGTGCCAGGGGCATGTCGCCGATTTCGTCGAGAAAAATGGTGCCGCCATGGCAATGCTCGAATTTGCCGATGCGGCGGCGGTCGGCGCCGGTGAAAGCGCCCTTCTCGTGCCCGAACAATTCGCTTTCCAGAAGTTGCTCCGGGATTGTTGCGCAGTTGAGAGCCAGGAACGGCCCATCGGCACGCGGGCTGTGCTGGTAGACGGCGCGGGCAACCAGTTCCTTTCCGGTGCCGCTTTCTCCTGTAATCAAAACGGGGACGCTTTGATCGGCCACGCGCCCGATCGCCTTGTAGACCTCCTGCATGGCAGGACAATACCCGACGATCGCACCTTCGATGTGGACGTCGGTCGCAACCTCATCCAACGCGTCGGGCTGACGCAGGTGCGCCGCGGCCTCCAGCGCATTGCCCAGGGCGCCCTGCAATCGATGCAGGTCGAGCGGCCGGAACAGGCATTCGTAAGCACCCTGCCTCATGACTTCAATCGCCGCGTCGGCGCGCCTGGACTCAGTCACGAAGATGACAGGCACCCGCGAGTTGATGCCGCGGATCTGCTGGTAAACGTCGAGCCCGGACCCATGCGGCGAATCCAGCGCGAGGACAATCACGTCGGGGGTGTGGGAGCGGACGTCCTGAAGCGCTTCATCACCGCTGGTAACGACGTGGACCTGATGCAACGGCGCGGGGAACGTCCGCCTTAACTGATTCGAGATTGGCCCCGGATCTCGATCGATCAGAAGCACGCGAGCGACCAGCTCGACGGCCCTGCCGCCCGGAATGGCAGGGGCCCTGGAAGAAAGGACATGGCTCGGTTCCGGGAATGCGGATGACTTTCGTTGCGGAGCTCTTCTTGGCGTCTTGGGAATGTCATTCGTTATCTCGCGAGCCTCTGCGTTCGGTTGAAATCGATCGTGGAGTGCGAAACGGCTTGATCGGCAAGTCATGGTTACCTGCGACATTTGCGTTGCTCCTTTTGCGGTCGGCACGCGGCCCCTTTTGACTCGCGTCGCGCGCTGATTGTCTGCTAGCTCATTCTTTCGCCACTATTCTGAGTGTAGCCAGCAGTCGGACAATGGAATCCGCGAAAGTCGGTTGCTCACTCTTCAGATGCTTTCCGGATACGTACATGACACAGTTCACCGCACGGGATACAATCCCGTTCTGGGAAGGCGCCCCCATTCGGGCGTGACGAGCGAGGGACTCGCTCCAGCACGGCGGCCGTCGGGGGACGGCTACCAGCCATTTCGTCTCTCCTCGGCTATCAGGCTAAGCGTAAGGGCTTTGCAGCCGGATTTTCGGTTTTGGTTTTGCGGGGCTCCGACTGGAGTTGTTATGGAACAGGAAAACACGACCGCCGCTGTCGAGCGCTACCTGGTCGAATTGCCGAACCCGGCCGGCGATTCCTCCGCCGAATCGGCAGTGCGGACCCTGTTGGATCGGTCGGTCCGCCGGCTGCACCAGCTCTGTGTTTCCTTCCTGTACAAGAGCTACCCGCGCCTGACCCGTCCGCCAATGAACCTGGAGGCTGATGAACTGCTGGGGGCCGTCGTCGAGCGGCTGCTCAAGGCGCTGCGCAAAGCGCGGCCAACCGGCGCGCGGCAGTTCTTCGCTCTGGCCAGCCAGCACCTGCGCTGGGAGCTGAATGAAATGGCTCGCCGCTTAGATGATCAGCCGGCCTTAGCGGAGCTGCTAGACGAATCGGTCCCCGCGCCGGCGAGCAGCGCTTCGGGCCTCACCCCGGACGCCCGCCGGATGCTTGAAGCGATCGAACGACTGCCGGAGGAGGAGCGGGAAGCATTCGAGCTGGTGCGCATCCAGGGGATGTCGCAGTCCGAGGCCGCCGGCGTGCTCGGGGTTTCGGCGGCGACCGTTAACCGGCGTTTGAGCCGGGGTCTCCAGGGGCTGGCCGCCGAGTTGGGCGATCTGTATCCGGATGACGAGGATGATCCTGGCGAGTCCTGATACGACTCGCGGCGTAGCCGTGCCATGACCGACGACCCACGAGTCCAGCAATTGATCGACGAGCTGCTCGCTTCGACCGCGACTCCCGAGGAGGTCTGCAAGTCGTGCCCGGAGCTGCTGCCCGTGGTTCGCAAAAAGTGGCGGCGAGTCCGCCGCCTCAGCGCCGACCTCGATTCTCTGTTCCCGCCCTCAGACCACGCGTTGCCGCCGCCTCAAGGGTCAGAATTGCCGCAGGTCCCGGGCTACGAGGTGGAGGCGGTGGTCGGGCGCGGCGGGATGGGGATTGTCTACCGCGCGCGGCACCTGCGACTCAATCGCCTGGTGGCGCTGAAGATGCTGCTGGTCGGCGCATGCGCCACCTCACAGGAACGGGCACGGTTTCAGCGCGAGGCAGAGGCAGTGGCCCGGTTGAAGCACCCGAACATCGTTCAGGTTTACGACGTCGGCGACAGTGACGGCCGACCGTATTTCACGATGGAGCTGCTCGATGGAGGCAGCCTGGCGCAGACGCTCTCGGGCGCACCGCAGCCCGCGCGCCGGGTGGTTGCGCTTGTGGCCACTCTGGCTGAGGCTGTGCACGCGGCGCATCAGGGCGGGATCGTGCACCGCGATTTGAAACCGGCCAATATCCTGCTCGCGGCCGACGGCACACCCAAGGTTGCCGATTTCGGGCTGGCGCGGCACTTCGAGGGAGAGCCGGCGCTGACATTGAGCGGCGCTCGAATTGGGACTCCCAGCTACATGGCCCCCGAGCAGGTGAGCGGGAAGGCCGGAACGATCGGTCCGGCCGCCGACATCTACGGCCTCGGTGCCCTGCTCTATGAAATGCTCACCGGCCGGCCGCCATTTCGAGGAGAGACGGCATCCGAAACTGAGCGGCAGGTGATCAATGACGAGCCGGTCCCCCCCTCGCGATTGAACACAACACTATCGCGAGATCTCGAAACGATCTGTCTCAAATGCCTCTCCAAGGAACCGAAGCGTCGCTACGCCAGCGCCGCGGCGCTGGCCGACGACCTGAACAGGTTCAGTGAGGGACGGCCAATCTGGGCCCGGCCCGTGGGTTTGGCAGAGCACACCTGGAGGTGGTGCAGGCGCAACCCGACCGTAGCGGGGCTCCTGGTTACGGCGCTGGCCCTCGTCGGGTTGGCTGTGGGCGGCGGGTTCTGGCTCGAACGACAGCAGGCCGACCGGCGAGCGGAAAGGTCCCTGCAGGAAAAACGGGAGTCGATGGCCGTGGAGATCGCGCTGGAGAAGGCGGCCGACTTGAAGAAGCAGGGCCGATGGCCGGAGGCGCGCGCTGCGCTGGAGGGGGCACCCAGTCTTAAGGACGCCCCGGCCCTGGCGGATCTCCGTGAACGCATGGACCATGCTCTCGCTGACGCGCGCATGGTGACCAGGCTTGAGGAGATCCCGCTCCGACAACTGGAAGTCCGGGGCGCCTCGGGGCATCGCCAGTATGCGGACGCCTTCCGGGAGTACGGAATCGACTTGCAAGCGCCGCAGCCGGCGGAGGCGGCGGTGCGAATCCGCGAGTCGGCCATTCGCGAGACGCTGCTGGCGTTCCTCCACGACTGCCTGCTCTTCTGGGGATCGGAGGCGGAAAAGGACCAGGTGGCGGCTATCCTGGACCGGGCGGATGACGATGACTGGCGACGACGACTCCGTAAGACGCTACGGGGGACATACGACCCTGGCGAGCGGCACTATCTCTTACAAGCGCCGGAAGCCCCTGACCAGCCGCCGCTGATCCTCGGCGGGCTGGCCTACTCCATCATAAACCAGGGCATCGAGGGAGAGGAGTCGCTGGCCCTTGTGAGAGCGGCTCAGATGCGCCACCCCGAGGATTTTTGGATCAATCTCCATCTGGGTGGCATCTTGCTGACGAAACGCACGGGGGAAGCCGTCGGCTACTTTCGCGCGGCGGTGGCCAGCCGTCCCGAGAGCAGTCAGGCCTACATCATGTTGGGCCGAGGCCTGCACGACTCCGGCGACACGGACGGTGCCATCGCCGCTTTCAGGAAAGCCATTCCACTGCGTTCAAATCGCTGCGCTCCCAGAGACCTGGCCAGAGCCCTGGCCTCAAGAGGCGGGCTGGAAGACGCGCGTGCGGCCTGGGCAAAGTTGCTTGAAGCGTCTCCACCGGATTACGACCCCTGGGATGGATACGCCCAGCTTTGCGCATTCCTCGGCAACGAGGAAGCGTACCGCTGGGCCCGCAATGCCCTCCTCGAACGATCCAGAGACAGCACTGACCAATGGGCTATGGCCGAGCGCGACGGCCTGGCCTGTCTGCTCCAGCCGGCGTCCCGGGAAGATCTCCGGCGCGCAGTCGCACTCGTAGACCGAGCTGTAGCAACGGGACCGAAGTTCTTTCCTGACAAAGTCTGGGTCCAGTTCGTCGAAGGACTCGCGACATATCGCCAAGGCCGAAATCAGCAAGCCGTACCTTTGCTGGAAGAGTCGGCGGCGCTCCTCCCCAACCGCGCCGGTCCACGATTGGCGCTGGCCATGGCCCAGTTCCGATCGGGTTGCCCGGTGGAAGCCCGCAAGACACTCGCGGCCGCCGTCCAGGCATATAACTGGATGGAGTCTCAGGCGGACCACCCCGCAACCTGGGTCAGCCACGTGCTCCGCCGCGAGGGTGAGGCCCTCATCCTGCCAAACCTGGCGGCATTTCTTCGGGGTGAGTATGAGCCGCAGGACAACGATGAGCGTCTCGCGCTGGTGGGGGTCTGTCAGGCCCAGGGCCGCTTTCACGGCGCGGCGCGGCTATACGCCGAGGCCTTCGCGGCCGATCCGGACCTGGCGGACAACTTGACCACAGAATGCCGGTTCCGTTCAACGGAAGAGGAACCATTCTACGAGCGAGTCGAATCCATTAACACGGAAGCCCGTTATCTCGCGGCCCGGTGCTCCGCCCTGGCGGGTTGTGGGCTGGGGAAGGACAGCGCCGATCTCAACCGGGCCGAGCGGGAACGTTGGCGGCAGCAGGCACGCACATGGTTGCGGGCCGATCTGGCCTTGTGGGCGAAGTCGCTGGACGGCGGTTCCCAGCAGGACTTGGTTCTCGCCAGGAGGATGTTGACGCACTGGCAAATCGAACTGGACCTGGCCGGGATACGTGACCCGAAGGCACTGGATGAGGTGTCCGCGGAGGAGCGCAACGATTGCTTTGCGCTGTGGGATGAAGTCGGTGCCGTGCTCCGACAAATCGCGGTGCAGGAACGGGCCCTCGTGGTTGACCCGAAACGCGCAGATCCCCGATGGGCCGTGCCAACCGAGCTGATGCAGCAGGGAAGGCTTGAAGAGGCGCGGGTCGCCTGGCAGTCCGCTCTTGTGGGCAATCCGCTGGATCACAATGCCTGGTTCGGGTATGCCGAGTTGTGCCTGTTCCTCGGCCGGGAGGACGAATATCGCCGCGCACGGCTGGACCTGCTCGCGAGATTTTTCATCACCAAAAATCCTTACTTCGCGGAGCGCACGGGCCGGGCTTGTCTGCTCCTGCCTGCGATCGGGGATGAGCTGCACCAGGCCGTCGCCCTCGCCCGGCGCGCCGCAGCGGCTGACCCGTCGGTTCACTCAAGCGCCCACCCCTGGTTCCAATTCGCCCGGGGTCTGGCGGAATATCGTGAGGGGAAATTCGACGAGGCCATTTCCACAATGCGCGGCGATGCGTCGCACCTGTATGGACCCATGACCCGTTTCGTCCTCGCCATGGCCCTGCACCAGGATGGACAGTTGGACGAAGCTCGGAAGACATTCGCGGCGGCTATTATGTGCTACGATTGGCGGGCGGCTAAGGCGCGCGACCACGATTCGTGGATCTGCCATTTGCTCCGTCGGGAGGCCGAAAGCGTGGTCGTCCCCAACTTGCCTGCCTTCCGGCGCGGAGAGTACCGACCGCAAGACGATGACGAGCGTCTCGCCCTGCTCGCGGGCCAGCTCGCGAGCTGTGAGTTCGAGGGCCTTCAGGGCGCTGCCGCCCGACTCTACTCCGAAGCCTTTGCCGTGCAGCCCAGGCTGGCCGAAGACGTACTTGCGGCCACGCGCTACCATGCCGCCCGCGCGGCGGCGCTGGCGGGCTGCAGTCAGGGCCAGGACGCTGACCGGTTGAATGACGAGGAACGTGCCCTCCTGCGCCGGCAAGCACTCGACTGGCTCCGCCAGGACCTCACCTGGTGCGTCCAGCGGCTCGACGACGGCAATGGGGAGACCAATGCCTGGAGCCGGCAGCGGCTGCAATTCTGGCTAGGGGATCCTGATCTGGGCGGCGTTCGCGCCAATGACGCCCTCGCCAGGCTGCCGGACGAGGAAC
>Ga0137463_1000204_pt1 | contig 22593 bp, 19 predicted proteins | sample EasRivERMGT800_2_FD_102333 | JGI IMG/M metagenome (GOLD analysis project Ga0137463, IMG submission 102333) | Soil microbial communities from meander-bound floodplain in the East River, Colorado, USA - East River MetaG ERMGT800_2 | ecosystem: Environmental > Terrestrial > Soil > Floodplain ...
CGACATTACACCATCCCTGAAAATACCACAAAACAAGAACCATCCGGTTCCTCTTTCCAGGCGCAAATGGCATGCCGAGAGTGGCGAAAATGTAAGGGACTTGTGTGTAAGGATGAGAGCTCCGCTTGGGGACGCATCGTGCGAAGCTCCTGCTCCGCGTATGCTCATCGCGCTGGCCCGACCATCTCACGCACGTGCCGGTGCCCACTTCGCCGGAAGCCGCCGCGACTCATTGGCCGCGCGCAGTAGACACGCGAAGCGGGAGCTTCGCACATGGGGTTCCCAAGCGGAGCTTGGGAACCAGGGATCTACGCGCGTTCTTTCGCGGAGCGAAAGACGACAATGAGCATCACTGCTTGAGCAGCCCTTCAGCCTCGGCGGCTGCCGTTGTGCCGGGGAACTTGTCGATCACTTCCTGAAGTCGCTTGCGGCCCGCGTCGGTGCGGCCGTCGTTCAGCAGGATGGTCGCCAGCTTGAGGGCCGCCCGGGCTTTGTCCTCCAGGGGCCGGGCGTCATCCCGGGCCTTCCAGAGGGCGCGATTCTGGGCGAGCTCCTGGGCTTTCCTGGCGGCCGCCTGATCCTGGCGTTCCTGCCAGGCTCGCTGTCGGCCATCGGCCAGCAACTGGGCATGGCCCGGCATCCGGAAGATTTCGACTCCTTCGAGCAGTGCCGTGATGGGAAAAAAGCTGTCGTCAGACCGCCCGACCATGATCCGCCACTGCACCGGGACGCGCACACCGAAATCATTGCGGGCCGTGGCCACGCCGGAGGCCAGCCAGTGTTCGATCCGGTTGTCGGTTGTGGCGTTCACGCTTGAGAGCCGTTCGAAATGAATTTTCGTTTCCGGAAACTCAGCCGAGTCCGGCGACTTGAGGTTGGGGGTGATGAGCTTCATCGCAAATTCGCGAGCGGCTGCGGCGACACCGGCGTCGGGATCGTCAAGCTCGAGCGGGGCCAGCTGGCTGTACGGCGGGACTTCCGCAGCTTCTGCCGGATCGCCGGTGGGTGGTTCGAAGAAATGCCAAGTGCGGCGGGAAAGATTCACTGCCGAGTCGCTGCGATGGATCGCAGCGATCACACCAGTGATCAGCAGCGCCCCGATCGCCAGCGCTCCCAGCCATCGCACTGCGATTTCTTTCTGTTTCAACACGCCGTTAACTTATCGGCTGGCCGCTGGACCTTCAACCGGCCTGACCCCTCGTCAAGTTGACCGCGCCGGACGCAGCCGATAACTTCGCTTATTAGAACCTCCTGCCCGGTCCTCCACGATTCGTGCTTCCTCTATGATTCTTCTCAAGGACCAGACTGCCGCCGAGCTGGGCGAGGCGCTGGCAGAACTTGCGCCTCCGCCGCGAGTCGTGCGGCAGTTGCATGCCGACGCCGTCCGCCGGGGCGCAGTTGAGATTCCGACCGAGCTTACCAACGTCTCGAAGCGGCTCCTGGCCCAGATCCGTGAACGGGCCACGATTCCGCGTTTGGAACTAATCGATAAAGTCGTTTCACCGCAGGATGGTTTCGCAAAGTACCTGTTCCGCGGCGACGGGGCGGGACAGTTCGAAGCAGTGCGGATTCCCCTGTTGCATCGGCCGGGTGACGAAAAATACGTGGTCTGCGTCAGTTCGCAGGTGGGCTGCGCGCTGGGCTGCGTCTTTTGTGCCACCGGCCGGATGGGTTTCGAGCGTAACCTCGCCACCTGGGAAATCGTCGATCAGGTGACGCAGATTCAGGCCGATTCGGCGTACCCGGTCCGCGGCATCGTCTTCATGGGGATGGGGGAGCCACTCCTCAACTATGATCGGGTGATGCGGGCGGCCCGCATTTTTTCCGAGCCATGCGGGATGGCGATCAAAGGGAAGGCGATCACGATTTCGACCGTCGGCATCGTCCCGGCCATTCGCCGCTTCACTGCCGAGAGGCGTCCGTACCGTCTGATCATCTCGTTGACGGCGGCACGCTCCGACCAGCGAGCGGAGTTACTGCCGATCGAGCGTGTCTACCCGCTCCCCGAGCTGATGGCGGCGGCCCGTGAATACCACGCCGCGACGCGTAGGCGCGTGACGCTGGCCTGGACTGTCCTGGCAGGAATCAACACGAGCCGCGACGACGCCCGGGCGCTGGCCGAACTGACCCGGGACTTGCCGATCCTGCTCGATCTGATCGACGTGAACGACCCGACGGGCCAGTTTCGCCGGCCCGACACTGCCGAGGCCAACGCCTTCCGCGATGCCCTGAGCGAAGAACTGGCGATGCCGGTGCAGCGCCGCTACAGCGGCGGGCAGGATATCCACGGCGCCTGCGGCATGCTGGCGGCGACAGTCGCCGCCGATTGAGGCTGGTGGCTCGCTGCCGGCGCTGGAAACGTTGCCGTGAGTATGGCAAAATAGGGGTATCCCATCGCGTGCTGTTCAATCGTCCCGGGCCGGATCGCCCATTCAGATATTCAGATATAGAGGAGACCTCAATGCCGCTGCAAATGAAGACGTTGCGTGAAGTTTCGGTCGAATTGGGGATTCCCGAATCGGAAATCAAGGCGATGGTCGACATGAAGAAAGTGCGGGCGATTTTGAAGAAGGGGATGCCGACCTTTGCCCCCGATGAAATCGCCAAGATCAAACGGCAGCGCAAGACGCTCCCCGAATCGGCGAAAGTTTCGGCGGCAGCCGAAGTGGCGGCAGCTCAGCCCAAGCCGGCCGTTCCGCAACCTGCCACTGCGCGGCCGGCGGCAGCAGGTCCCGCGCCGCCGCGCCAAGCCCCGCCCCGGCCAGCGGCCCCTGCGCCGCCGCGAGCTGCCGTTCCCGCACCTCCCCGCGTCCCGGTTCCGCCGCGCGTCCCCGTTCCGCCTCGCAAGCCGCCGACGCAGTAGGCCGCGCTCGGAACACGCGATTACGAGACCAGTTCGCGGATCGGCTCGCCGGTTTCGACCAGGTACAGCGGACGCCCGGTGCGGTCGGGGAACGCGATCCCGCCGCCGTCGATGCCGAGATGGTGATAAACTGTCGCCGCAACGTCCTCGGGCGATAGCGGGCGATCGGTGACGTAGGCGCCCCGATCGTCTGATGCGCCGATGACGATTCCGCGCGGCACACGTCCGCCCCCCATCAGGACACTGAACGCGTGCCCCCAGTGGTCGCGGCCGGCGGCGTCGTTCATCCGCGGCGTGCGGCCGAATTCTCCCATCGCGACGACCAGCGTCTTTTCGTACAGACCGCGATCAATCAGGTCGCGAACGAGCGCCGCCAGGGCCTGATCGAACGGGGGCAACAATAGCTTGGCGCCCTCCGCCGTCGCGTGGCGCTTTTCGGTGCCGTGGTGGTCCCACGGTTGCGTATTGACCGTGACGAACGTGACGCCGCGCTCGACCAGCCGCCGCGCGAGCAGCGCGCTCTGGCCGAACTCGTGCCGACCGTAAACATCGCGAAGTGCAGCCGGCTCGGCGTTGATGTCAAAAGCCTCGCGGACGCGCGACCCGGTAAGCAGGTCGAACGCATTCTGATAGTGTTCGTCGAGATCCTGCATCTGCGGATTGAAGTCGCGCCGTTGCGAGTCGATCGCCGAGAGCAGCGAACGGCGGTCGCGGAGCCGGTCGAAGGTCAGGCTGCCCGCCAGGGCCAGGTCGCGGACCCGATATTCAGCCGAGTTCGGATTCGAGTTTACGACGAACGGATTGGCCGATCCGCCGAGATAGGTCGCGTAATGGAACAGATTGTCAGTGCCACCCCGCAGATGGGGAGCCGCGGCATAGGCCGGCATTCCGGGAACGTTCGGTCCGCGGAGCGCCGCGACGGCCGAACCGATCGAGGGGCGGCGTTGAATCTGATTGTCGGGTTTGTTGAAGTCGGGCCCTTCGAAGCCCGTCAGCATCCAGTGGTTCCCCTTGGTGTGGTCGCCGCTGCCATGCCGGACGCTGCGAAGAATCGCCAACTGGTCCATCACCCTGGCCGATTGCGGCAGTGTTTCGCTGAACTGCACGCCGGGGACGCTGGTGGAGATGGCCCCAAACGGCCCGCGAAATTGTGCAACGGCTTTGGGCTTCGGGTCCCACGTTTCGTGATGCCCCGGTCCGCCGCTCATCCACATCAGGATGACGCTGCTTCCGGCTCTGTCGGGGGAGACCCGCTCGCCCCGCGCGGGGGCCGAGTTTGCCCGCCGCGCCAGAAACTGCGGCAACGTCAGTCCTCCCAGACCAAGCACGCCGGCCTGGACGAAATTGCGGCGCGTCCAGCCTTCGCAATCGGCGGAGGGTCGTCCGGTCACTCGGAACATGGAACTGGTCCCAGGGAGTCGGTCAGAAATAAGCTGCGGTACCGATTTCGCGTGTTCGTAGTACCCAGCGATTATGACGGGGAAACGGCGACGTGGCAATATGGCAGGTCAGTTCCGAGTGCTCGAAGCCTGGGGTATAATCGTCGTGATCGAGGAACGCCCCGTCGTCACGTCGTCTGGGGACCGCGGCATGCTGCAATTCACGAGTGAGGGGCCGGGAACCCCGTTGTGCGACGGAATCTCGCGCCGGACATGGCTCGAAATCGGGACGCTCGGAACAATCGGGCTGTCCCTTCCGCAATGGTGGGCAGCCCAGGCACGGGGGGACGATCCGGCGACGAGCGGTCTCAAGCGCGAACGCAAACCGGCCGGCGCGAAGGCGTGCATCCAGATTTATCTGTCGGGAGGTCCCGGTCAGCACGAGACGTGGGACCTGAAACCTGATGCGCCGAGCGGGATCCGGGGGGAATTCCGGCCGATTGAAACGAGCCTCGCCGGGTTTCAGATTTGCGAACACTTGCCCCGGATGGCGCAGCGGGCACACCAGTATGCGACTCTGCGCAGCGTGACACACACTGGCGTCAACCACAGCACCAGCGTGTATCACATGCTGACGGGGCACATTCATCCCTTTCCCGGGTCGCTCCGCCACCCCGTGAGAAGCGATATGCCGGGAGTCGGCTGCAATGCCGGCCGGTTTCTGAACCATCCTGCGCACCTGCCGGCCTACGTGAGTCTGCCGGCCATCGTCGTCGAGGAGGATGGACTGCCGATCCCGGGACAGGACGCGGGAATCCTCGGCGAAAATCACGCACCGTTCCGCGTGCTGGGAGACCTGACGCGCCCCGACTTTCGCGTTCCCGCGCTGGAGCTGGCGCAGGGACTGTCGCGCGACCGGCTCAATCGACGGGTCGATCTCCGCGAGGCGATCGACCGGCAGGTCGAACATCTGGCGCAAGAGCAGTCGGGGCGTGCCGTTGACAGTTCATACGAGCGGGCGGTCAGCCTGCTGGCTTCCTCCAAGACCGAAGAGGCGTTCAACCTGTCGCGCGAACCGGCTGCCTTGCGTGAGCGGTATGGCAACCACCATTTTGCGCAAGCCTTGCTGCTGGCGCGCCGGCTGGTCGAACATGGAGTCCCGTTCGTCACCGTCTATTGGACGGCCCGTTTTCAATCCGACAATCAGCACTGGGACACGCATTTCAACCAGCACGCGCGGATGCGGCAGCACTTGTTGCCGCAATTCGACCAGGCGGTCTCGGCGTTCCTCGACGACATGGCTGATCGCAGGCTGCTCGACGAGACGCTCGTGACGTGGTGGGGGGAATTCGGCCGGACGCCGAAGATCAACCCGGGCGGGGGGCGCGACCATTGGGGCTTCTGCCAGTCGGTCGGCATGACCGGCGGCGGGATCAAACGGGGCCTGGTTTACGGTTCGAGCACGAAAGATGGCGGTTACCCCGACACCTGCCCCGTCACTCCCGACGACCTGACGGCGACGATGTTCCACTGTCTGGGGATCGACCACTCCCAGCACATGCACGATCAGCAGGGGCGTCCCGTCCGCCTCAGCTTTGGCGAACCGGTCTCCGCCGTGCTGGCCTAGCAGCGCGGTGCCGTCGCCGCACATTGCAACCTTGCGCGTGCAATCTGCAATTGGATTTTGCTGGTTCGACGAGACCTCAAATGCCCAGGATTCCGTGATCGCTCGACTGTGGGCGACGGCTGGGTGAATCTCGACACGGTTTATCAGTCGGCCTTCGTTCGGGCGGCCGGGATTTCCAGTTCGTCTGAGTGATCGACCTGAGCGTACTGGCGGAAGAAGTAAACGTTCGCACGGTCGGGTGTGGGGACCGGTTCCCGGTCGACTTTCCAGACAATTTTGTCGCCGCGCTGGACCCGCAGGAAAAAACACGACATCCGCGCGAAACCGTAGCGCCAGTATCGGGTTTCGGGATCGGCGCCAAAGGCTTCGATCGTGATCAGGATTTCGGGGTTGGTTCCCTGCACGAAGGCAAACAGAGCGCCGTCGGCGATTTCCCGGTCGGGGGCCGAATAGCGGTACACCTCTTTCGTCAACAGACGCAGTTGCTCGGGGTTGTCGAATTTCCCGCTCGGGTCAACGGCGGTGGTAAACCGCTCGGCGATCGTTTTCATTTGCCGCAAACGCTGAGTCGCTGAATCGGCGACCGAATCAATTCCATCAGCCCGCACCAGTTCGAGGCCGGGCCGGGTCGGCTGCCACGACCAGTTCTCGGCTCCTTCGCCGCCAGAGCGCGCGTTAAAGCCGGTCTGGCTCAACGATTGAAATTCATGGTGCCAGTCTGACTGGACGACGAAAAACTGTGCGGCGGCAACAGGCGGCCCCTTATCGCCTGCCGTCCAGAGGAACAGCATGCCGTCGTCTTCGCGAATCACCTGATTGTTCCATCGCAAGAGTGGTTCGGGTTGGAGCGTGACCTGGGTTTTCCCGGACTTGCCATTCATTTGAAAGCGATAGTCCCGCGCTGCTGCTCGCGCAAACATCAGCCGTTGCTCGGGCGATGACTTCGGCCCGTCGTCCTGGGCACTCGCGGACTGAACGGCGAAGAACCCGAGGATCACGAGCAGAGAGGCGAGTGTTCGACGCATGGCATCGTTCCTGAAAACGGAATGCAGGCAGTCCGGGGCAGTTTTGCAGCCTTGGCGGCATGATACAGACAATATGTCTTGATCGTCAATCAGCGAAGTCAATCAGCGCGGTGAATTGGCCCGTGAATCCCATATTGATGCAGTTTTGCCGTTTGCATAAGCTCTGCCGCGATTTGAGGTCCGGCTCTGCGGTTCATTTTCCGGCAGGGAGGGGGAGAAGGTCCGATGGTGAGTCGGTTGTCGCTGAGAACTCTGGCCGCTTTGATGGTGTTACTCGGTCTCGCGCGACCTGTGCTGGCCGACGACGACACCTGGGTCGGACGCCAGGTCATGCCACGCGACACTTGTGTGCCGAAGATCAAGGCTCGCGAAATTTCCCCGATGCGGCTCTCTCTCCCGCTGACGGTCGAGAAGGTGAAGGGGGACTGGCTCTGGACGGGAGCAGCCTGGGTCAAACCGGCCGATGTGGTGCCGCTGGCAGACGCAATCGCATATTACACGAAGTGCATCCGTAAGGATCCCAAATCAAGCTGGGCGTACTCCTGCCGCGGAGTGGCCCGCGGCGCTCAGGGAGACACCGAGGGGGCTCGCCGCGACTTTGATATCGCCGCTTCGCTCGACCCGACGAATCCGACGGCTGATCCTGAGAATCTCATCGAGAAGTTTCCCGTGCCGCGGAACGGCGATTTTCTCTTGCTTCCCGTGGTGATCGGCGGGCAGAAGCACCTGTTTGTCGTCGATACGGGCAGCTCGTGGTGCGTTGTCGACAACAGCCTCTCTGCACACCTGGTCTCGACGGGACGCACCGGGGTCGTTAACGGCCACGCCGGGGTGGAAGCATATACCCTTCCCGACGCGTTTGTCGGAGCCTCCCGACTGCCGATCACCGCCGAAGTGGTCTGCAACGATCTGCAATCGCTGCGGAAGTGGAGCGGCTATGACATCCGGGGATTTCTGGGAATGAATTTTCTGATGTCGTATGCGATCAGCGTCGACTTCGACGCCGGCGTGCTGGCGATTCTGAAACACGGGCCTGAATCGGCGGAGGAGGCGCTGGGCCTGTCGTACGCGGATAACGGAATTCCCACGATCGAATTCGAACTTCCTGGAAAAATCGTCGTGCCGTTTCGCCTCGATTCGGGAATGGGAGGGGCCGGACGCTTCGAGCCGGAAACGTTTTCGCTGATCAAAGGGACCGGTCGGATGACACAGCTCAAGCGACCGGGCAGGTTCGTCACAGTCCATGGCGAAGAGGCGCGGCGCGAAGCGCTGGTCGATCAATTTGCGATCGACAGGTTTGAGCATCCTGCCCTGCTGTTCAGCGAGGGGGCTGCCAACGCGCTGGGACTCGATCTCCTGTCGCGGTATGCAGCGACATTCGACTTCCCAAACCAGAGATTGTTTCTCAAGGCGGGGAGGCGATTCGCCGAACCTCCCCGATTCGACATGAGCGGCGTGGCGCTGTCGCGGGTCGGTGATGCCACGATCGTCGAATGGGTTTGCCGGTCCAGCCCGGCCGCCGATTCCGGCGTGCAGGCCGGAGACCGGGTCTTATTCGTCAACGGGAAGCGAGCGGCGGACTACACACTGTTCGAACTCGAGCGGCTGCGGTCGCAGGCGGGGCAGAAGTTGCGGCTGGCCGTTCGCGGCCAGAAGAATGCTCGCAATGTCGACCTGGTCCTGGCCGACTGGCAGAAAATCGACCCGAAACTGCGAGCCATCGCGAGTGCCGACAGACAGCCCCAGCCTTCCCGGCCGATCAAGTCCAGGCCGCAGGCCGAACCGGTCCAGCCGGCGCGCGGCGAGAAACCGGCGAAATCCGCGATTCTCGCCCCGGAAGACGAAATCCCCGAACTGAAGCTTGCCCCGGGTCCCGATGCCGATTCCCGCAAGTCCGACTGATCAGTCGGCAGGGGCCTGCGGCAGATGCTCCCTTTCGACAGGTTTCGAGCTCATCCGCGGGGGTTCCGTGCCAACCGGGAGATTCTTGTCTGTCGGGCCGGCAGGCTGTGTGGCCAGTTGCGGACACTTTTTTTCGTTATTTCGAGATCCCTCCCGATCGGGGGAAATCAACACGATTTCGGCTGTTTTCAACTGGTTTCTGCAGTTCGGGACGGTGAGGCGGCATTTTTCTTGAAAAAAATAGAAAAATAGATGTCCGCTTTTTTCGACCGATTTCGATTATGGATATGGAACCCGAAACAGGTCCCGATCGTGATCCCGAGAACACGGGTCACGAGGGGTTGTTGTCTTGCACCCGCGCTCGTCGCCGGCCCGGGAGACTTCGACTGCGGACTGGTGGGGAGACCACGAATCACGCGACATTCTGGAAAAGACTGGTGTGCTGGCCCGCGCATCAGTCCGAGAAGCCCCGACCGTTGTGGTTCGGGGTTTCTCGTTGGTAGAGACTGAAACGCCGGGTGGGGGTCGGGGCCAGATCTCTGCGGATTGGCAGTTGGCATTGTCCCTGAATTTGCCAATCAGCAGGCGTCTGACGGGGTATTGACGATCAGACGAGGGCGCGGTCTGATCGAGCTACGATGAAAATCCTCTTCCTTCACGGCTGGCAGTCTGTGCCCGGCGGCGTCAAACCAACGTTCCTCGCGGATCACGGGCACAAGGTGTTGAACCCGGCGCTTCCCGATGACGATTTCGACGAAGCACTGCAGCAGGCGCAGGAAGAGTTTGATCGGCATCGTCCCGACGTGGTCGTCGGATCGTCTCGGGGTGGCGCGGTCGCCATGAATCTGCGGGCCGATTCGACACCCCTGGTGCTCCTCTGCCCGGCATGGAAGCGCTGGGGAACGGCACGGACCGTGAAGCCGGGGACGGTCATCCTGCATTCGCCGGCGGACGATGTCATTCCGATTGTCGAGAGCCGGAATCTGGTGCGCGCCAGTGGCCTGCCCGATTCGGCCCTGATCATGGTGGGAACCGATCATCGTCTGGCCGATCCGGAGCCGCTGGCCGCGCTGCTGGCCGCCTGTGAGCGAGCCGCCCTGGCGCGCGCCTGATCGGGTGCCGATTGCCGCCGTCGGTGGCGCTCCTGGGCGTGTGGCTGCAGACCGACGACCGGTCCGCTATGCTGAAACCAGAGAGTGCACCCGGATGAAATCAAACTCCCCGCCTGATCGACGAGCCGCGTCATGATTCTCCACGTCGACATGGACGCGTTCTACGCTGCGGTCGAAGAGCGCGACGATCCGTCGCTGGTGGGGAAGCCGGTGATCGTCGGAGGGACGCCGCAGGGGAGGGGGGTCGTGGCGGCGGCGAACTACGCCGTTCGCAAGGTCGGCGTGCACAGCGCCATGCCGACGTCGCAGGCGCTGCGGCTCTGCCCGCAGGCCATCGTGCTGCCTCCGCGGCTGTCGTACTATGCCGAAGTCTCTGCGAAAATCCGTGAGATCCTGGACCGCTTCACGCCGCTGGTCGAACCCCTCTCGCTCGACGAGGCATTTCTGGATGTTACGGGGAGCGAGGCGCTATTTGGGCCTTCCGCGGAAATCGGTCGGCGGATCAAGTTCGAAATCAATTCGACTTTGAAACTGGTGGCTTCGGTTGGCGTCGCGCCGAACAAATTTCTGGCGAAGATCGCCAGCGACATCGAGAAACCCGACGGATTCGTCGTCGTTGACCCCGAGCGCGTGCACGATTTCCTCGATCCGCTCCCCGTCGGCCGGCTGTGGGGAGTGGGGCGCGTGACCGGGGATGCACTCGAACAGATGGGTGTGCAGACGATTGGCGACGTGAGGAAGATGCCGCTCGCCGTGCTGCGTGATCGGTTTGGAGCGTCGGGCGAGCACCTGTGGCAACTGGCGCACGGGATCGACGATCGCCGCGTGATTCCCGATCGGGAAGCCAAATCCGTCTCGCACGAAACAACATTTGCCACCGACATCAACGATCGCGACGTGCTGCGGGCCTGGCTCACCGAACTGGCGGGTCAGGTCGGATGGCGCTTGCGGCAGCAGCACTTGCGCGGGCGGACGGTCAATCTCAAAGTCCGATTCTCCGATTTTCAGACGATCACGCGGGCCCAGACCCTTGCCGAGCCGACCGATATCACCGGCGAGATCAGTCGCGTCGCCGCCGAGTTGCTCGAACAGTGCCTCCCCGCGAGCCGCCGGGTGCGATTGCTCGGTGTCGGAGTGAGCGGTTTCGAAACCGGTCGGACGGTGCAGGCGTCGCTGTTTCCCGACGAAGACCGGCAGAAGCTCCAGCATCTCGACGAGGCGACCGATCAGATCCGCGAGCGGTTCGGGTCGGGTGCCCTGCAGCGCGGGAGCGGCCTGATGTACGACGCCGAACACAAGCCGGTGCCGCGCCCGGGGCAGCCGCCCCCGTAACGGCAATGCGCCTATGATTTCGTGCGAGCCCGACACCCAGCCGGATTGAGCATCACCGCGACGTGGCCCACCGATGCCTCGTGCCGTTCTCTGGTGACCGCAGTACCAACGGACCGCTTGCCGGTGTCTCGCAGGGCGGCTATCATCGCGCCGCTATGCCCAAATTTGCAGTGATTCTGCCGGCGGCGGGAAAGAGTTCCCGGTTCAGCCAGCAGAAGCGGAAGAAACCGTTCGTCGATCTCAAAGGCCGCGCTGTCTGGCTGCGCGCCGCCGAGCATTTTGTGAATCGCGACGACGTCATCCAGACGCTCGTGGTGCTGGCTGCCGAAGATGCCGAATGGTTCAAGGAGAAATTCGCTCCCAACCTGGCGTTCATGAACGTCGAACTGGTGCTGGGGGGCGCCGAGCGGGCTGATTCAGTGCGGAACGCGCTGGCGCGAGTCAAACCCGAGGCCGATTTCGTGGCTGTGCACGACGCCGCGCGACCCTTGCTCGTCCAGGACTGGATCGACCGGGTGTTTCGCGCGGCCGAAAAATCAGGGGCCGCGATCCTGGCGACGCCGGTGACCAGCACGCTCAAGCGCTCGCGCCACGACGCCACGATCGAGGAAACAGTCTCGCGCGACAAGCTCTGGGCGGCCCAGACGCCGCAGGTCTTTCGCCGCCAGTTGCTGCTCGATGCATACGCCAAACAGGGGGCACTGCATCCGACGGACGAAGCGCAACTGGTTGAGCATCTGGGGCATGCCGTGACCCTCGTCGAAGGCTCTCCGCTCAATTTCAAAATCACGACCGGCGACGACTTTCGCCTGGCGGAAGTGGCCCTCGAGGCGCTCCCCAAGCCGAAGACGCTGCGCGCCCTGCATCCGTTTGCCGACGAAGAACCACGGATGATCTGAGCCGCGCCGGCCGGAGCATCGGCTGGTGTGCGCCGACTGCTGTTTCACCGCGCGAAATCGAGTCCCGGATCATCCGCCGGTGCGCCGAGCATTTTGAAATTGAATTTCTGGTCGCCGCCGGCTGTCAGTTCCCCGATCAATGAGCCTCCGGCCTGGCGATCGAGGACCAGCAGATTCCCTTCGAGCGAATAGGTGCCACTGAATTCCTGTTTTACCTTCTGCCGGGAGAACTTCCAGTTGAACTTCGAGTCACCGGTCAGGCTGAGTTCGAAGTTCGACCCATCATTGCGGGCGGCGCGCCAGTTGCCCACGAGCGACGCGGCGTCAATCGGCTTGGGAGCAGGCTGAGGTGTCGCGGTATCCGCCGCGGGAGGTTGCTGCGCATCGTCTTTGGGAGGCGACAGCATTTTCAGCAGATCAGCCGCCACCTTGTCGTTCGAGACGAGTTTCACAACCTGTTGCAACTGCGTTACCGCCGACCCCTGAGCTCCGCAGGTGAGGTCGTGATACGCCAGCAGAAAATGGGCAGCCCCATCCTGCGGGTGATTCTGGACGAATGTTTCCAGCTCACCGAACTGTCGATGATAAATGTCGATGTTGTCGTACAGACTGCTCAGGGTCGTCCAGTCCCACCCCGGCCCGAGCGCGAGCACCGAGTGAATCGTTGCGGCCGCCTGCTGGTAGTCGTGTTTGGCAAACAGCACCAGCCCGCGGAACTCATGCATTACGGCGTCGGTCGGTTTTTTCTGGATCGCCTGATCCACCAGGTCGAGAGCGGCGTCGTAGTCACCCTTTTTGAAGGCGGCAATCGCCGGATCGAGTTGATCTTCGGAGTTCGACGCATCCTGACCGGCTGCATCCTGGCTGGTCGCTGCCACGCCGGCCTGCGGATCGACCGGAATCGGCTGGGAATAATTGTAGACGCCGGTGGATGAATTGTTGGCGTAATAATACGGGTTGTAGTAACCGAGATACCCGCAGTTGTACATCATGTACCCCAGGCCCCACGCTCCCCAGCCCCAGCCCAGCGGATGGTACCAATCGGCGCCGCCCCAACCGTAACCCCGACCGTAGTTCCCGTTCCAATAGCCGTGGTACCAGCCGTGGTTGTAATAACTCGGACGGTAACCGGCGCCCGCCATGTTGACAGTTCGGTTGCCGACGTTGAGCGTGTTCCCGCTGAACGCGTGATTCACGATTCCGGTTCGATTGCCAAAGCCAGAACGGTTTCCGAGATCAGATCGGCCCAAGCCGGATCCGAGCGCGCCACCGCGGTTCGCAATCCCTGAGCCCAGATTGCCGCGATTGCCAACCCCCGAGCCGAGTCCGCCGCGATCTCTGATCGCCGAGTCGAAGTTCGGTCGGCGGGCGAGCCCTGCACCAGCGTCAGCCCGATTACCGATTCCTGAGCCGAGATTGCCGCGGTTCCCGAGTTCCGAACGCGCGTTTCCCTCAAATCGAGAACGGTAGCTGGGGTTGCTGAAAGTCGGTGTGCGATTGGCCAGCGAGGTCCCGGCACGATTGAAACCACTTCCGAGATTACCGCTGCGAAGGCCGGCACCGCCAAAACCACCGGCATGCATTCCGCTGAAACCCCCGGGATGAATTCCACCAAATCCCCCCGCATGAATTCCACCGAACCCGCCGCCGAAGCCTCCCATCCGCATGCCGCCGCCAAAACCTCCCGCCATCCCTCCCATGCGGAATCCTCCACCGCCGAATCCGCCGCGGAACCCCCCTCCGAATCCGCGAGGAAATGCCGGTGCGCTGCCCCACGTGAACACCAGCCAACCAACGACCAGACATGTGCCAATCGTGCGCTTCATAGTTCTGAACTCCCGCCGGATGATTTGTGATGAAGTGATTCGAAGAAACTGTCAGAAGGCTAGGGAGCGGACGCCTGTTTGGGACGCGGCGGCCGTCGGACAACCTGCACCAGTTCCGTATCGGGCAGCCGCACCCCGCCGATCACGAGATCGATCGCCCGCCAGGTCATGGTATGACGATTGACTGGTGTGAAAACAGACGTCGCAGAAATCGATTCCCCATCGGCATTGACGCCGCTGGAGGTCAAAAGCCAGCTTTCGCCGTCGCGATACCACATCCCTTCGCTGTAACCCCCCTCCGAATCGAAAGTCCAGGAGCGGAACTGACCGGCCAGTGCGTCCCAGCCGATTCGCTGTGAACCCTGCATGGCCTCCTCGCCGGAAATCTTGACGGTGAAATCACGGAGTAGAAACGTGCCGCTGTCGCTCGGGCGGCAGGAAAATGAGATCACCGACTCGTGTGCCTCGTCGATCCACTCGCCCAGCAACCAGTCGAGGTTTTTGAGTTGTTCAGCGTGCTGCCGCCGCGACTCGGCAGGGAGATCGCGCACGCTGGCGAGGAGCCACTGGCCATCCCCTTTCTGGAGCACAGCGGTGTAGCGGCTGCGGCTGCTCGCCTCCCCCTGATCGCTGCTGATGGTGGCAAAGCCGTCCTCCACTGCCAGGCCGGGGCCGATGAAGCGGATCGATTCGATCTTCACTTCCAGCTTGCGGCCGGGAGTTTCCTGGAACGATTCGGCGAGCGCCCGCTCGATTGCCTCGCGCCCCCGCAAGACATCTCCTTCGTCATCGACATATTCGGCATCGGCGGTGAAATGGCTGGCAATGGCCGCTGCGTTTCCCTCTCCATAGGATTTCGCATAAGCCGCCGCGCGTTTTCTGATGGCCTCTTCATCGGCGATTGCGGCAGCGACTGCGGCAGGTTTTGGGGTCGGTTGAGCGACCGCCGTCCTGGCAGGCGCCTTTGTTCCCGGCTTTGTCGCCGGCTTGTCGTCAGCCGCTGTGAGACAGACGGCAGTCACCATTGCGGCGACCGCGGTGAGAATCAACAGGAATCGCATGGAAGGTCGCCTTATTTGAGAGGAGCCGCACCAATGGAATCTCGAAAGGTCGTCAGGTGGAGTTGGCTGATGGTGATTTCGGACCGGGGTCACTTTGTAGCGAATCCCCGCGGCGATTCGGCGCCGCCGCGCGAATCCCAACGAGCCCGGCGATCAGCACCGCCAGATAAAACTGGCCGCAGATCGCTTCGAAGCAAGCCAGGCCGCGGGCCGGCTGTGAAACCGGAGCAACGTCTCCGTACCCGACCGTCGACAGCGTGGCGAAACTGAAATATTCAAGGACCGCCTGCCTGTCCATGTCACTGATCGGCCGGTCGGAAGACGACGTGGCCAGGCTGAACGCGCCGGGCGAAGCCAGATCGATCGCGCAAAAAAATTGTGTCCAGACGACACCAATCAGGACGTAACCCGCAAAGGCGCCCATGATCGTGTCCCAGGTGACGTCGCGCGCCGTCAGAACCGCCCGCACCGTCATCACGACGGTGAAGCCCAGGAAAGCTCCCCCCAGGAGCCGGCTGACCACTCGCGTATTGACGCTGAACTCTCCCGGGAAGGCATGGCCTGCGATCATTAAGCCAATGACCGGGACTCCCAGCAGCAAGGCCGCCAGTCGAAATCGCCGTTCGGCAAAGATCGACAGCACCGCCGCAACGATCAGCAGCACTCCAAAGCAATCGAGGACGATTTCGTTGATCGAATTGGCCGGCAGCGCCATCCGTGCGGTGACGACCACCAGCAGCGCGGTCAAGAGAACGGTGAATTTCCAGCGGGCGTAGAGGAGCATGGAACTTGCCGGCCGAATCAATCAGCCAGCCGGCGGCAGACGGGGTTTGTAAGAGATTGTCGTTGCTCTGAAATCGCAGGCATTTTAGCACGGAGCGCAAGCGAAAACGATGATCGTCCGCCAGTCGGCCGTCGAGGTGCCAGATTCCAGCGCCACGCATGTCGCGGCGCTGTTGCGTGAGCGGAACGATCAACCCGGTTCGCGCTCGAGAAGATCGCCGACGATGACGGTGACATTGTCGCGCCCGCCATGTCCGAGCGCCAGGCTGATCAGCGCATCACAGGCTGTTTGAGCCCCGGAGACCGCGCTGAGGCAGGCGGTGATCTCGGGATCGGGGACCATGCCGGTCAGTCCGTCGCTGCACACAACGAGCCGGTCGCCGGGCTCCAGCCCGATATGCCCGATGTCGATATGAACGTCGCCGACTCTGGTGCCGAACGAATTCGTGAGAATATGGCGGTAGGGTCGCGTTTCATCCTCCGGCACGCCGTCGTTCTGCATTTCCTGGGCCAGCGTGTGATCGCAGGTCAACTGCCGCAAATTTCCATCACGATACAGATAGGCCCGCGAATCCCCCGCGTGTGCGATGACGGCGTCGCCGCCCATGAGATAGGCACAGGTCCAGGTGGTTCCCATCCCCTCCAGTCCGGCGTGAGCATCGGCGTAGTCGCGCAGTTCCTGCTGCATGCGCTGCGTCATTTCCAGCACCTTTTCCCGCAGCCGCGTCCACAACGCCGGGTCGAATTTCATGGTCCAGCTGGGGGCATTTTCCGCCAGTTCCCAGCCGATCCGCAGGATCATTTCACTGGCCACTTCTCCAAATCCACAACCGCCGATGCCGTCGGCGACGATCAGCACGTGCGCCTCGTCGCTGGCCAGCTTCAGTCCCTGGGTATCGACATTGGTGAGCACGATTTCCCGTCCGCGCGTCCGGCGCACAATTGCGAAATGGTCTTCGTTCGTCGCGCGCCGCAGGCCGATGTGCGACGCTCCGCCGAATTCGGCGCGGACCGCCGGTCGTGCGGTGGCCGTAGCGCCGTCACCAAAGATGGGGCGCCCAGGCGATTGAACAGAGTCTTTTTCAACTGATGACATGGCGGTGCTCACAGTCCATCAAGGCTGTAATCGTGGAAATGAAATATGCAGTCGTCCTTATGTAATCGCGGCTGACAGGATTGTATCCACGACGGCGCACCCGGCGCAAGAGGACTTCGGTGCGACGATTGACCGGTTCCCTGTGCATGGGTAGTCTGGATTGATCACAGTTCACCAGCGACGGGTCGAACTGTTGCGGGCCGCAATGCCCCTGCCGGACGAAGAGCGTTACGGTAGCGGAACTTGAAAGCCTGCTGAGGTTGAGCATGAATGCCCATCCAGACCTCCGTCTGTCGCCTTTCCTTCCTCGCAATCGTTGGGTAGAGCGGCGCGTCACCACGTCAAGTTTCGACCTTGGTTGGCGGAACGTGCATGCACGGATCACCGAATTACCCTGGCCGCAGGTCGAGATTCGCACGGCTGTTCCCGAGGTCCACGTCGTCAACTACCTGATCGCCGGGCATGTCACCGTGGTGTGGCGCCGCGGTCACCGAATTCAGGAATCACAGTTGCACGCCGGCGACGTGACGATCGTCCCTGCCCACGACGCCAAGTCGGTGAGGATTGAGGAGGGGTGGAGCAAGATGCTGCATTGGATTGTTCCCTCACAACTGCTGGCGACGGTTGCGGAAGAAGAGTTCGGTAACGCGACGTCGCAGTTTCACCTCCAGCCGGCATTGGGGGTCCGTGATCGATCGATCGTCGAGTATTGCGCCAGTCTGACTGCCGAATTCCAGCAACCCCACGATCGCAGTCCGTTGCACGTCGAATTCCTCACTCGGGGACTGACGGTGCATCTGCTGCGGCAATCCAGTAGGCTCGAATTCGCACCTCGCGTTGCTGCCGGAACTTTGTCGGCCGCCAAATTGCGGGCGGCAATCGACTACGTGCATGACAACCTGAGCTGGAATTTATCGCTCGAAGACATTGCCGGCGCCACCGGAGACAGCCCGTGCCACTTCGCCCGCATGTTCCGGCGCACCACAGGAAAATCGCCGCACCAATACGTCATCGGTCGTCGCATCGAATGTGCCAAACGACTCCTGGAAGCCGGGAACCTTTCAATTTCGGCGATTGCAGTCGACACCGGGTTTGCCAGCCAGAGTCACTTGACCGAGGTTTTTCGCAGGGTCACGGGGGTGACCCCCAAAGCATTTCAGGACGACGTCAGTCGAATCGGCAGCCCGGCACGCTGCCGCGCTACCCGGGGTTCCACACGGTTTTCGAACGTCGGCAAGTGACCGCAAGATTCTGATAGCACCGGTCTCGTCCCCCGCCGTAGAATCAACCTGCCGACGGCTGTTGTCATCGGTTCGTCGCCCTGTCCGGTATGGCCGGGACGCTGACGATTCCGCGAATCTGCATCTCTGAAAGGAACCTGTTCATGTCCGCAGTGGGTAACGTTTCGAGAACGCTGGGCGAGGGATTCATTACCGGCTTTGCCTTCGCACTGGGTTGGATTTTCGCGTTCGTGGTGATTGGCGCGGTGATGGCCTGATGCTTCGGCCGGCACTCGGGCCGGAATCTGGAGATGGAATCCCGCCCGACGAAACGGCACGGCTCGCTCCCCACCGCGCCCGCCGGTGGGGTTTTTCTTGTCTGGGATAATTCCGAGTCATTCGGCGGCAACCGGAGCGATGGCGTCGAGTTTGCCGTTGTCACGCAGCGAGCGCTCCTGAAAGATGCAGCGCCCGCCCCGCAAAACCTGCCGGATGAAGATCAGATTGGCCCCGCCCCCAAATACGGCGCCAAGTCCGGGAACTGCTCCCAGCGAAGCAAGTTCCACGAGTTGCCGGGCCAGACTCTCGATCGCCACCGCCTCGACGGTTTCGGCCAGCACCCAGGTCTTGACGTTCTGAAGTTTGCCCAGAATCTCGAGCCGCTCGGTTGACGATTTGCTCCCGACGGCCATCAGGATCCCAAGCACGTAGGCGCGATCTTCCGGTGCATCGAGAGGATACCCGTAGCAATGGCCGGTCCGGTGAATGGCGTGCAGAGCCACAACCGCCAGGGCCCCGACGTCGGCAGCCGCCAGCAGGAATCCGCCGGCACCGGTAACGGCGCCGTCGACCGCGGCCATCGCCTGCGACCCCTGGCCAACCTGGTCAGCCAGGCGATCACTGAGCTCCAGTGATTTGTGCTGCAATTCGGGGAGCGATTTGACGCCCCCTTTTTCCAGAATCTCCGCAGGACTGGCGAGCCAGTCGGAAGTGGCGTACGCCGCCTCGATTGCTTTGCGTGCCGCGACCTCGGGAACCACGTGCTTGAGTGCCCACGCGAAGGGCTTTGTCATCCGGGCCGTCACTTGGCCATAGAGTCCCAGCTTTTCGGCCTTCCAGACGGCGATCTCCTGGGCGACCCGGGCCTCATAGTCGGTGAGCGGGGATATGCTCATGGCGCATGGAAAGATGACAGGCCTGCCGCTGGACAGTCTGCTCGTTTTACCCGGCGGCTTGGGTCTGGGGGAGCGCTGCCAGGGAGTTGTGCAACAGGCGAGCCATTCCGGCCAGCACCATGACCCGCACAATTGCCAGCACCGTCCAGACTGTGATGACTCCACCCACAACCCATTCGGCGATTTCTGGAGAGGCGATAATGGCCCCGACTGTCGCCGCCGAAATCCCTCCGACGATTAACCACGGCGCTGCTGCACGAACTGCCTGTTGCACGGTCATGATAGCCCCCTGACAGGAATCTTGATCAGAATGGCGGCCGGACTTCGCGTCTCCCCGCCGACGTCAGCACCCGCGAGCGATTCTTTATACGTTGCGGCACGCCGGATTATACAACCTGCGAATTTCCCTGTCGTTCCTCAAGCGCCGGCCCCGGCCAGTTCCGGCTCGACTGACTCTTCGTCTGTGACCGCAGCGATCGTTTCGATCTCGCCCGAATCGCCAGCCGACGGCTCGTTGAGACGCACGAACTCGGCCTCAATCTGCCGCGGCGACGGAACGACGTTCTCGAATTCCCGGGATTCGTCGGCTTGTTCTTCGTCGGCGATGACTTTGGAGATGCGCCTGAGCGGGAGCATGCCGTTGGCCAGCGCGGCCATGGCGGCGACGTTGTTCGTCACTACCGAGGCCATCACGCCGAAGCCCATCGTGAACGCCCCCACGATGCACAGCACGTTCGGAATCAGAATCAGCGTCCAGCTGCGATTGACGTTTTTGTCGAGACTGCGGGCGATGTCGCGCAATTCGCAGAGTTTGGCCAGGCTCTCTTCCATGAACACGATGTGGGCCGTGTCGGTGGCGATCGACGACGCTCCGCGGAGCGAGATCGAAACGTTGGCCTTCTTGAGGGCGATCGAGTCGTTGATGCCATCTCCCACAAAGCACACCTTTTTCCCTTCCTGCTGCAGCTTTTCGACGTAGCTGGCCTTGTCGGCCGGGAGCACGCCGGCGAAGTACCGATCCATCCCCAGCTTTTCTGCCAGCTTTTTGGTCGGCCCTTCATGGTCTCCCGAGATGATGGCGATGTGTTTGATACCTCGCTTGCGCAAGCCCTCGATAATCTCCCGGGCTTCGGGCCGCTGCGAGGCATGCAGTTCGAGTGCTCCCCCCAGATGGTTGTCGATCCCCACCATGACCAGCGTATGCCCTTCGTGGTGCGCCTGGTCGAGTGCGGTCTGGACGTCGGCGGGAATTTCAATCCCTTCCATCTTGATGAAACGGGCGCTGCCGACTCGGACGATATGTCCCTCAATGTGCACCGTGATGCCGTAGCCCACCTGGTATTTCGAGTCGTCCGACTCGGGCATCTGCAAACCTGCTTGCTGGAACTTCTCGAGGATCGCTTTGGCAATCGGGTGCGCGAACTTGTTTTCGGCGGCGGCGGCGTACCGCAGCACGGTCTCGGCGTCGTGGCCGTGGCAGGGAAGTACACGGCCGACTTCGGGGACTTCGCGTGTGAGCGTTCCGGTCTTGTCGAACAGAACCGTGTCGATGTCGTTCATCAGTTCGAGCGCACGCCCGTCTTTGACCAGGATCCCCTTAGTGGCGCAAAGGGTCAGCGACGTCAGCATCGCCAGCGGCGCGGCCATGCGGATGCCGGTCCCGAAGTCGCTGTTGAGGACCGCCACTGCGCCCGCCGGGCCGATCGTTCCCAGGGCGGTTGAAGCGATTGCCAGCGTGGGTATGACGGCCTTGTCGGCCATCCGTTCCCCCTTGTGCTGCGACGAAAGTTTGTATCCGGCCGAATCGTTGAGGATTTTGCTGATTTTGGCGGAGGTCGTTTCCCCTCCCGACGACTCGACGGCGACGAACACTTTGCCGGCGACCATCAACGTCGCTGCGAAGACTCGATCACCAACCGACTTTTCGGCCGGGGTCGATTCGCCGGTCAGGGCGTGCTGGTCGACCATCGCCATCCCTTCGCTGACGATGCCGTCCACCGGCACGACTTCGCCCGTCTTGATGACGATGATGTCTCCCTTTTGCAGCCGTTCGAGCGGCGTTTCGATTTCGACGCCGTCCTGATACAGCCAGACATAGCGCGGCGCCTTGCCGAAGACGTTCATCAGCATCTTCTTGGAATCGTCTTGCGTCTTCTTGAACAGGACCCGGCCGATTCCCAGACACAGGCACAGGACAGAACCGGCGAAAATCGCTCCCGTGGCCAGGCACCCCACCACGACGATCGAGTCGAGGACGTCGACTCCCAGGCGTCGCTCCTTGAAGACCACTTCAGACGCCCCCTTGAAGCTGGGAATCGCCGTGTAGACGAACAGCGCCGCCGAAAACGGGAGCAGCGCCGGAACCGCGAACTGGGCAATGGCAGCCAGCGGGACCGAGGCCGTGCAGAGGGGGAACGTCAGATCGAGCTTGTCTTTCTTGAGCGGGATTTCGGTGTGCGCCAGCGCCGAATCGAGAATCTCAATGATCTGTTCGCGACGGATCTTCTTCGGGCTGTAGTTGATCAGCACCGTCGCCAGGAGCGGGCTGGTTTTGTAGTTGTCGACCCCCAGCACGCTCATCAGTTCGCGCTCGATGCTCTGGCAGACTTCCTTGCGACGGTGCAAGGACGGATGGTAGAGCCGGATGCTCCGGGGCGTCTCGTGCCGCACTTCCCAGCTCGAAATGACCGGGCCATGACGGTACAGGCGCACGATTCCTTCGTGGTCAGGGATCAGATGCACTTGCTTCTGCGACGACTTCCCGTTCTGTCGCGAATGCGAATCGTGGGCGTTCCCATTTTGACCGTTTGGGGATTTTCCATTCCGCGACTTGCCATTGGCGCCGTTTCCGGCGCTTTCGCTGTAGTAGTAGTTCGGCGGCGTTTCTCCCATCAGCCGCGCGTAGAGTTCTTCGACCGCCTGCCGGCGCGTCCGACTCTTGACGCAATATTGCACTTCGGCGACTGCCGTCGGATGGCTGCGGCGCCTCCCGGAACTCTGCTTAACTCCCTTGATGACGACCCCTTTGACGGCAGTGCTCTGGATCATCCGATTCACGAACTCGTGGCACAGCTCATTGCCCGGGTCGCCGAACAGGAAATTGCTTTGGAAATGAATGAGTCCAGGAGCCGGATACGTCACCTTGATGTCCATCGTGGATCCTTAGCGCCTTAGTGGCGGAGTGAGTCAATTCAGAGAAGCATCTTGTAGGGCGGCAATTCTGGTGCCACTCTCAACTTCCCGTTGGTTGTGTGATCAAGTCGAATGAATCCGAAGTCCCCGGCATCCTGGCA
>Ga0137463_1000205_pt1 | contig 22570 bp, 28 predicted proteins | sample EasRivERMGT800_2_FD_102333 | JGI IMG/M metagenome (GOLD analysis project Ga0137463, IMG submission 102333) | Soil microbial communities from meander-bound floodplain in the East River, Colorado, USA - East River MetaG ERMGT800_2 | ecosystem: Environmental > Terrestrial > Soil > Floodplain ...
GTCCATGGCGTCCTTGGCGGTGAAAAAGCCGTTCGAGAATGCCAATACACTACAAATTACTGGTCTTCGACTGGGACGGCACGCTGATCGATTCGGCGGGCACGATTGTCGCGTGCATCCAGGCGACTTGCCGTGATCTCGGACTGCCGGTGCCCGACGACGCCCGTGCGAGCCACGTCATCGGATTGGGGTTGCACGATGCGCTGTCCTATGCCATACCCGGACTCCCGGCGGGAGAATACGGACGAGTCATAGAGCGTTACCGGCAACATTTCATCGCGCGCGACCCGCAGATCACGCTGTTTCCCGGCGCCGAGGCCATGCTCTCCGTGCTTCGAGACCGCGGCCACCTGCTCGCCATCGCAACCGGGAAGAGCCGCGCCGGACTTGCGCGAGCGCTGGAAACCACGCGCCTGGGCAGCTTCTTCAAGGCCTTGCGCTGCGCCGACCAGTGCGCGCCGAAGCCGGCGCCGGATATGCTGATCGAACTCATGCACGAGCTTGGAGCGAATCGCGCAGCTACTCTGATGATCGGTGATACCGTGCATGATCTGCGCATGGCAGCCGATGCCGGCGTCGCCGCGGTCGCCGTGAGCCACGGCGCGCATCCAAAGACGAGTCTGGTTGCGCTGCAGCCTCTGGCCTGCGTCGACGACATGGAAGAGCTTGCACAATGGCTGGCAAGAAACGCCTGATTTGCGCGAGCGGCGATCTCGTGGACTCGGGCGACGGGGTGTGCTTTCAGGTAAAAATAAGCGGCAAGATCGAGCCCGCGTTCGTCATTCGCCACAACGGCCGGGTGTTCGCCTACCTGAACCGCTGCGCGCACATGCCGATGGAGCTGGATTGGAAGCCGGGCAGATTTTTTGATGCTGACGGCCTGCATTTGATATGCTCGACACACGGGGCCATATATCAGCCTGACACCGGTAAGTGCCTGGGTGGGCCGTGCGTTGCGGGGGGACTCATAGTGGTTCCTGTCGAAGAGCGCGACGGCCGGGTTTTCATGAAGGACAAGTCAAATGGCGGAAGGTAACTGGGAGCGGGAAGTGGTCGAGAAGCTCGCGACGGCCACGCTCAGGGAGCAGCGCCGCGCGCGCCGCTGGGGCATCTTTTTCAAGCTGCTCGGCTTTGCCTATCTTACTTTTATTCTCCTGCTCGCTCTCGACTGGCGCGGCGAGGACCGCCTGACGTCGGGCAAGCACACGGCACTGGTGGAGGTGGTAGGCGTGATCGATCCCAAAGGCGACGCGAGCGCCGACCGCGTGACTACGGCCTTGCAAAGCGCTTTCAAGGACAAGAACACCCAAGGCGTGGTAATGCGGATCAACTCGCCCGGCGGCAGTCCCGTGCAGGCCGGGATCATCTACGACGAAATTCGCCGACTGCGCGGCATCCATCCGAACATTCCCATGTACGCGGTGGTCGAGGATATATGCGCCTCTGGCGGCTACTACATCGCCTCCGCCGCGGACAAGATCTACGTGGACAAGGCGAGCATCGTCGGCTCAATCGGCGTGATCATGGACGGCTGGGGGTTTACCGGCACGATGGAAAAGCTGGGCGTGGAGCGGCGCGTGCTTACGTCCGGGGAGAACAAGGCGTTCCTCGATCCGTTTTCTCCGTCTGATCCGAATCAGAAACAGCATGCGCAGTCCATGCTCGACGAGATCCACCGGCAGTTCATCGACGTGGTCAGGAAAGGGCGGGGCAAGCGGCTGAAGGAAAGCCCCGAATTGTTCTCCGGGCTGCTGTGGACCGGCGCGAAGAGCATCGAACTCGGGCTGTCCGACGGGTTCGGCAGCCTCGACTATGTCGCGCGCGAGGTCATCAAGGCCGAAGACATCGTCGACTACACGCAGAAGGAGAATATCGCCGAGCGCTTCGCCAAGCGCTTCGGAGCGGCGATGGCCGGCGTGCTCGCCAAGGTGTTGACGCAGACGCAATTGAACGTCCGCTGAGGGCACCGGTTTTCGCTTTCCGGCAAAACCGGATTATTCGGCAAGCAGGAGAAAAACCGCCGGTCTTCCCTTGATCTGCGGCGGTTTCCGGCGCCAGGCGGAGACCTGTTGCGTGCGGACCGCTTCCGATCCCAGCGTCAGGTCGGATGCAATGCAGAGCAGGGTTGTGGATTCCAGCGCGCTCAGCGCAGTGGCGAGCATGCGGTCATTGCGATAAGGCGTCTCGATGAAAACCTGCGTTTGCCTGTGCCGCCGGGACTGGCGCTCAATCTCTTTCAATGCGGTGGCGAGTTCGGCCTGCGCCACGGGCAGGTAGCCGTGAAATGCGAAGCGCTGTCCATCGAGCCCCGATGCGGCAAGCGCGAGCACGATCGAGGAAGGCCCGCTCAAGGGCACGACGCGCACGCCGTGACCGTGGGCGAGGCGGACCAGGCCGGCGCCCGGATCGGCTATTGCGGGCAATCCGGCTTCCGATAGCAGGCCCGCGCTCATTCCCTCGAGGACGGGCTCGAGCAACGCGGCGACCTCGCTCTCCCTTGTATTGTGATCGAGCCGCTCGATGCGAATGCGCTGCAGCGGTTGCGTTGCGCCTATCCTTTTCAGGAATGACCGGGCCGCCTTGGGGTTCTCCGCAATCAGGTAGTGGAGCGACCGGGCGCGATTTAGGACCGCGGCGGGAATAACCGCTTCGGGGACGCTGTCACCGAGAGTGTTGGGCAGGAGATACAGCGAGCCTCTTGCCTCAGACGACATCGAATGCCTGCTCTTGCAGCAGCTCAACGAGCGCGATCAGCGGCAGACCGACGAGCGCGGTCGGGTCGCTGCCCTCTATTTTGGCAATGAGTGCGATGCCCAGGCCCTCGGACTTGGCGCTGCCGGCACAGTCGTACGGCTGCTCGCGCGCGAGGTAGCGCTCGATCCGCGCATCGTCCAGCTTGCGAAATAGGACCCGGCAGGGCACCACGCGGCTGGAGATCAAGCGCGTCAAGGTGTTGTGCACGCACACGGCCGTGTGAAACACCGCGTCGCGGCCGGATAGGGCGCGAAGCTGTCGCGCGGCGTTTTCGTGGCTGCCGGGCTTGCCGAAAATCTCGCCACTGCCGACTGCAACCTGATCGCAGCCGATGATCAGCGCCCGGGGAAACCCGCCCGCTACCGCGAGCGCTTTGGTTTCTGCGAGGCGGCGGGCCATGTTTTCCGGCGTCTCGCCGGGTAGGCGATCTTCGGATACCAGCGAATCCGCGACCGAGAACGGCATTCCGAGCCGCTCAAGCAGGGCGCGCCGATAGCGCGAGGTCGAGGCAAGGACAAGCTGCATGCGGAAGCCGAAAACCCGGGCCGGGCGGTCTAGCCCCGGCAGCGCTCCGCCACGAGTTTCTCCTGTCGGGCGATGGCGGCGTCGCGGACGTCGTCATTCATGTATATCCGATCGCCCTTCTCGCCCAGCGTGTAGGTGCGCTGGCTTTGCGTCAGCCGGGCGAGCAGGTCGCGCTGCTGGTTGCACTGCTCCTGTCGTCTTGCGATTTCCCGCTGTTGTCGCGCTTCCACAGACTCGGACTCGATCTTGCGCTGGCGAAACTCGCGATCCTTCTGCTGCAAATCCTCGGGCGGGCTGGGTACGCCGGGATCGGGCGAAGCAAGCCTGTTCGGAACCTCGCTGGCCTTGCTGCCCTGCGGGGGACGCTCGCCATAGTGCGTCACGCCCTTCTCGTCCACCCATTTGTACACTTGGGCAAGCGCCGGCACGGTGATTGCCATCACGGCGAAAAAGTGCAGTAACGCTCTGAACAACTTGGAATTTCTTTTGACAGTGACGGGCAATCATAATATCATGCGCGCCTTATGTCGCAACCGGGGGTGATTGACGGCCTCCAGTTTGCCCGCGGCGCGCTGGAGAAGCGGGGTTCGTTGGGTATGGAACACCTGCCGCGCCTCACCCAGATGCAGTGCTCGACCCCCGGACTGGAATATCAGATTCGCGGCGGCACGGCGGGCCACGGTAAACTGTTCCTGCGGATCTCGGCGACCGGGAGGATGCGGCTGGCCTGCCAATCTTGCCTTGGTCCGCTCTCGCTTTCCATTGCAGTGGACATCGAGCTGGAGCTGGCCGAATACGAGCGCGAGATCGAGGAAGCGGACGACGATGTCGACCGCGTGCTCGCGTCCAGGACCATGGATGTCGCGGGGCTCGTCGAGGATGAAGTGATCCTGGCCTTGCCCATGGTGCCGCGGCATGACGCCTGCGCCGGCGCAAGCAGCGCGGCGTGGGCGACGGGATCGCCATTCAGCGCTCTTTTGGCGCTGAAGCGGGGTGAAAACCGACATTAGGTGCGGCCAGGAACGCCAGCCGCGTAACAGCAACCGGTTTGAAGGAGCTTCAACATGGCAGTTCAGCAGAACAAGAAATCGCCCTCTAAGCGCGGCATGCACCGTGCACACGATTTCCTCAGCAATCCGCCTCTTGCCGTCGAGCCTGCCACCGGCGAAGTACATCTGCGCCATCATATCAGCCCGAGCGGTTATTACCGCGGCAAAAAGGTTGTCAAGACCAGGAGCGAGTAGGCAGGCGCGAGCGGCAGGGGTGGGTTCATCCCGCCCGGGCTGAGCGACGAAGAGGAGCGCTTCGGGTCGCGTTATATGAGTATCACACTAGCCATTGATTGCATGGGCGGCGACTACGGCGCGCACGTCACTGTGCCGGCTGCGCTAAATTTCCTGAAAGCAAACGCGCACGTGGATGTCGTTCTCCTGGGTCTGCGCGACGCCATCGAGGCCGAGCTGAAGGCACGAGGTGCCGGATTCGGTCCCCGGCTGCGTGTGCATCACACGAGTGAAGTCGTGCTGATGGACGAGTCACCTGTGATCGCGCTGCGCAACAAGAAGGATTCCTCGATGCGCGTCGCAGTCGACCTGGTCAAGAACGGGGAGGCTCATGCCTGCGTAAGCGCCGGCAATACCGGCGCGCTCATGGCCATCTCCCGTTTTGTGCTCAAGACTCTTCCCGGGATCGACCGTCCCGCGATCATCTCGGCGCTGCCGACCATTCGCGGCAGCACCTACGTTCTGGATCTCGGCGCCAATGTGGATTGCGGTCCGGAGCACCTGCTGCAGTTCGCAATTATGGGGGCGACGCTGGTAGCGGCGGTGGAGCACAAGGATCGGCCGAGCGTCGGGCTGCTCAATATCGGCGAGGAAGACATCAAGGGAAACGAAGTGGTGCGGCATGCCGCGGAACTGCTGCGCGCCAGCGGGCTGAACTTCATCGGCAACGTCGAGGGCGACGGTGTCTTCAAGGGCGAGGCGGACGTCGTGGTGTGCGACGGCTTCGTCGGCAATGTGATGCTGAAAGCTTCCGAAGGTCTCGTGCAGATGGTCCGCAGTTTCTTGCGCGAGGAACTCATGCGCAGCGTGCTGACGAGAATTGCCGCGGTAGCCGTGATGCCGGTGCTGCATGCATTCCGCAAACGCGTCGATCCGCGCCGCTACAATGGCGCTACGCTGGTCGGGCTGAGAGGCATCGTCGTGAAGAGCCACGGCTCCGCCGATATATTCGGCTTCGAACGCGCTATCGAGCGGGCCATGGAAGAGGTGCGCAATGAAGTGCTGCATCGTCTGATGCTGCGGCTCGGACCCTCCGAAACGGTGGAACCGGCCGCATGACCTGGTCGCGCATCGTCGGCACCGGCAGCTGCCTGCCTGTGAATATCGTGACCAACGACGATCTGGCGAAGCGCCTGGACACCTCGGACGAGTGGATCCGGACGCGCACCGGAATTCACCAGCGCCATATCGCCGATGCCTCGCAGGCCTCGAGCGACCTTGGCGCCGAGGCCTGCCGCCGGGCGCTCGCCACGGCCGGTGTCGGCGCCGGAGAGATCGATCTCATCATCGTCGCCACGGCGACGCCCGATTTCGTTTTCCCCAGCACCGCCTGCATCATGCAGGCCAAGCTCGGCATCCGGAATTGCGCGGCGTTCGACGTGCAGGCGGTATGCAGCGGATTCATTTATGCGCTTTCGATTGCGGACAAGTTCATCCGCTCGGGCCAGTATCGCTGTGCGCTTGTCGTGGGTGCCGAGGTTTATTCGCGCATCCTCGACTGGAATGACCGCGGCACCGCGGTATTGTTCGGAGATGGCGCGGGCGCGGTGGTGCTCAAGGCCGATTCGAAGCCGGGCGTCCTTGCGAGCGTGTTGCGAGCCGACGGATCCTATGCTGATATCCTGTCGGTTCCCGGCAACATCTGCGGCGGCAAGATAGTAGGCTCGCCGTATCTTCAAATGGACGGCCAGGCAGTGTTCAAGTTCGCCGTCAAGGTTCTTGACGAAGTGGCGCGCGAGACCCTCGCTCTGTGCGGTCTCGCAGTTTCCGATATCGACTGGCTCATTCCGCACCAGGCCAACGTTCGAATTCTTGAGGCCACGGCAAAAAGGCTCGGCGTCGATGCGGCAAGACTGGTCATCACGGTCGACCGTCACGGCAACACGTCGGCGGCGTCGGTGCCGCTCGCTCTGGATCTTGCAATCGGCGATGGCCGCATCAGGTCGGGGCACAAGGTCATGCTGGAGGGCGTGGGGGGAGGCTTTACCTGGGGCGCCGCGCTGGTGCAGATGTAGCGGAAAAGGGATCAACCGCCAAGAACGCCATGGACGCAAAGAAACCCGGAAAAAAGTTTTCCCTGGCGTCCTTTGCGTTGAAGGTTTTTCAGTGATGAAGCTCGCGATGGTGTTTCCGGGGCAGGGATCGCAGTCGGTGGGAATGCTGGCCGGTTACGGCGACATGCCGGCGATCGGCCGGACGCTGGCGGAAGCCTCTGACATCCTGAGTCAGGATGTCACGAAATTGATCGCGGAAGGACCGGTCGAGGAGCTCAATCGCACCGTGAATACCCAGCCGGTCATGGTAACCGTGGGTATCTGCGTCTGGCGCGCATGGATCGAATTGGGCGGCGACGAACCCGGACAGCTTGCCGGCCATAGCCTGGGCGAATATACCGCCCTCGTTGTCGCCGGTGCGATCTCCTTCGCCGACTGCCTGCCTCTGGTTCGCTTGCGCGGCCAGGCGATGCAGGAAGCAGTCCCCCAGGGCCAAGGTGCGATGGCGGCAATTATCGGACTTGACGACAACGCGGTTCGGGCAGCATGCGCGGAAGCCGCGTGCGGCGAAGTCGTGGAGGCAGTAAATTTCAACTCGCCAGGGCAGGTCGTGATCGCCGGAAGCGCCGGAGCCGTGCAGCGGGCGATCGAGGCGGCAAAGGCGCGAGGCGCGAAACGCGCCATCGGATTGCCGGTGAGCGCGCCGTTTCATTCATCGCTGATGGCGCCGGCGGCCGCGCGGCTGCGCGCGGCGCTGGCGGAAATCAGGATTCACCCTCCGCGTAATCCGGTGATCCATAACGTAGACGTGAAAAGTCATGACGATCCCGCCCTGATCAAAGAGGCGCTGGTGCGGCAGGCTGACCATCCTGTGCGTTGGGTCGAATGCGTCAGGGAGATCGCGGCACGCGGCGCGACGCATATGCTCGAATGCGGACCGGGAAAGGTGCTCGCGCCGCTCGCCAGGCGCATCGCCGACGGGCTGCAAGGCATGGCGCTTGCGGACCGGGCGAGTATCGAGCAGGCGGTGCAACTTTTCAAGAGAGCATGATGGAACTGAAAGGCCAGGTTGCGCTGGTAACCGGTGCGTCGCGTGGAATCGGCAGGGCGATCGCATTGGCGCTCGGCGCACAGGGCGCCACCGTAGTCGGCACCGCCACGACGGATGCCGGCGCGCAATCGATCGCAACCGACCTCGCCGGCGCGCAAGTAAGCGGAAAGGGTGCGGTGCTCGACGTCAAGGACGCAGCCCGCATCGAGACCCTGGTCGCCGAGATCGAGCAGGCCTTTGGAAGCATTGCCATTCTTGTCAACAACGCCGGTATCACCCGGGACAACCTCGCCATGCGCATGAAGGAAAGCGAGTGGGATGCGGTGATCGATACCAACCTCAATTCAGTGTTCCGGCTTTCGAAAGCAGTGCTGCGGGGCATGATAAAGGCCCGCACCGGCCGCATCATCAACATCACCTCGGTGGTCGGTTCGATCGGGAACACCGGCCAGATCAACTACTCTGCCGCCAAGGCCGGTATCGCCGGAATGACGCGATCTCTCGCGCGGGAGATCGGGAGCCGCGGCATCACCGTCAACTGCGTTGCGCCGGGTTTCATTGACACGGACATGACCCGCGCGCTGTCTGAAACGCAGCGCGAAGCGCTGCGCGAACAGATTCCGCTCGGACGCCTGGGCAAGCCCGAGGACGTTGCCGCCGTCGTTGCGTTTCTCGCTTCGCCGGATGCCGCCTACGTCACCGGCGCGACCCTGCATGTTAACGGCGGCATGTACATGAGCTGACTGATGTTTCCGGCACCAGACCCGATTCTGCTACAATCCGCAGCTTCCGAAATTCGACTTCACCAAATCAGGGGGAAGGAGCCCGAAAATGGAAAACGTTGAACAGCGCGTCAAGAAGATCGTCGCGGAGCAGCTAGGCGTGAACGAGGGGGAAATCAAGAACGAGTCTTCGTTCGTAGACGACCTGGGCGCAGACTCGCTCGACACCGTCGAGCTGGTAATGGCACTTGAAGAAGAGTTCGAGACGGAAATCCCGGACGAGGAAGCGGAAAAAATAACAACCGTGCAGCAAGCCGTCAATTACATCAACGCTCACACCAAAAAAGCCTGATTGTCCTCCACGGCCGGAGTCGATTTGAGCCGCCGTCGTGTTGTTGTTACCGGTCTAGGAAGCGTTTGCCCGATCGGTAACACCGTTGCCGAAGCTTGGGCCGGCGCCCTGTCCGGAGCATCCGGCATTGCGCGGATCACGCACTTCGAACCGGCGTCCCTTTCCTGCCAGATAGCCGGCGAGGTCAAGAATTTCGACGTCGCCGCCTATCTGTCGCCGAAAGAAGCGCGGCGCATGGATCGCTTCATCCATCTCGGAATGGCCGCAGGAATCCAGGCTTTCAAGGACTGCGGTCTGGAAGTGACCGAAGCCAATGCCGGCCGCATCGGCGTGAACATCGGATCGGGCATCGGTGGCTTGCCGATGATCGAGGACACGCACAACGAAGTGCTCAAGGGCGGTCCGCGCAAGATCTCGCCGTTCTTCATTCCCGCTACCATCATCAACATGATCGCCGGCAATCTTTCGATCATGTTCGGCCTCAAGGGGCCTAATCTTGCGATGGTCACGGCATGCACGACCTCCGCGCACTGCATAGGCGACGCCGGTCGGCTCATCGAGTACGGCGACTGCGACGTCATGGTTGCGGGTGGCGCCGAATCCTGCGTTTCGGCGCTTGCGGTTGGTGGATTTTCCGCGGCTCGTGCATTGTCGACGCGCAACGACGATCCCGCGACCGCGAGCCGTCCATGGGACAGGGATCGCGACGGCTTTGTGCTGGGCGAAGGCGCCGGAGTCTTGGTTCTGGAGGAATACGAGCACGCGAAAAAGCGCGGCGCCAAGGTTTACGCCGAGCTCGCGGGCTACGGCATGAGCGGCGACGCCTATCACATGACTGCGCCCCAGGAAGACGGCGAAGGCGCTGCACGCTGCATGTCAAACGCTCTGCGCAACGCGGGGCTCAACCGGGACGACATCGACTACATCAACGCTCACGGCACGTCGACTCCGCTCGGCGACATCGCCGAAACCGTGGCTGTAAAGCGGTGCTTCGGCGATCATGCAAAAAAGCTTGCCATCAGCTCGACCAAATCCATGACCGGCCATTTGCTTGGCGCGGCCGGAGGGGTCGAAGCGATATTCTCGGTGCTGGCGATCCAGGAGCAGGTAGCGCCGCCGACGGCAAATCTGCTGAACCAGGATCCTGCCTGCGACCTGGACTACGTTCCGAACACGGCGCGGCGCATTCCGATTCGCGCGGCGCTGTCCAATTCATTCGGATTCGGTGGAACCAACGGCACGCTGATCTTCAAGCGTATCTGATTGGCCGCCTTTTCCGGCACCCTGCCTGATGTGAAGTAACGCGTCACGGCGCTTGCTGTCGCTGGAGGGCGGGTAAGGCTTGAACGTAAGGACCGATGGCGGCCGCAGAAGCACCGATACTGCGAATAGCGATCAAGCCTTCGCATCTTCTGGAAGGTCTCTTGGGCGCCGCCCACGCGCTTGCCTTTCTGGCGGCATTCATCAGTCTTGCCGGCTGGCCTTTGTATCTGGTAGTCGCTGCGATCCTGGTGTCCGCTGTTGCGCTTGTGGCCGAGTCGCTTCATGCGTCGGCTGGAGCCGCGGTGTCGCTGGAGGTGCACGCCGACGGACGCACGGCCTGGCAGGACCGCAACGGCCACTGGCACGAAGTGAAACTTGGCAATAACCATTTCGTCTCGGCCCTTCTTGTGGTGATGCGGCTCGATGCGTCGGCTCCGCGACACAAGTGGATTGTGCTTCTTCCCGATTCCGCTCCGTGCGACGACTTGAGACGCCTCCGGGTCTGGCTGCGCTTGCGCCGTGAATCAGGCCGGCGGAAGATCGGGGAACCGGCAAAGCTCGACTAACATCAGGCCCTGCTGAACTAATTCGGGGTCAGCGGGTCTTTAAGTGCAAGGCGAAGCCGGGGCACCCCAGACGCGGGGGTATACTTGCCGCCGTCTGTGGATAACTTCAAACAGAAGCGCGGCGACGCTTCGTCAGGGACGGCGGCAGATGAGTGACCGGGATGTCGACCGGCAGCTGGTCGAGCGGGCCCAGCGGGGCGACAAGCATGCCTTCGCGCTGCTGGTGTCGAAATACCAGCGCAAGCTGGCGCGGTTGCTGGCGCGGTTTATCCGGGACCCGGCAGAAGTGGAAGATGTCGCGCAGGAGGCATTCATCAAGGCGTACCGGGCGCTGCCTTCGTTCCGCGGCGATAGTGCGTTCTATACATGGTTGTACCGTATCGGAATCAACACCGCCAAGAATTACCTCGTGGCGAGGGGACGGCGCGCTCCGACCGTAACCGAGTTCGATTCGGAGGAGGCCGAAAGCTTCGAGGACGGCGAGCAGTTGCGCGATATCAACACGCCGGAGAGCTTGCTGATGTCGAAGGAAATCGCGCGCACGATTGACGATGCCATGGAGCAGCTGCCGGAAGAGTTGCGTAACGCGATCACGCTGCGCGAGATCGAAGGCCTGAGCTACGAGGAAATATCGACGATCATGAATTGTCCGATCGGCACGGTACGATCGAGGATATTTCGCGCCAGAGAGGCGATCGCCGAGAGGCTGCGTCCGCTGCTGGGGACGCGCGAAGACCAGAGGTGGTGAGGAATGAATGACAAACTGTCTGCACTGATCGATGGCGAGCTCCGCGGCGAGGAGTTGCGGGCACACCTCGGTCGCCTGAAAAGCGACGCCGATTTGCGGCGTGCCTGGGATACATATCACCTCATCGGCGACGCGCTGCGCGGGCATTTCAGCCCAGGCTGCAGCAGCCGCGTCGTAGCCCGGCTCGTACAGGAACCCACCGTGCTTGCGCCGCGGTCCAATGGGGCCGCAATTGTACGGGCGGCGCGATACATCGTGCCAGCGGTCGCCGCCGTCGCGGCGGTCGTTCTGGTCGTCTGGACTGCTCTGCCGGAAATGCGCGGCGAGCCGCAGCTCGCCGCCAATTCGGCCGCAGTGCCGGATACAGGCGTGCCGGGGTCGGAATCGAGCGCGCGCCGCGCTTCCCCCGAGAACGAAAATTACCTGCTCGCGCATCAGCCCTATTCCCATACGAGCGCAATGCAAGGCGTTGCGACCTATGTTCGCGCCGTCAGCGAAACGCGCGAGGGCGGGCGCAAATGAACCTTCCGGTGGGAGCGCCGGGAATTCTGGCGGTCATGATCCTCGCGTTCCCGACGGCCGTCCCGCCCGCCATTGCCCAGACCGATACGACCGCGCTTCAATGGCTGCAGCGCATTTACGCGGCGACGCGGAAACTCAATTACACCGGCACGTTCGTGTACCAGCATGGGCAGCAGGTCGAAACCTCCCGCATCACCCACCTGGTCGACGCCGCCGGGCTGCACGAGAAGCTTGAGGCCCTGGACGGCGTTCCGCGCGAAATCTTTCGCACCCGCGACGAGGTTGTCTGTTACATGCCGGAAAGCATGACGGTCAAGATCGACAAACAGCTAGGCCAGCGGCCGTTTCTTGCAATTCTGCCGGAGCAGCTCAAGGAGTTATCCGAGAACTACAGCATCAGAAAAGGAGAAGTGGAGCGCGCCGGAGGCTACAATTGCCAGTTGATCGTCCTCGAGCCGAAAGACCGCATGCGCTACGGCCACCGGCTGTGTGCAGAACTCAGTTCGGGAATGCTTCTCAAAGCCAAGACTTTTGACGAGCATAATGAAGTGTTGGAGCAGTTCGCGTTCACGCACATCGATATCGGCGGGCACATCGACCGCAACAAGCTGAAGCCGCGCTTCTCGCGCAAGAGCCCGGCGTGGCACGTAGAGGATTCGGACGCCACTCGCGCCAATCTCGCCGAATCCGGCTGGAGCATACGTTCCGCGCCTCCTGGATTCCACACGGTGACCGAGCTGATCCGCACGCTGGGCGGAACCACCGGCGTAGGGCATATCGTTCTTTCAGACGGAATTGCGGCCGTATCGGTATTCATTCAACCGGCAGAGAGCAGGAGTCCGGCTCCGCAACCGGGTCTGGCGCGTCAGGGTGCGATCAATGTCTATGTGCGCCAGGTCGGAAGTCACTGGATTACCGTGGTTGGCGAAGCGCCCGCGGAGAGCGTAAAATACATCGCCAATGCGGTGGAATACCGCAGGTAACGCGATTTGACTGTTACCTGCCGCCCTGCCGTGGCGCCGGATGCCTGCGGTTCGGTTCCCGCAAGATCCCGACCGAAGGACTTCAATATGGCCAGACGACTGCTCGTTTTCCTGCTGCTTTTTTTTCCGCCCGCCCTGCTTGCGCAGGGGCGGGGAGAATTGCCCGATTTCACCGAGCTCGCCGAGAAGCAAGGTCCGACGGTAGTCAATATCAGCACGACCCAGGCCCGCGAGCGCCGCAGCGTTCCGCAGATACCCAACCTGGATGAAGACGATCCGCTTTACGATTTTTTCCGGCGCTTCATTCCGCGGCAGCCGGCCCCGGGACAAGGCCCCGAACAGGGTCCGCGCGAATTCGAAAGCCGCTCGCTTGGGTCGGGTTTTATCATCAGCGGAGAAGGTTATGTCCTGACCAATGCGCATGTGGTCGACTCGGCCGACGAAATCACGGTGCGGCTTACCGACAAGCGCGAATTCAAGGCACGCGTCATCGGCGCCGACAAGCGCACCGACCTCGCTTTGATCAAGATCGATGCCGCCGGCTTGCCGACGGTGCGCTTCGGCGACCCTAACCGGCTTAAGGTCGGAGAATGGGTGGTCGCGATTGGATCGCCGTTCGGATTCGACAACACCGTCACGGCGGGAATCGTCAGCGCGAAGGGGCGCAGCCTGCCGCAGGAAAATTTTGTTCCGTTCATTCAGACCGATGTCGCCATCAATCCCGGAAACTCCGGAGGGCCGTTGTTCAACCTGCGCGGGGAGGTGGTGGGAATCAATTCGCAGATCTACAGCCGCACTGGCGGATTCATGGGGCTTTCGTTCGCGATCCCCATCGACGTCGCCATGGACGTGCAGAATCAGCTGCGGCAGTTCGGGCGCGTGAGCCGCGGGCGGATTGGCGTCGTCATCCAGGAGGTCTCGAAGGAACTGGCCGAATCGTTTGGACTCTCGAGGCCGGCGGGCGCGCTTATCAATGCGGTGGAGAAAGGCGGTCCTGCCGAGAAGGCCGGCATTGAATCGGGCGACATCATTCTCAAATTTGACGGCAAGGCGGTGGCGAGTTCAAGCGAGCTGCCGCGCATCGTCGGCAATACCAGGCCCGGGAGCAAGTCGAGCATGGAAGTGTGGCGCAAGGGCGCGACACGTGAAATCACGGTGACCGTGGGTGAGTTGCCTGAGGACCGTGTCGCAAGCCGCGAGCAGCGCCGCAGCCGGCCGGCCGAGCAGGCGGCAAACCGCCTCGGCTTCGTCGTCAGCGATCTCACCGCGGAGCAGAAGCGCGACTTGAAGGTGAATGGCGGCGTGATCGTTGAGGACGTCCGCAGCAACCGCCGCGCCGATGTGCGCGCGGGCGACGTCATTACGGCAGTCACCAGCAAGGGACATACTACCGAGCTGAAATCGGCCGAGCAGCTCAATAAGCTGCTCGTTCAGCTGGAGCGCAATGCGACCATTACCCTGCACGTGCGCCGAGGCGAGAGCAACCTGTTCGTTACGGTAAGGGGCGAAAACGCCCCGGGCTGACGACCGCCCCGGTGCCCGACGGAGGCGACGAATTCCGGGAGCATGTCCCGAGATCGGTATTGCGTGGAAAGGATCCCGGCATACAACCGCGAAACGCGCTAAAATTCAACACTTTGCAACTGATAGAGGGTGCTGAAAGGCACCCTTTTTTGTAACCGGCCGGCATTGATGCAGCATATCCGCAATTTCTCGATCATCGCCCATATCGACCACGGCAAGTCGACTCTCGCCGACCGATTCATCCAGCGCTGTGGCGGGCTGACCGACCGGGAAATGTCCGATCAGGTGCTCGATTCCATGGATCTGGAGCGCGAGCGCGGCATCACCATCAAGGCCCAGACCGCGGCGCTTCAGTACACCGCACGCGATGGCCGCAAGTACAACCTCAATCTAATCGACACGCCCGGCCACGTGGATTTCTCCTACGAGGTTTCACGCTCGCTGGCCGCGTGCGAGGGCGCGCTGCTCGTGGTGGACGCGAGCCAGGGCGTTGAAGCGCAGACGGTCGCCAATTGCTATACGGCAATCGAGCAGGGAGTCGAAGTCGTGCCCGTGCTCAACAAGCTCGATCTGACTTCTGCCAACCCCGAGCGAGCGATTCAGGAGATTGAAGACGTGATCGGAATCAAGGCGACGGACGCAGTCCGCGTCAGCGCCAAGACCGGCGAGGGTGTGGAAGACGCACTGGAGGCGGTGATCCATCGCATCCCGGCTCCCAGAGGCGATCCCGATGCCCCGCTGAAAGCGCTCATCATCGATTCCTGGTTCGACAATTATGTCGGAGTGGTGATGCTGGTGCGCCTGGTGGACGGAGTCATCCGTCCGAAGGACAGGCTCCTGCTCATGTTCACGCGCGCGGTCCATGTTTGCGAGCAGGTGGGCGTGTTCACGCCCAAATCCCAGGGGCGCGAATTTCTCTCGGCCGGCGAGGTGGGGTTTGTCACCGCCGGGGTGAAAGAGCTGCAACATGCGCGCGTCGGCGATACTCTCACTTCGGCCGACCGCCCGGCCGCCGCTGCGCTGCCGGGCTTCAAGGAGATCAAGCCGCAGGTCTTCGCAGGGCTTTACCCCGTGGAAGCCAACCAGTACGAGGCGATGCGGGACGCCCTGGAGAAGCTGAAGCTCAATGACGCTTCGCTGCACTATGAGCCCGAGACCTCCCAGGCGCTCGGCTTCGGATTCCGCTGCGGGTTTCTGGGCCTGCTGCACATGGACATCGTGCAGGAGCGGCTCGAGCGCGAGTATGACGTGCAACTCATCACCACTGCGCCGACGGTAGTGTATGAGGTCAAATTGCGCGATGGCACGGTCATGCGAGTTGAAAATCCGGCGAAAATGCCCGACCCATCGAAGATCGAGGAGATCCGCGAGCCGATCATCGAGGCCACCATCTTTGTGCCGCAGGAGTACGTCGGTGCGATCATGACGCTGTGCATGCAGAAGCGCGGCACGCAAAAGAATATGCAGTACCACGGGCGGCAAGTGATGCTGACCTACGACATGCCGCTCAACGAGGTCGTGATGGACTTTTTCGATAAATTGAAGTCCGCCAGCCGCGGTTACGCATCGCTCGATTACGAGTACAAGGAATACCGGGCGGCTGACGTGGTGAAGCTTGATATTCTCATCAACGGAGAGCGCGTGGACGCGCTCTCGCTCATGGTCCACCGGGAAAACAGCCAGTATCGCGGAAGGGATCTGGTCTCGCGGATGCGCGAGCTGATACCGCGGCAGATGTTCGACGTCGCGGTCCAGGCGGCGATCGGCGCCCATATCCTCGCGCGCGAGACGGTCAAGGCGCTGCGCAAAAACGTCCTGGCGAAGTGCTACGGAGGCGACGTGACGCGCAAAAGGAAATTGCTGGAAAAGCAGAAAGCGGGGAAGAAGCGCATGAAACAGGTCGGGACGGTCGAAATACCCCAGGAGGCGTTCCTGGCGATACTTCAGGTCGAGAGCAAATGAATTTCGCCCTGATACTGTTCGTCCTGTTGCTGTTCACCGGGGCATTTGCTCTGGCTGATGCCGTCTATTTCGGCAGACGGCGCGGCAAGGGCGACAAGGAGCCCTGGTGGATCGAGTATCCGAAAAGTTTCTTTCCGGTCATCCTTATTGTATTTCTCCTGCGCTCGTTTCTGGTGGAGCCGTTCAAGATTCCGTCCGGATCGATGGTGCCGACGCTGGTCGTGGGAGATTTCATCCTGGTGAACAAGTTCGCTTACGGCGTCCGGATTCCGATCATTAACAGAAAGATCATCAATATCGACGAGCCCAAGCGCGGCGATGTCATGGTGTTCCGCTACCCGGACGATCCGTCCCTGGACTACATCAAGCGCGTGATCGGCCTCCCCGGGGACCGCATCATGTACGCCGGCAAGAAGCTTTTCATCAACAGCGTTGAGCAGCCGCGAAAATCGATGTCGGATTACCTGCATCGAGAGCGCATCCATTATTCAAGACAGTATCGCGAAAAGATCGGCGAGGTCGAGCATGCCATCCTGATCGAGGACGATGCTCCGGCGTCGATTCCCTTCGCGCGGCCGTTTCCGTACCGGGAAAATTGTAACTACAATATGGAAGGCGTGACCTGCACCGTGCCCCCGGGATACTATTTCATGATGGGCGACAATCGCGACAATTCGGCCGACAGCCGGGTCTGGGGATTCGTTCCGGATGAGAACATAGTCGGCAAGGCTTTCTTCATCTGGTTCAACTTCAGCGAGCTGAAGCGCTTTGGCGGCTTCAAGTAACGGGGGAACTATGAAAAACCAGCAAGGCATCACACTCATTGGAATGCTGCTTGTCTGCATCGTCATCGTCATCGTCGCTGTCGGCGGACTGAAGATCGCTCCCGCGTACATCGAGTTTTACAAAGTCAAGAAGGCGGTCGTCGGCATTGTAAAGAGCGGCGACGCGCGCGGCACCGTTATCGATATACGCCAGTCATTCGACAGGCGTGCGACAATCGACGACATCGACGTGATCACAGGCAAGGATCTGGAGATTACCAAGGATGGCAACGTTGTGGTGGTCTCGTTTTCCTATCCGAAGAAAATTTCCCTGTTCGGCAACATCAGTGTGTTGATCGACTTCGCCGGAGCAAGCAGCGATTAGCGCCGCGTCCCGGATAGAAATCCATCGCACGAAGCACTTTTCCAGCCGGGTTCCGTGGACGAGGAGCGTCTGCAGCAACGAATCGGATACACGTTTGTCCGAAGCGAGCTTCTTGCGCAGGCGCTGACTCACCGCAGCCACAGCATCCCTCACAACGAGCGCCTCGAATTTCTCGGCGACAGCGTCCTTAATTGCGTTATTGCGGCGGAGCTTTATCAGCGCTTCGGGAAGCTCGCGGAGGGAGATCTGTCACGAATGCGCGCAAACCTGGTCCGCCAGGAAACGCTCCACCAGGTGGCGCAAGCGCTGTCTCTCGGGGATCATCTGCGCCTCGGCGAGGGCGAATTGAAAAGCGGGGGCTTTTCGCGGCCGTCTATCCTCGCGGATTCGTTCGAGGCGCTGATCGGCGCGATTTTCATCGACGGCGGCTTTGGAGCGGCGCGAGAAGCCATTCGGCATCTCTACGAGCCCTTGATAGCCGACATGGACCCGAAGGCCCTGGGGAAGGATCCGAAGACCTTGCTGCAGGAATTGCTGCAGGCGCGGAAAATCGCGCTGCCGCAATACTCGGTGGTGGCAACGCGGGGTGCCGCGCACAGCCAGAAATTCGAAGTCGAATGCCTGATCCCGGAGCTCTCGGTGCGGACTGCCGGGAGCGGCAGCAGCCGGCGCACCGCCGAACAGGAAGCGGCTTTGCGCGCGTTCGAGCAAATCCGCCGTTGAACCGTCCGGCATGCCGGTGACAACGGAGCCGTTTCGCTGCGGCGCAATCGCCCTGATCGGCCGGCCCAACGTCGGCAAATCCACGCTCCTCAACGCGTTGCTGGGACAGAAGCTCAGCATCACTTCCAGAAAGCCTCAGACCACGCGCCACCGCATCCGTGGCATTCTCAGCCGGAGCGAGGCGCAGTTTATTTTTCTCGATACGCCGGGCTTCCAGACGCGCCACGGCAGCGCACTCAACCGGTTGATGAACCGGGCAGTGCATGGCGCCCTGGGCGAGGTGGACGCCGTGCTGCTGGTGGTGGAAGCGGGGCATTTCGGCGCCGAAGACAGAGCGCTTGTGAAACTCGTGCAGCCGGGAATTCCGTTGATTCTGGCCGTGAACAAGACGGACCGGGTCTCCCCTGGGGCGCTCATGCCGTTCCTGCAACTGTGCGCGAAGGAAGCGGCATTCGCCGAAATCGTTCCGGTCAGTGCCCGGCGCCGCAAGGGACTCGATGAGTTGCTGCGCGCGCTGAGAAGCCACTTGCCCGAGCAGGCCGCAATGCATGCGCTGGATGCACTCACCGACCGCGACGAGCGCTTTCTTGCCTCCGAGCTGTTACGCGAGAAACTGTTCCGCCTGCTCGGGGAGGAACTCCCCTATGGTGCAGGCGTGGCGATCGAGAAATTCGAGGAAAAGGGAAAACTGCGGCGCATCCATGCCTCGATCGTGGTAGAAAAGGAAAGTCACAAGGCGATCATGATCGGGGCGGGCGGGGGCAAGCTGAAGGAGATCGCGACGGCCGCGCGGATCGATATGGAAAAGATGTTTGGCGGCAAGGTTTATCTGGAGGTCTGGGTCAAGGTGCGGCGCGGCTGGACCGACGACAAGGCGTCGCTGAGGCAGCTCGGCTATGAGTGAGCGAACGCGCCAGGAAAGCCGCGAGGCATTCGTGCTGCACGCCTACCCTTACCGCGAAACAAGCCTGCTGCTGGAGGTGTTCACGCGGCCGTTCGGGCGCATTTCCATGGTCGCGCGCGGCGCGCGCAGCCCGCGTTCGGTGCTGCGCGGGATCCTGCTGTCGTTCCAGCCGCTTGCGCTGTCCTGGTTCGGCAAGGGAGATGTGCGCACGCTGGCGCGCGCCGAATGGATTGGCGGCCAGCCGATGCTGCGCGGCGAGGCGCTGCTTTGCGGCTTCTACCTTAACGAGCTGCTGCTCCGGCTGCTTCCCCGCGAGGACGCGCACGAGGCGCTGTTCGGGCAATACGACGAGGCGCTCCGGCGCCTTGCGAACAGCGCGGATTCGGCGCCCGTCCTGCGCGCGTTCGAAAAGGCCCTGCTCAAGGAGCTCGGCTACGCCATGTCGCTCGAGCGCGACAGCGCGAGCGGCCGCGAGATCGATCCGGACAAGACCTATGCCTATGAGCCCGAACGGGGCGTGATTGAGGTCAATGGCGAAGACGCGGAGCCGGTTGTTTGCGGCCGGACGCTGCTCGACATGGCACGCGACGATTACCGCAATCCCGTGACGCAGCAGCAGGCAAAGGCCCTGATGCGCGCGCTCATCAACCACCGTCTCGAGTACCAGCCCCTGAGAAGCCGGCAAATCTTCCGGGATCTTCTGCAATTGTGATTGAGCTCGGCGTCAACATCGACCACGTCGCGACGCTGCGCCAGGCGCGCGGCACGGCGTACCCGGATCCGGTCCGGGCGGCGCTGCTCGCGGAAGAGGCGGGCGCAGACGCCATCACCCTGCACCTGCGCGAGGACCGCCGCCACATCCAGGATCGCGACGTCGAGGAGCTGCGCGCCAGATTGCGCACGCGCATGAATCTCGAATCGGCAGTGACGGACGAGATGCTGCGCTTCGCGTTGCGAGTGCGTCCCCAGGACGTCTGCCTGGTGCCGGAGCGCCGCATGGAACTGACGACCGAGGGTGGCCTGGAAGTGGCGGGGCAGCTCGACAGGATCGCGGACGCATGCAGACTCCTGGCCGGTGCGGGAATCCGCGTGTCGCTTTTCATCAATGCCGACCGCAGGCAGATCGACGCGGCGAAGGCGGCGGGTGCGCCGGTCATCGAGATTCACACGGGTCAATACGCGGATGCTCCTGCCGAAATGCGCGAGGCCGAGCTCGTCAGGATCCGGGAATCCGTGGAATACGGCAGGTCGATGGGACTCAAAGTCAATGCGGGTCACGGGCTCAACTACGACAACGTGCGGCCCATCGCCGCGATTCCCGGAATCGCCGAACTGAACATCGGCCACGCCATTGTGGCCCGCGCGATTTTCGACGGCTGGCAGCCTGCGGTGCGCGAGATGAAGCGCCTGATGATGGAAGCGGGATAGACGTGATACTGGGGATCGGAACGGACCTGTGCGACATCGGGCGAATCGAGCGCGCGCTCAAGCGCCACGGCGAGCGCTTCGCCCGCCGGATCCTGGTCGCCGCCGAGCTCGACCGGTTTCGCCGCCACCGCAAGCCTGCGGCCTATCTGGCGAAGCGCTTCGCCGCCAAGGAGGCGTTTTCCAAGGCGCTCGGCACGGGCATCCGGTTCCCGGTCAACTGGCACAACGTGTGGGTCGAGAATGCCCCCTCCGGCAAGCCGTCGCTCGAATTCTCGAAGGCGCTTTCGGCGCTGCTCGAGCGCCGCGGCATTGCCCGCGTGCACGTGTCGCTCACCGACGAAGTGGGCATGGCCTGCGCGTATGTGATAGTGGAAGGACAGGACTAATGCTCGGTCCGGTCATGGTGGACCTGGCCGGACCGGCACTTGCTCCGGGGGAGAAGGAGTTCCTTACCCACCCACTGGTGGGAGGCGTGATCCTGTTTGGGCGCAATTTCGAATCACCGCGGCAGCTCGCGGCGCTCGCGTCGGAGATTCGTGCGATTCGGAATCCGGAACTGCTCATCGCGGTGGACCACGAAGGTGGCCGGGTGCAGCGTTTCCAGGAGGGCTTTACCCGCATCCCGCCGATGCGCTTGTTCGGTGAACTCCACGACAGGGACGCGGTGCGCGCGCGCCGGCTCGCGGAAGCCGCAGGCTATGTCATCGCGATCGAGCTGCGATCGCATGGAATCGATTTCAGCTTTTCACCAGTACTCGACGTGGATTTCGGTTCGAGCAGCGTCATCGGCGACCGCGCCTTCTCCGGCGAACCCGCCGCAATCACCGCGCTCGCCGGTGCGCTCATCGGCGGCATGGCGGCCGGCGGCGCGGCAGCAGTCGGCAAGCATTTTCCGGGGCATGGCTACGTCAGGGCAGATTCTCACGTGGAAGTCCCGGTCGACGAGCGCGCGCTGGCCGAAATCGAAGCGGACCTGCTTCCGTATCGCGAGCTTATTGCGCGCGGCTTGACCGGCATCATGCCAGCCCATGTGATCTACCCGAAGGTGGACAGCCGGCCCGCGGGATTTTCCCCAGTGTGGCTGAAGGAAATCCTTCGCGGCCGGCTCGGTTTTGATGGCATGATTTTCAGCGACGATCTTTCGATGGAAGGCGCAAGCGTCGCCGGCGGCGTGGTGCAGCGCGCTGAAGCCGCGCTCGCGGCGGGCTGCGACATGATCCTGGTGTGCAACGCGCCGCAGGCTGCACGCGAGGTGCTCGACGGCCTGAAGGCCGGCCCGCTCGATCGCGCGCGCGCCGAGCGCATGCGCGGCCGAGGGACGCCGAAGCCGCCCGGGTCCGACACGCGCTACGCATCCGCCGTCGCCGCGATTCAGAGTATCCCGGCCTGAGGCGCCGATCCGGGTAGTCCCGCTGCGAAAGCGGCTAGAATTCGGAAGTCTCCCATACCCGAGGGCAGGCGCAGTGACACACGACCACGACCATGATCACGGCGCACACGGTCCGCACTATGCCGGCCGGGTTTTCGCCGCGGGCATCGGCCTGAATCTCGCCTTCGTGCTGGTCGAGGCGGTATACGGCGTGCTCGCGCACTCCATGGCGCTGCTCGCCGACGCCGGGCACAATCTGAGCGATGTGCTCGCGCTGACGCTGGCATGGGGCGCCAGCACATTGGCGAGGCGCGGGCCCTCGGAGCGTTTTACCTACGGCCTGCGCAGCTCGTCGATCCTCGTCGCGCTGCTGAACTCGGCGCTCCTTCTCGTGGTGACCGGCGGCATCGCCTGGGAGGCGATCAATCGCCTGGCCGCGCCGACGCCCGTCGCCGGTGGAACGGTGATAGGGGTGGCGCTGCTCGGCATACTGATCAACGGGGGGAGCGCCATGCTGTTCGCGCGCGACCGACGGCACGACGTCAACATGCGCGGCGCGTTCCTGCATCTTGCGGCCGACGCGGCGGTATCGCTTGGCGTCGTCGTCGCGGGAATCGCGATCCTCTTCACCGGCTGGCTGTGGCTCGATCCGCTCACCGGGTTGATCATCGCGGTCGCCATCGTGTGGAGCACCTGGGGCCTGCTGCGCGATTCGGTCGCGCTCGCGCTCAACGCGGTCCCCGAGCAC
>Ga0137463_1000206_pt1 | contig 22305 bp, 22 predicted proteins | sample EasRivERMGT800_2_FD_102333 | JGI IMG/M metagenome (GOLD analysis project Ga0137463, IMG submission 102333) | Soil microbial communities from meander-bound floodplain in the East River, Colorado, USA - East River MetaG ERMGT800_2 | ecosystem: Environmental > Terrestrial > Soil > Floodplain ...
CGATGATGCCGACGATCGCGCCGGGCGGCACGCTGAAAGACAGATCGTCGATGAGCAGGCGGTCGCCGTAGCCCTTGCTCACGCCCTTGAACTCGATCACCGAATCGCCGAGACGATCGGCGACCGGAATGAAAATTTCCTGGGTCTCGTTGCGCTTCTGGTATTCGTAGGAGGAAAGCTCCTCGAAGCGCGCAAGCCGCGCCTTCGATTTCGCCTGGCGGCCCTTGGGGTTCTGCCGCACCCATTCCAGCTCCTTTTGCATCGCCTTGATGCGCGCCTGCTCCTGCTTCTCCTCCAGCTCGAGGCGCTTTTCCTTCTGCTCGAGCCACGACGAGTAATTGCCCTCCCAGGGGATGCCGTAGCCGCGGTCGAGCTCGAGGATCCAGCCGGCCGCGTTGTCGAGAAAATACCGGTCGTGGGTGACCGCGACCACAGTGCCCGGAAATCTCCGCAGGAATTGCTCCAGCCACTCGACGCTCTCCGCATCGAGGTGGTTGGTGGGCTCATCGAGCAGCAGGATGTCCGGTTTGGAGAGCAGCAGCCGGCACAGCGCTACCCGGCGCTTCTCGCCGCCCGAGAGCGGGCCGATCTTGGCCTCCCACGGCGGCAGGCGCAGCGCGTCGGCGGCGACATCCATCTGCAGGTCGGCGCTGTCCGAGTGCGCCGCGTTGACGATCGCCTCGAGCTTCGCCTGCTCGGAGGCGAGCTTGTCGAAGTCCGCGTCGGGTTCCGCGTACGCCGCGTAGATCTCGTCGAGGCGCTTCTTCGCGGCGAGCGTTTCGCCCAGGCCCTCCTCCACCGCTTCGCGCACGGTCTTTCCCGGGTCGAGCTGCGGCTCCTGCGGCAGGAAACCGATTTTCATGTTCGGCATCGGAACGACTTCGCCCTCGAAATTCTTGTCTTCGCCGGCCATGATGCGAAGCAGCGTGGACTTGCCGGAGCCGTTCAGTCCGAGCACGCCGATTTTCGCGCCTGGAAAGAAGTTGAGCGAGATATTTTTGAGAATCTGGCGCTTGGGCGGGACGGTCTTGCCGACCCGGCGCAGCGTATAGACGTACTGGGCCATGTGTGTTTGCGACGACCAAAGTTCGCAAGCTTAGCGCAATCAGCGGCGATTGCCGAACAATCGGCGCGCACGACTGGAACGCCGGGCGAAGGCGACGCCCTATCACTTCAACATATCGAGCGGTACTGCCTTGGCGAGTTCGTAGTAGCCCCGCGTGTTGGGGTGAATGCCGTCGCAGTGGAACGAAGGATAGTTCACTTCGGGATTCGCCGGATCTCGCATGGCCTTGTCGAAGTCCACGATGCCGTCGAAGGGTGACTTCGACCGGAGCCAGTCATTCACCTGATGGCGGATCGTGGTCTTGGCGGCATTCCATCCCGTGTTCGTGCCGGCGGGCGCCAGGTCGTGCCGCGGGATGATCGTGGCGGCGATGATCTTGATTCCGCGAGCTTTGACCCGCTTGACCAGCTCCTGCATGCCGTTGATCACCTGAGCGGCCGGAGCGTCACGCCGGATGTCGTTGGTGCCCTCGAACAGGATGACGTGGGTGACGCCCCGATTCGACAGCACGTCCCGGTCCAGACGTTCGAGCGCAGGCATGCTGTCAGCCGGCGGATGCAGGCCTTCGCGGGTAATGGTGTTTCCGGCGATGCCGGCGTTCAGAACGGCCTTGCGGATGCCGGCGAGATCAAGGCGCACGGCGAGCCAGTCCTCCCAACGGTCGTGCGCATCGACTGTTGAACAGGTGCCGTCCGTGATCGAATCGCCGAAGGCGACGATCGCGCCTGTCGACGACGATGACAGCACATCGATCCCTTTCAACCAGAACATCGAGGTCGTCATCCCCTTGAACGGCGATTGTGGGGCGGCGGACGAGCCCGGCATCGGCCTCACCTCGTCGGCCGCCACGTCGCCGGAGCCGTTCTCGCTCAGATACGACGTCACCATCGCTCCCCCGTGCTGGCTCGGTCGCACGTCGGCATCGGGAACGTACACGCTGACAGCCAGATCTTCTCCCGCGATCACCTTCATCGGAACCGGGTCGCTTTCCACGCTGCTCCCGGGTGCAATCGTCGTCGTGCCCGCGCGGTTGAAGAAGACCTGACGATTGGAACCGGGCGCGAGAATCTCTTTCTGCACCCGGTGTCCCACGTAGACCTTGCCCAACACGACGGGCTTGGTCCCGTAGGTGTTGTCGAGCCGAAGACGCACGGCTTCGCCGGAAATCGTGACTCTCGCGATCATCCGCGCAGTCGCGTTGGTCATACTGTTCATCCCGAGCCCCGACTGCGACGTGGTCCAGGCGGTAGTCCATTTGGCGGGGCCTGCCGACGGTTGCTGGGGTGTCGCGACAGAGACCACGAGGGTCGCGAACAAGATCGTCGCTGCTGCGCGGTGCGACAGGCGGCTCATCATGCTCCTTTCGGTGAACGCATTCACTTGATCGGCGGTTCGTACATGAACGGCTCCGCGAATTCCACCCCTCTCCTCTATCGAAGTGTCAATCCGGCTCCAATCCATTCTTCTTCATGACCGGGGCGGCGGCTGGCGAGCTCAGGAATTTGACCCATGCCTTGGCCGCGCCGGGCTGCTTTGCGCCGGCATGAACGCCGCCCGATAACACGGTGACGAGCTGAATGTCCGGCGGCAGCGGCCCGAGAAAGTCGATGCCGGCGACGTGGACAAGCTCGCTGACCTGCTGGAAGCCGATTTCGGCTTCCCCGCGCGCAACCATTTCGCCCACCAACGCGCCAGACGGAGGTTGCCTGAGCTTCGGCTTCAACTGCTCCGCAATGCCCCAGCGCTGAAACAGACCGGCGACATGGACGCCGCTCGGGCCGCTGGAATAGCCGATCGATTTTGCCGAAAGCAGCGAGCGCTTCAGCGCCTCGCCCGAGCTGATGTCGGGCTTGGCCGCGCCGGCGCGCACCGCCACGCCCACGCTCGATTTCGCGAGATCGACGCGGCTGCCGGGTACGATTTTGCCGAGCCGGGTCAATTCCTCGATCGAGTTCGTAGCCATGATGACGAGATCAACGCTCTCGCCAGCCTTCATCCGCTTCATCATGTCGGCGGTACCGGACCACATCGTTACGACCTTGTGCGTGCTCGCCTTTTCGAACTGGGGAACGAGCTCGAGATAGGCCTCTTTGATCGCGACAACGGCCAGCACCTTGATTTCATCTGAACGCGCCGTTTCTGCGAACATGAAAATACTTGCGCCAAGCGTCGCGACTACCACGCTGATCAACCGACTTATCATGATGTTCTCCTTGGACACTTTCCGATGTGCCGTCAGGCACACGAGGGGTAGCCCTCTTCGGGCTTATGGGTGTTGATGGTGTGAGGCGGTTCCCGACTGGCCGAGGATATCGGCTTCACTACTGTCAAAAGACATCTGCACACACTGACCCAGATCAGGACAGCGATGATCGCAGATCGAGGCTCTCGGCACGAGTCTTAAAACCCCTACAAAATGAGTCGGGGAACCCCTACAAGACTCGAAGCGAGACTGCGCACAACGTCGTACTAAAAAAATATCAACGTCATGTAAAGCGAAAAATTGTGATAGCTTAGATTGCAAATGACATCAAAATTCTTCATATCTCTTCAGTGCGAAAAAGGTCGTCAAGGCAGGCGTGGATATCAAGGATCTCAAGTATTTCGTCGCGGTTTATGAAGCGAAGAGCATCATGCGTGCAAGTATTTCACTTGCTACCGTGCAATCAAATGTCTCAAATAGAATCGGACGACTGGAAGAAAGTCTCGAGGCGATACTGTTCGTTCGTCATCGCCGAGGGGTAACGCCGACGAAGAAAGGCGATCTGTTCTACCGTTACGCGAAGGATGTTTTAGGGAAGATCGATGAAGTGGCACACTTGGTGAAGGACCTGGACGCAGCCTGAAACACACTCCGCTTAAGTGCATTCCAAAAGGGGCAGATTGGTACTTGTTTGGTTCTCCGATCGCTAATCGTCAAAGCAAGGAGGCGCCATGGTGGAACGAGTCCGCGTTGAACCGATTTCGACGTACCTGGAGGCACGCCGGAAGGGGCCGATCTATCCGGTCGCCGTTGCCGGAGGGTTCGTCTATGTGTCCGGGCTGCCGCCCTTCGACCCGGAGACCGGCGAGATCAAGCGGCAGCCCATCGAACGCCAGACCGAGATCGTGCTCGATCAGATGAAGCGATGCCTGGAGAGCGCCGGCTCGTCCATGACGCAAGTGCTCAAATGCAATGTCTATTGCACGGATGTGGCGCACTTCGGCAAGGTCAACGAGGTGTATGCGAGGTACTTCCCGGTGGAAGCTCCGGCCCGGATCTTTCTGTGCGTTCCATGCTGGCCGGGGCCCTTCGACATCGAGATCGATTGCGTGGCGGTCGTGGAACCCGGGCGCTCGTGATCCGTGGGCGGCCGGGACCGGCCGCCCCCTTCCCGGGGCGCACCGGGCTTTGGCTCGGGTTCGTTTACCTCGCAGCGGTCACCATGATCTCGACCAGGCAGGTCCGGACGAGATCGGCGCGCACGCATGCCCGCACAGGTGGATTGACCGGATCGACCCATTTGTTCCAGACCACGCCTTCCTTTTCGCCGGGCTCGTGCCGATCTTTCGCGCGTGCCTACTCCTCTTCACGCAGGGCGATCCCGAGATTTTGCAGCATGGGAGCGTTTTCACAAGCCACGTACAAGGCCGACTCGGTCTCGCTCGCGTTGAAGTGCTGATGCCATGCCCATGTAGGAACGTAGAACGCATCGCCGGCGCGCCACTTGACGTCGCGGCCCTCAATCATCGACACGCCGTCGCCGGATATGACGTAGATGATCGTCTCGTAGTTGTGCCGATGCTTGCGCGTGGCCTCGCCCGGGTTCAGGCCGCCGATCGTCAGGCTCAGCGTACGGCTCGGAAGATCGACCATGCGCACAAGATGCCTGCGCTCCTCCGAGAATTTGCCGTCGTCCGGCGCGGCGGAATGGAGGACATTCGCGTGCAGCAGCCGCTCCGGCTGATCCGCCGTCAGCGTGGGTGGGACCTTCCCGAAATCGGCGGAAGCGAAGGGGGCGCGTTCCATCACTGCACCCTCTTCACCAGCGCATCAAAGAAACGCAGCCTCGCGCTGACCGCGATGTCGCCGGCGTTGAGCGCGGTGATCCTGCACGACGGCGATTCTTCGGTCTGCCTCGCGAGGATCTCGTACATGGTTGCGGCGTGATCGTCGTCGCACTCGATATGGATGGCAAAGAACTCCAGGCGGCTGCTCTCCACGCCGTGACTCAGGAAACCTTCGATGATGCGTCCGTATACCGCCGGCACCAGACCCTCCGCGCCCAGGCACAGCGCACCCAGGCCGGCGGTTCCCCGAGACTGTCGGCAGAGCATGAACATCGTGTCGATCAGGTTTTGTGTTTCCGGATAGGCAGGGTGTGCGTTCAGGTCGATGTCGAAGTCCTTCAGCATATCGGCATAGATCCGCCAATGCGGCGTCCGCGTTTCGGCTTCGGCCCCGTAGCCGAGCTCCTCGGTCAGGTTTTCCGCGAGACGCAAGACGTCGTCGCCCTCGTCGAGCTGGGAAATCAGGGCGCACAGGTAGCGCGTGAAATACCTCGAGTACTTGCCATGCTGCACGAGGAAGTTGTGCAGTTCCTCGAGCGTCACGGTCCCGTCGCCGCATCGGACGAGAAAGGGATGGCGCAGAATCCGGTCAGTCAGCTGGGCGCTGGCGCTTTGCAGCCCCGCGAGCACCGTGGATTGCGAGCACCACTTTTGTCGTTCAAGCAAGGCTGTCGTCATGAAGTCTCCTTTGCCATAAGTAGGATCATTTTTAGAAGAGATACCGGATTCCGATCAGATAGAGGTAGGTGACGAGGCACATTCCCAGGACGTAGCGGCCGTGCAGACGGTAGCTCGTGTTCGAGGGCGAGGTCTGCAAACTCGACGCCGCCAGGATCGCGCTGAGGGAAACGGGAGAGACCAGTTGCGCGGCGATGAACATGGTGACCCATGCCAGGTATTGGAGATGGGGGCCGCCGAATACGCTGTTGTCCACCAGCGGAAAGATGAAGCTGAACAGGATGATCGGATGGATCCCGAGCACGGAAATCGCCGGCAGGACGAATGCCACCCAGGCAGCCGCCAGCAGCGGCCCTCCCCAAAGCGTGGCCACCGTCTGGTTGAGCACCGGAGACGCGCCCATGGAAGCGAGGTAGGTCGCGAGAACGCCGCACGCGAGCAAGAGCAGCACTTCGGCGCTGCAACCGGAAACGGCTTCGCGAAATTCCGCAAGACATGCCTGCCGGGGTCGGCGGGTAAAAAACGTTTCGCCGAAATACAGGCAGATGCCGGCCACCGCGATGGCCTCGGGTATCGGGCAGCCCAGGACCGAGGCAATGCCGAAAATGAGCCAGAAGGCGCCGCCGAATACGCCCAGACGCCGCCAATTCGGCGCTTCGGTCACCGCACCGGATATCTCGATGCGCTGAAGGCAGAGGGTGGCGAATCCGACCAGGAACAAAGGCGCGCCGGCGAGCGCGACCATCGCCCCGCTCAAGCCCGTGAGCGATGCGCTCACGGCGGCCGAGGCGAGCGTAGTGGGAACCAGGAGCATCGTGATGGTGACCGCGCGCATCGAGATCCGCGCCGCGGCGATCGGAGGCGTGACGATGGAAGCCATGACCGTCGTGACCAGCGGCACGGTCGCCAAGCTGAGCGGGAAAGCGAGGATCATCGACAAAAAGCCGATCACGGAAGAACGCCAATGCGGATGCACGCCCGCGATGGAGGTCTTGATGGCCGCATGCAAGCCCAGTCTCGACACCACCCTTTGCAACAGGGCGATGCCGATCAGGAGTTCGACGACGATCCGGTATCTCTGAAATCCCTGCACCCAATCCAGGCGGTCGTTCCCCAGGAAAGTCCCGAAAATGACCGCGAGGAAGATGATCAAGGCGAGGCGGGCCGAAAATTTTCCGGGCCAGCTGTGCTGACTCGTCGCGAGCAGGCCGAAAATGCCGGCAACCAGCGCGGCGCCAAAAAAAAGCGACCCGGCGCCATGGAGCCCCACGGCCATGAGGGCGACGGAGGCGATGCTGATCCAGGCGGGCAGCGAGTGATCGCCGCCCAGCACGCTCGGCGCGATTCCCAGTTTCGGGCCGGGATTGGGAATGCTCATAGGTCCCCCTGCGGGAAGGGCGTGCGCTCGGAGAAGGTGGGCATGGCGTCGTAGCGGCGTCCGGCGAGCCCGATCCCGGTCAGGCCGGCATTCTCAGATCTGCGGCGGGCAGATTCACCCGATGTGGGTCCTCTGCGACGGGCCGCGGCGACGCGGGAATGGGAGAAGCGGCGGACTGACGCCGCAGAGCATCCTGCGCGTCGATCAGCGCGAACATCTTGAGCACGCAGCGCCCGGAAAACTGGATGAACCGCGAGTTCACCAGCGCGCGCGGCAGCACGTAGGTGCAATAGTTCGGGCCCTCCACCAGGATCCCGAGCGCCCAGAGGTTGCGGCGGACCCGCCCCGAGGCGTCGACCACGTTTTGCGAGCCGTCGACGTCGATTCCGCCGGGGTGATAGGCGCCGTTCATGTAGGGGCGTATCGTTCCTCTGCGCAACATGTTGCCGATGAGCGGCGAGTCCTGTTTTTCGGGATACACCGCGCAGTCGATCCGGGCTCGAATCAGGACGTCGAAATATTTTTCGACGGACCTCGCCAGGCGGGTGGAGCGCAGGACGAAGCGCGCCTCGGCCTGGTCAAAGGACAGATCCGGACTCGGGCCCGGCCCGAAGGACGCGATGCCGGCATCGATGAGGGACAGCAGCTCCATGTTGCGCTCCTTGGGGGCGCCGGCCGCGATCCTGTACATGATCGGGATGACTTCGGTCAAGAAGCGTTTGTGGCTCGCCTCGGTCAGCCCGCCGTAGTCCACCGCGTAGCGGATGTAGTCCCGGACGTCGCGCAGCACGTCCGTCGTCGCCTTGACCGGATCCTGCACGTTCCCGGCGAATGCATGGGCCAGGTCGCTCTCGGTGTGCCGCCGCACCGCGGCGGTGAAAGCGGCCTCGTCCTCGAAGCGATCCGTGCCCAACGGAAAGTAGAGCTCGGATATTTTTTGCTCGCTTGCCGGGCTCGGCGCGTAGTTTTCCGGATCGATCGGCCGTGCTCCCGGCTGGCTTGCCTCGTATACGAAGCACATCTCCTTCTTGAGCATCGGCCACAGGTCCGCGTCGAAATCGAGCTTGGCGCTGCCCGTCTCCGCCTGCTTTCGCCGCCTCACGCCGTCTATCCACGGGCGGGTGAAGAACACGGCCCGGTGCAGGCCGCCGATACCCTTCTGGTTGACGCCGCGCGCGGAGAAAGGAACGCCCTGGCGCGAGGAGAGGATCATCCGGGGCTCCCTGCCGCTCGGTTTGTACTTGAGCCGGCCGCCACCGTCCGCGAAAAAGCGTCCTCCGCGGCCAACGGTCAGCTCCGAAATGACGTCATAGGCCGTCAGTCCGATTCCCTGGACGCCGACGCACGCGTCCGAAGAGATGGACTGCAGCGTGCTGATCGGTTCGACGCTTCCGAAGTACTGCAGCTTGGGGTTCTTCCATCGGCTCGACGTGACCTGCTTTTCAAGCAGGCGGTCTTCCTCGCTCGGGCGATTCTCGCTGTGGCCCGTGGTCATGACCACAGAGTCGGCGATGATGCTGAAGCCTCCGTCGATCACGACGCAGAACCTGCCGTCCTCCAGGGGTTGGATGTCCTCGGCCATCCGGCGGTAATGCGTCAGGCGAACGTTCCCGGGGAGCGAGCCCGCCAGCAGGTCGTACACATGCGTCAGGTACTCCCCGAGCATCGCTCTGGGCAGATAATCGTTTTCGTGGATGTCTTCGCCGTCGGCGGCCGTTCGCAGGAACAGTCCGTCTACCCGCCGGTAGCCCGCGGCCCTCGCCCAATCGAGGAAGGAAGGCCCTGGTCTGATCGGGCCGGCGTCGCGCACGCTGGCGTCGGCGAACAGGGTAATTTGGCCGGCGACGGTGTTGGTCAGGAGGTGGTCCGGCTGCAGCGACGAGTGCGCGCCTTGCCCGGGCTCTCCCGGATCGACCACATGGATGTACAGGCCCCAATCGGGCCCCCGATCGGCGTAGAGCGCGGTAATGCGCTCCAGCACTCCCAAGCCCCGCGGACCCGCGCCGACGATGACAACGTGGTAGAGATGCATGGTCGAATCTCCGGCGGAATGGGCCTCTAGCGGAACAGCGAAAGCGGGATGGTTTGCGCGGTAGTCCATGCGCTTATCCAAGCGGCGCCCGCGGACTCGCCGCCGTCGTTTGGTCCGGCACCGGTCGCGATTGCCGTGAAGGCGGCGCAAAAGCATGCGGGCATCAACAATCGGAACAGGGTGGCGCTGTGGCTGAACGCTTTCATCGGGCTGCTCGACTGTTTAGCCGCTGCGCTTGATGATCCACCCGTTTTTCACGGGCTCGAAGCCGACCTTGGGGTAGTACTCCATTGCCTCCGGAGACGAAAGGAGCAGCAGCATGGATTGGTCGCCGACGCGCCGTTTGACGCGGGCGACCAGCTCCCGCCCGACGCCGTGATGGTGATACTCCTTCGCTACCGCGAGGTCGGACAGATAGCAGCAGTAGCTGAAGTCCGTGAGAGCGCGGGCGACCCCTACCAGGCGGCTGCCTGCGTAGGCGCCGATGAGAAGATTGGCGTGCTCGAGCATTTTCTCCAGCCGAGGCAGGTCATCGACGGGCCGGCGAATGCCGCAGGAACGAAAGAGCTCAGCCAGCTGCCGGCCCGAAACGACCGGCGCTTCGACATACGAGATGCTCTCGGTCATGTCTTGCGGTCCACCCGGTGCTGCGACGGCTCTGGTATTCACGCCCGACTCCTTTCTCGCTATAGATCGATTGTGTACGGTCAACCCTCTTTCACGCCGCGTCTCGCCGCTCTCCGATTGAACTGCGCAAGATCGCCTGCGTCAGGGCGTGGCCGGTTCATCCGCCGGCAGGAACTGCCGCTTCATCGGAATGCTGCGCCACTGCTCGCGCTCCGGCAGCGGCGGGGAAGCGACGACCGCGCGCGGCCATATCTGCGAGAACCGGCGGTTGATGCCGATGAATTCCTCCTGTCCGGCAGGCAGATCCTTGTCCTGATATATGGCGTTGACGGGGCATTCCGTGGTGCAGGCATTGCAGTCGATGCATTCGTCGGGGTTGATCACTAGAAATTCCGGCCCCTCATGAAAACAGTCCACGGGGCAGGGCTCGATGCAATCCATGAACTTGCAACGAATACATTGCTCGGTCACGACGAAAGTCATGTTTGCCTCCATTAGTTTGAAATTCACACATGCAGGGCTTGCGTCGCAGGCGGCGTTTGCTGCGGCAAGGGCACGGCTAGCGTTACCGGTACGGCCTGCGGCACGGGCGCGGTCTGCGCTGGATACATCTTGTCGAACCATTTCTTGTCGCCGAACGAGAACACGAAACCGCCATTCCGCTCCAGGACGTGATTCATGAGGTGCTGGTAGAGGAATTGAAGGACCTCGGTGTAGGCGATCGCCGTCACCAGGTCTTCCCGGCTGTAAGGATCGCCCGACTGCCGCATCAACCGCAGGTCGATGAACCCCGGCACCACTTCCTGACCCACGCGCAGCGGAAGCGGCGAGCGGATGCTGTAGCGCACCACGGCGTGCATGTGCCCGGTGTGGTGCTGGTCGGAGTCGTCGGCGATATCCGCCATGCGGGGCGCGGTGAACCAGCCGCGACCTGCGGGAATGTCGGCAACGTCGAAATAGCTCGGCGCGTAGTGCCAGGAATTGAAACGCATGCGCGCCGAGATTGCGTTCAACGTCATGGACAGGACCTTGGGCGAGAAGGTCTTGAGCACCGCCTGGCTGGGCACCACGTGGCAGAAATACTCGGCTTGGCTCCACCCGGAGGCGATGGCGGTTTGCCGGGCGCGCAGGGCCTCGGCGAAGCGCCGATAGTCGCGCGCGCTGCGAGTCATGCCGATATCCGAATTAGTGCTGCGCACCGCCTCCGCCACAACGCGGTCGAGGAGATACTCCAGGCAGGAGTCGAACGACGAGCGCTGCTCCTCCGGGAGCAAGGCCCTTCCCAGCAGGTGCTCGAAGTGGTCCGGGCTGAACAACCTCTGCACGGAGCTGCCCGGCGACAGGCACCGCTGCAGGGTCGCCAGGGCATTGGCGAATCGGGTGATGGGCACGAGGACGTCGTACGCAGACGCGGGAGGAAGAGGGAGAACGGCTTCTCTCTTGCGCAGATTCGTCCCGTTGATCAGGCGAATGAAGCGCTGCCTGGCCGCGATGGTCTCGCGCATGCGGGCCAGCAGTGCCGCCTTTTCGCGCAAGGGAGCGAGCTCGAAGCGCTCCTCTGCCGGACAGCCGCAGGTCTGCTCATAGAACGCGCGTTTGGCGTCGAAAAATTCTGCCAGAGCGCGGCGGGAAAGCTGGCTGGAGTTCAGCTCTTCGAAGCGGGTGTAGCTGCCCGAGCGCAGAACCAGGTGCAGACAATAGACGGCGGTGAGAGCCTCGATGCCGGCTTGTTCGCGCCGCTCGGTGACTTGTTGCAGCGCATGCGCGAGGGTCATCTCAAGCGCGAAACCCGACTTGCCGACATTGTAGAAATTCGAGACGCAGCGTTCCCCGACGTAGTAGATCAGCGGGGCCATGTGCTCGGCGATGGAGGAGAGCTCCCCGCAGACGCGCTCGAAGCCCTGCTCGTTCAGATCGGCGCAGATTTCGGCGCGCTCCTGTTCCAACGCGTGCTGAGCCGATCGCCGCAGCGCGTAGTACGTTTGCAGGTCATCCCCGTCCAACTCGACGTGGCAAAGCAGAGTGAGCGCCTGGGCTTGCGCCTCGAACTCCTCGCGCGGCAGCAGGTAGAGCCGCCCGTGCGGCCGAAAAGCAAGACTGAGGTTTCCCGTGCATAGCGACGGTGAGCGCTCCTGGACCGTCACGCGATCGAAGGCGTGGCGTTCTGCCGGCGACAGCGCGGCCAGTGCGGCCTCCTGTTCGACGCGTCCCTCCAACGTCAGGCTGCGGCGTAACAGCGCCGCCGCAGTGTCGGTCTCGATGCGGGCGGCTGAGTCTGCGATCAGTTTCTCGATTGACATGGTGATGTTCCTTTCGATAGAAGCTGCTGGTCAGTCTGTGGCGACCAGCGCCGGGTTGGGCTCGAGTTGCGCCGCAAAAGCGCGTAGGCGATCCAGCGCCTCGGCCAGGCGCTCCTGCTCCACCGCGTAGGAGATGCGCACGTTATCGGGCGCGCCGAATCCCGCGCCCGGCACGATCGAAACCTTGAAGTCCTCGAGGAATATTCGGCAGAAGGTATCGATCGAATCGATTGTCCCGTATCGGTAGCGCAGGCCCACGAAGCAGCCCAGGTTCGGGAACACGTAGAACGCGCCGCCCGGGACCACGGTGCGGATGTGACCTATGCCTGCCAGGGCCGCCAGCGTGAAATCGCGGCGGGCGCGGAAGCGATCGGCCACTCCGGCAAGGTCCGTCGCCAATGCTCCCAGTGCGGCCATCTGCGCGATCGAGCAGACATTCGAAGTGGTGTGGCCCTGAAAGTCCCGGAAGGCCTTGGCGAGCGCCGGATTCGACAACGTGTATCCGAGACGCCAGCCGGTCATGCCGTAGGTCTTCGACCAGCCGTTGACGACGATGGTGCGCTCGCGTATCGCCTCGCCCAACGTGGCGATGGAATGGAACCCTCCCTCGGCGAACACGAGACGGTCGTAGATTTCATCGGAGACGACGTAAAGGTCGTATTTCAGGGCGAGGCGCGAGAGAGCTTCCAGTTCCGCGTGCGTATAGACCGCGCCGGTGGGATTGCTCGGGCTGTTGATCACGATTGCCTGGGTCCGCGCCGAGACGAGCCGCTCCAGCGCAGAGGCCGTGGCCTTGAAGCCGGTCGACTCGTCGGTACGGCAGATGACCGGCCTGCCGCCCACGGCTTTGACTTGCTCCGGATAGCTCACCCAGTACGGAGACGGGATGATGACTTCGTCGCCCGGGTTGAGCAGCGCGGCGAAAATGTTGTAGAGCGCGTGCTTGCCGCCGTTGGAGACGACCACCTGGTCCGGTTCGTATTCCAGTCCCAAGAAAGCGCTGGCGTGCGCGGCCACCGCGCGGCGCAAGTCGGCGATGCCGCCCACCTCCGTATAGCGAGTGAAGCCGTTGCGGATGGCGCGCACGGCCGCTTCGGCCGCCGGGGCAGGCGTCTGAATGTCCGGCTCACCCACGCTCAGGTTGATGACGTCCGACCCTTCGCTCAGCATCTGCTTGGCTTTCGCATCCAGCCGCAGCGTCGGGGACGGCACGATTTGCCTTACCCTGTCGGAAAGATGTTTCATGGGGCCGTTGCAGGAAGGAATGCTGTTGTCATATCGTGAAACAAGCTAAGTTATTTAGTTGGTCGCGTAAAACAAATAGTTCTGATAGCTTGATTTATAGTATCTGCACGATTGATATCTGAGCCTCGGGTCGCGTCATGATGGTCGTTGCTTTGTGACAGCAATATCTTCCCGCATGTCCCCTAATAGGGCCTGTTAATGTTCAGTGAAATGTGTTTACATCCTGATTTTTGTGGGAGATCAGGATGGTTCGAAGACTGCTCTTCCTCGTGCCGCGCGACACGCCGGGTTTCCGCATCGGCGAGGTGTTCAACAAGAGCGGCTGGCGCTTCTACCAGAACGGCGAGATGATCTTCGAGAACGCGCGCGTGCCGCACGCCAACGTCGTCGGCGAGGTCAACGGTGCCGTGCGCAGAAGCGGCGGGCAGGGCGGCGATACCACGGGCGGGGACCTCTTCGGAGATCTGGAGCTGGCGGCCAACGCGCTGGGGATTTGCGACGATGCCTGCGAGGTCGCCTTGCAACACGCCCGCAACACACAGCAGGGCGGCAGGATTCTATTCGAGCAGCAGTTGATCCAGCTCAAGCTCAACAGGATGCACATGCTGACCGAGGCCCTGCGCTCGTTCGTGATGCGCATCGCCTGGGAGCACGACCGCAGGATCCATTCCTGCAACGCCGGGCTCGCGATGAATTTTTCGACCGACGTCGTCCAGGAGGTGACCGAGCTCTACATGGACGTGCGGGGCGGCGCGGGGTGCGCGATGGACGCGCATGCCGACAAGCTCGCACGCGACTCCATCATCTGGAGCCACCTCGCAGGGGATACGGTGCAGCGGCTGAAGGTCGCGGGGCGGCTTCCCGGACAGGGCTCCGGATGAGCTTCGCGACCGCGTGCTCCGTTGACGTCATTCCGGCTTCGCGGCGCATAATATCGGCGGCGCAAATCCCTTGCATATGCTCTTGCCCGATTCCCGGACGGCGTGGCGTCATTCGCAAGCATAGGAGGAGGACCTCTTGAAGCTCGGCCGTTTCATCGTGGACACCCATGTCCACGCGCAACGCTTTGCGGCGGGCCCGCAACTCGCGCGCATGAGCCCGCGATCGGACGGGACCCGCTACGCCGACCTCGCCCAGGCGATCCGCCGCATCGAGGCCTTCGACAATTCGCCGCGACTGCTCTACGACATGGACTGCTACCGCGTCGACATGTGCGTGCTGCTGCCCGCCTTCGGCATGAACAATGAAATCAACCGCCAGCTGGTGGAGAAATACCCGGACAAGTTCGTCGCCTGCTGCTCGGCCATGAATACGGCGAAGAAGGCGATCCGCGGCGAGGAGCCCTGGAGCGCCCAGGCGGCCGCGCAAGAGATCGACGCGCTGCTCGCCACCGGCGTGTTCCGCGGTATCGGCGAGGGGATGCCCGCGAACAGCGCGGGCCGAAAGACGCTCAGCCAGACCGAGCGCCTGGATCAGATCCGTCCGATCTTCGACCTCGCGCGCAAGTACAAGGTTGTGGCGCGGGTGCACACCGGCGTGGTGATGGGCTATCCCATGACGCACCATTACTGGCCCGAGTCGCTGCATCCGTTGTGGATTGCGGATCTCGCGGTGGAGTATCCCGACGTGGCGATCGTGCTCGATCACGGCGGCATGCAAGGCTGGTGGAGCGAGCGCACGGTGGAGGAAGCGTGGACGGTGGCCGCGGCGAACGACAACGTCTACCTCGAGTGCGGCTATTACTGGACCGAACTCTACGGCAAGGCGCTGCGTGATCCCAACATCGGTCCCGAGAAGCTGGTGTGGGGCACCGACTGGGGCGCGAGCGTTCCGTTTCACACTCAGTACGGGCAGGTTCCGCAGGCCTACCCGGTGCAGGTGCGCAATCAGCCGCCTGCGCAGCACCAGGTCGACTGCTGGGGATGGAGCCTGCGCCAGATCGCCGCGCTCAACATCGCCCAGGACGACATGAACCTGATCCTGGGCGGCAACGCGGCGCGCCTTTTCAAGCTGCAGGCGCCGCATTCGCGTTTGTTCCGTCCGGTGAGCCCGCGGCTCGTGCCGCAATGGGACGATCCCAGGAACAGCACCAACCGCGCCCCGGGTGCCGCCGACCCGGCCTCCTGACGCAGGGCTACCCGTGCAGGCGCTGCCCCGCTACCTGGTGCTCGACCCCAAGCTCGACCGGCTGCCGCGCGCGGCGCTGCGGGAGCTCCAGTCCGAGCGGTTGCGCGCCATGGTGCACTACTGCCATGCGCAGACGCCGTTCTGGCGCCGCAAGTTCGACGAGGCGGGCCTGAAGCCCGAGGACATCCGCTCGATCGACGATTTGCCGCGCATTCCGTTTTGCACCAAGGCCGAGCTGCAGGAGGACCAGCGCTTGCACCCGCCGTTCGGTTCCTACGTGGGCATCCCGCGCACGCACTGGGCGCGCTTCGCAGCCACCTCGGGCACGACCGGCCAGCCGCTGCGCCGGGTGCTCTCTGCGCGCGACTGGGGGATCATGGTCGATCGCTTCCGCCGCAATCCCACGGTCGGCCCCGGGGACGTGGTCGTCGCGCTCGGCCCCTCCGACGGACTCATCGGCCCCTCGGTGTCAGCCGCGAGCCAGCAGGCGATGGGCGCGATGGTGGTGCACGCCGGATTGTACGACACGCACACGAAAATCCGCCTTGTCCGCGACCTCAAGCCCGCGGTGGTTTCGGGCACGACTTCCTACCTGTTGCACGTGCTGGAAGTGGCGGCCGAGATGGGCGTCGATCTCGCCGGCCTCGGCATTCGCACCGTGGCCGCTTTCGGCGAGCCGGGCGGCGCGCTTTCGCGGACGCGCGAGCGGCTGCGCGCGGGCTGGGGCGCGCGCGTCGCCGACGGCTACGGCATGACCGAAATATTTCCACTCGGCGGCAACTGTCCGCATTCGCACGACCTGCACATCGCGAGCGACATCGCCGCGGTGCAGATCGTCGATCCCGAATCCGGCGAACTGATGCCGCCCGGGAAAACGGGCGAGGTGGTGATCACCAACCTGGTCGGCGATTCGCAGCCGTTGCTGCGCTATCGCAGCCGCGACATTTCGCGGCTGGCGACGAACGAAGCATGCGCTTGCGGCTTCACCGGTGCGCGGCTCGCGGACTCGATCCAGGCGCGCGTCGACGACATGATCTGGTTTCGCGGCGTGAACGTCTATCCGTCCGCGGTCGAAGTCGCGGTGCGCAGCATCGACGGGCTCGCCACCGAGTACCAGATCGAGATCTCGGGGCAAGCGGCGCTGCCCACCCTGAAAATCCGCGCCGAGGCGCAGCGCGCGGGCTTGCCCGAGGCCGAGCTGGCCGGCCTGGGCGACCGGCTGGGCGCGGCGCTCAAACAGACGATCCGTATTTCCGCCGGGGTGGAAATTCTTCCCCCGGGCACCTTGCCCCGCCCCGACGGGCGCAGGAAGATGTGCCGCGTCGTCGACCTGCGCCAGGGCTGAAGCGAAGATCTGCGTTCAGCCGCCGGAAGGCGCTCCGGCGAGAAGCGCAGCTTTCTCGAGATTGCGAACGATGAATACCAGGCGCGAACGGCGATCGCCGTCCGGCCATGCAGGCAGGGTGGAAGGCGGATGGAACAGGTGATGCACCCCGTGAATCACCACCGGTTCCTCCTGGCCGCGCACGTTGAGCAATCCCTTGACCCGGAGCAGCTGCTCGCCGTGATCGAGCGCCAGTTGGTCCAGCCACTGCGCGACGCTTTCCCACCCGAGCGGCGCATCGAAGCTGAGGCAGTGGGCGCGGATGTCACGCGCATGAACCTGCGAGCCGGAATGGGCTTCGAGCCAAAGCTGCAGCTCGGCCAGCTTGCCGCCCGCGCTGAAGTCGGTCGCGCCGAACAGCGCCTCGGGCACGAAGTCCTCCTGCACCGCATCGATCAGGGGCGCGGCCGGGTTGAGCGCGGAGAGCCGCACCCGAAGCGCCGCGATCGCGCCGGCCGTCGCGATGTCGGCTTTGGTGAGCACCAGCCTGTCGGCGAGCGCCACCTGCTTCACCGCCTCGGCATGCTCGTCAAGCGCGCGTGCGCCGTGGTAGCCGTCGACCACGGTTACCACGGGCGCCAGGCGGAAGTGGTTGAGCATCATGGTGTCGGTCATGAGCGATTGCAGGATGGGTGCGGGATCGGCAAGCCCGGTCGTTTCGATCACAACGCGTCGAAACGGGGGAACCGCGCCGGCTTTGCGCTTCGCCATCAGCTCCCCCAGGGTGTGCAGCAGATCGCCGCGAACCGCGCAGCACAGGCAACCCGATTCGAGCAGCAGCACCTGATCGCTCGAGCCCACGAGCAGCGCGTTGTCGATCCCAATCTCGCCGAACTCGTTGACCACGACTGCCGTCTCGCCCATGTCCGGGTGGCGCAGCAGCCGGTTGAGCAGCGTGGTCTTGCCGCCGCCGAGAAAACCGGTAAGCACCGACAGGGGAAGACGATCGTCCGTCACGCTGCTACTGTAGCACCCGTTTCGAGACCCATTACATCCGGAAGGAACGAGCATGTCGAATCGTAGAAACTCCCTGCACGCCATCCACGCGCTTGCTCTTGGCGCGCTCATCGTCCTGCCCTGGCAGGCCGGCGCGCAAAGCGCGTATCCGGCGAGGGCCGTGCACATCGTCAACCCCTTTGCCCCGGGCGGCACGCTCGACATCATGGTGCGGCCGATCGCCGAGAGGCTGTCGCAGCGCTGGGGCCAGCCGGTGGTGTTGGACAACAAACCCGGAGCCGCCGGCGCCATCGGCGCCGACTTCGTCGCCAAGGCTGCGCCCGACGGCTACACGCTGCTGATAACCCTGAGCAACACCCATATCCACAACGTCATTCTCAATCCCAAAACGCCCTACGACCCGATCCGCGATTTCGAGCCGGTGACGCAGCTGTGCAGCGGCGCGGTGGTGTTTGCGGCAAGGTCCAGCCAGCCCTCGAACAATGCCGCGGAGCTGATCGCGGCGGCGAAGGCCTCGGGCAAGGCGATGAGCTACGGCTCCTGGGGCATTGGCTCGACGGGCCACATCTTCGGCGAGCAACTGCGCCGCCAGAGCGGGCTCGACCTGATTCACGTGCCGTACAAGAGCGACATCCCGGCGCTCATCGATCTGATTGGCGGCACGATCGACGTGTCGTTCTCGGGGCCGGCCGCCGCCCTCGCGCAGGTGAAAGCGGGCAAAGTGAAGATCCTGGCGGTGACCGGAACCCAGCGCCTGTCGGCCTTTCCCGAAGTTCCCAGCTTTGCCGAACAGGGCATCCCGGGGATGGAGCTGACCGGCTGGTTCGCGATCTTCGCGCCGGGCAAGACACCGCGAGCCATCGTGCAAAAGGTTTCCGCCGACATCAATGAGCTGCTGCGCGTGCCGGAAATCCGGCAACGCATGCTCGACGGCGGATGCGAACCGGTGGGCAGCACGCCCGAGCAGTTTGCGGCCGCCTTCCGCGAAGCTTTTCCGCGCTGGGCGGAGCTGATCCGCGCCTCGGGAGCAAAACTGGAAAACTGAGCGGGGCTGGAGCGGTCGGTCTTGCGACGATGCCTGCGAGGTCGCCCTGCAGCACGCCCGCAGATAGGTTTCCGTCCGCTCGCGCGCCCGAATGCCCGAACTTCCGGACATCATCGTCTACATCGAGCATCTCGGCGATCGCCTTCCGGGGCAGATGCTCGAGCGCCTGCGGCTTTTGAATCCCTTCGTGCTGCGCAGCGTGACGCCTCCCCTCGCCTCCGCCGAAGGAAGGAAAGTCGTCGGCGTCCGGCGAATGGGCAAGCGCATCGTCGTCGCGCTCGAAGGCGATCTCTTTCTCGTGCTGCACCTCATGATCGCCGGGCGGCTGCGCTGGATCGGCAAGGGAGCCAAGCCGCCGGGGCGGATCTCGCTGGCGGCATTTGAATTTACTGACGGCACGCTGGTGTTCACCGAAGCGGGCACCAAACGCCGCGCCTCGCTCCACCTCGTCGAGGGCGAAGCGGCGCTTGCCGCGATGGATCCCGGCGGGCTGGAAGTCATGCAAGTCCCCTTCGAGGAGTTCGCCGCGCGGCTCAGGCAGGGCCGGCACACGCTCAAGCGCGCGCTCACCGATCCGCACCTGTTCAGCGGCATCGGGAACGCCTATTCGGACGAGATCCTGCACCGCGCGAAGCTCTCCCCCTTCGCACACACCGTGTCGCTATCGGAGGAGGACGTCGGGCGGCTCTACGCTGCCGCTCGCGCGACGCTCGCCGAATGGACTGAGCGGCTGCGCCGGGAGGCGGGCGCTGATTTTCCGGAGAAAGTCACCGCCTTTCACGAGGGCATGGCGGTGCACGGACGGTTCCGCAAGCCCTGCCCGGTGTGCGGCGCGCCGGTGCAGCGGATCGTCTATGCGGAGAACGAGACCAACTACTGTGCGCGCTGCCAGACCGGCGGCAAGATCCTCGCCGACCGCGCGCTCTCGCGCCTGCTCAAGGCGAGCTGGCCGCGCTCGATCGACGAGCTCGAGTAGTACGGGATATCAGCCTCGTACCAGGCGGATATCGGCTTCGCGCTCGACGTACGCCCATTCTTCCGTCGCTCGCAGCCGTTCGACAAGTTCATCGAACACCGCCGCTTGTGCCACCTATGTGCTACGCATTTTGGGTCAATTTGTCATCGCGGATGCCGGGATAGCTGTCCGCGGCAGCGTGACGCTTTTCGTCTTCGTCATACCAATACAGCTCTTGCGGCTCTTCCCCCTGCGCAATCTTATGTGTTCCATCGCAGAACGGCAGCGTGCCGGAGAGCCCGCAGCCGCAAATGTATTGGGATTCGCCGCCGACGGTCACAGTATAGGGCTTGTTGCGAAAGCGCTTTACGAGTCTTGCCATGATTGCTCCTAAAAGTTGTCCGAGGCATCGAGCAGCTACTTTCAACTGTTCGTGATCCCGGCCGCAAGGATGCGGAGGTCGCGGTTATCCACTTGTGACTGGATATTTTGTGCAGTGGACCCATGGTCCACTGCACACCCTTGGCATAATTAACTGAACTTGGCCGGGAACTGCTTCGCGATGGCGCCGGCAAGCGCATCGGCGATGACATACATATGCTTCTTCATCGCGTCCCAGGTCTGCGCCTCTTCGGCGTACTGTTTGCCGCGCAGTTGCTGGATTTCCAGGACGTGATGCCCGCCGTGCCCGAGCAGCAATCCGTTCAGCGTGTCGAACGGCAGATTCGGGTTGGCACCGCTCAGGAATCTGGCGATTTCGCTTGCATTGCCGGTCAGGTTCTTGACCGCTGCGTCCTGCTTGGCCTTGCTGCCCGCCGCCTCGAGGTACTGCTTGACTGCGCCGTAGTGCCCGGCGAGCAGATCAAACAGCTTCTCGGAAGCTTCCTTGCCGTAGTACGGCTCGATCGCGGCTGCGATCTGTTTGGCATTGGCGACGACTTCCTTCTCCGCCGCAGCCGCTGCCTTCTTGTTCCCCGCGAAGGTGTCGACGACCACGTTGCGCACCCAGAAGATGTGGCCCAGCCACAGGTCGCGTAGCGCGGCGCCGGTTTCGGCCACTTTCGGGGCAGCGGGTGCCTGAGCGACCACAACATGCTCGGCGTGCTGCGCGAACGCCGGCGCAGCCGGCGCCAGGAACGCGGCCAGGATCGCGGCTGCCATGAGGGATTGTTTGACTGGTTTCATTGCATTTTCCTTTGTAGTGGATTGAGGTCGGAAGAGCGGTAAGCCGTTGCAGAATACGACCATAAGGACACTTTGTCAATTTATATATGTTTTTAATGTCGTTAGTAGTGTTATTAGCTATAATGGGTTGCTTGGCAAGGACGCAGCAGCACGCGCACCCGGCCGGAGAGGAACACCAAATGCTTGAGATATTGGGCGACAGACAGAGGCAGCTGCTTCAGCGGCTGATCAAGAACAAGACCGGCATGACGGTGGACGGCATCTCGCAAGATCTCCGGATCACGCGCAACGCGGTGCGGCAGCACCTCGCCGCGCTGGAGGGCGACGGGCTGGTCGCTTTGGGCTCAACGCGCCCTTCGGGAGGGCGGCCGCAGCAGCTTTACGTGCTGACCGAAAAGGGCAAGGAAGTCTTCCCCCGCCATTACTCCTGGTTCGCGCAACTGGTGGTGGAGTCGGTCAAGCTCGAGCATGGGGCCGAGGGCCTGCACAAGCGCCTGGGCGCGATGGGTGCGGGCGTCGCAGCACAGTTGCGTACCCAGAACCCGGGGCTCAAGACCCGCGCGCAGAAAGTCGAAAGGCTCGCTGCAGTGATGGACCAGCTCGGCTACAACGCGCGCAACGCGGGGCCCGCGGACAAGGCGCCGGTAATCGAGGCCGATAACTGCGTCTTCCACGAGCTCGCCATGAAAAACCCGGAGATCTGCCGCTTCGACCTGGCCATGATGGGCGCCTTCACCGACAGCAAGGTGGAGCATCAGGAGTGCATGGCGCGCGGCGGCAATGTCTGCCGCTTCAAGTTCACGCCCAAGGGCTAGCCAGGGCGCCATACTAATGGCGATCGACGAATACCCGTCGCCGTCAAGCAGGAATAAACCCGGCGCAAGCTTTGTTCAGGTAGGCGACGGATCCAAACGAAGATGAGCCCCCTCCTCCATTGGTTCGGCAGCCGCCTCGCCGATTACCTCTCTAAGCCGACCCGAGGCGCACAGGTCGCGACCTCCTCGCCGGAATTGCTCAAGGCCGCGCTCAGGCCCGGCGACGTGCTGCTCATCGAAGGGAACACACGCATCAGCGTCGCCATCAAATATCTGACCCAGTCGACCTGGTCGCACGCAGCCTTTTGCATCGGCGACGCGCTCGGCCCGCCGAAGCCCGGCGAGGACGCGAGGATTCTGATCGAGGCCGACCTGCGCGAAGGGGTACGCACGGTGCCGGTCAGCGCTTACGCCGGAATGCACACGCGCATCTGCAGGCCGGTGGGACTGTCGCAAGAAGA
>Ga0137463_1000207_pt1 | contig 22296 bp, 20 predicted proteins | sample EasRivERMGT800_2_FD_102333 | JGI IMG/M metagenome (GOLD analysis project Ga0137463, IMG submission 102333) | Soil microbial communities from meander-bound floodplain in the East River, Colorado, USA - East River MetaG ERMGT800_2 | ecosystem: Environmental > Terrestrial > Soil > Floodplain ...
GACCCGCAGGCGGGCGCGCAATCGGCGCCCCGATGCGGCGGCCGGCTCCGCAGGCGGTGTTGGCCGTTCCATTTTTCAAGCCCTGCGACGGGTGGTCTTTCTCATCCGCCGGACAGCGCGCACCGCAAGCGGCACGTGTTACCAGATTGTCACTGCGGCATGTTAACTATTGACCCCAATACGCCTAGCGCGGGCTCAACAGAGTTGGCATTGATGGTCAAACTGCAAATCATTCAGTCGTTCGTCGCCCGGATCTGGCTCGAGCGCGCCGCCGACGAGGATCCGAAATGGCGGGGGCATATCCAGCACATTCAGGGGCACGAGGAGATCTATTTTCAGGATCTCACGGAAGTGCGCGAGTTCCTGGAGGAAGTGAGCGGATTGCCCGGGCCCGGAATTGCAGCACATCCGGGCAAGGACGCCGCAATCCCGAAGCCCGGCGCGGTCGCAGGCCGGAAACGGAAATCCGCAAAATGAAGGAACGGCTGACCGAAGTTTACCGACTCCGCGGAGCGTCAGGCACACACGGGATGCCCCATGGCACCTGAACACGCCGAAGGACAGCGGATTCCAGCCAGGGCGAAGAACGGTCCGGATTGGGGCCGCAGGCTTTTTTTCGCCACCCTTATCGCCATTCTGATCTTCTTCTGGTGGATGCTGATCCATTCAGGCGGCGTTGCGGGGAAGCACGGCGCGGAACAGCAGACCACTTCAGCAGGCGGCGGCCAAGTCGGGGGCGAGCCCAGCGCCTTGTCGCTGCCCGCGCCAAAACCAAAGCGCGCGGACTATCCGGGCATAGGCGTGAGCAGCCGCACCGTAGTCTGGATCGTCGCGCAAATGCACCTGTTCTTTGGCGCCCTGGTGCTGGCGGTGCCGATCTTCGTGCTGGTCATCGAAGTCATCGGGTTCAAGACCGACGACGATCGTTACGACGACATGGCCCACGAGTTCATGAAGGTCAGCCTTACCGCCTATGCCATCACGGCGCTGTTCGGCGGCACGCTGGCGCTGTCCCTGTTCCTGCTCTATCCGGACTTCATGAACTACATGATGCGGGTGTTCGGGTCGCAGGTGCTCGTCTATGCGGTCCTGTTTTTCCTCGAGAGCATGCTGCTCTACATCTACTACTACGGCTGGGACGCGCTGCGTTACGGCAATCGAAAATGGGTGCACATGACCCTGGGACTGCTGCTGAACGCGGTCGGCACCACGCTGCTGGTGGTCGCCAACTCCTGGTCGACGTTCATGATGGCGCCCTCCGGAATCGATCCCGCCACGGGCGCCGTGACCGGCAATATCTGGGAAATCATGAAGGGCCCGCTGTGGAATCCGCTGAACCTGCATCGCTTTCTCGCCAATATCGCCTTTGGCGGTGCGGTGGTGGGGGCGTATGCAGCCTTCAAGTTCCTCTCCGCAAAGACACCGGCCGAAAAGGCCCACTACGACTGGATGGGCTATACGTCCAATTTCACCGCGATACTCGCGTTCCTGCCGCTGCCGTTTGCCGGCTACTGGATGATGGCGGAAGTCTATGCCTACTCCCAGCAGATGGGGATACTGGCGATGGGGGGCATTCTGGCGTGGTTGTTCGTCATCCAGGCGGTGCTCATCTGCACCATCCTGTTCGCCGGCAATTATTACCTGTGGACCGGCATGGCGCGCACCGAGGGCGGCGAGCGTTACCGCTGGCTGGTCAAATATATCGCGCTGGTGCTCGTACTCGGTTTTCTGGTGTGGGTGACGCCGCACAACGTCATTTACTCCGGAAGCGAAGTCGCCAGGCTGGGCGGCGGCAGTCATCCGGTGCTGGGCCCGCTGGGAATCATGCCGGCGAAGAATATCGCGGTCTTCCTGATGCTGATATTCACCTTCCTGTCTTTTCAGCTGTATCGACGCGCCGACAAGCTGATCACGGTCGCGTGGCGGGATTGGGGCAACGCCTTGATGGTCGCCATCTACATCGTGGCCTGCGCCAACGTCATATTCGCCGGCGTCTATTACGGCTATTTCACCAACACCGTCTACAAGGTGGGCTCGAGCGTGCTGCAGGTGAGCTCGACTGCGGTGGTCATTGTTTCCGGCGTGGTGATCGACACGCTGATGTTCAAGGGAGCTAAGACACTGCCGGTTTTCTGGGGCAAGGTCCCAGACCGTTCGCAATACGCCCTGTTCGCGCTCCCCATCGCCTTTACCTGGCTGATGGCGCTCATGGGCTACATCCGCTCCTCCATGCGCACCCACTGGCATGTGTATGCGGTCATGAAGGACAATTCCCCCGACAATTTCATTCCTCCGCTGCAGACCGTCGGCAACATGGTCACCGCGGTGACGCTCCTGTTCCTGATCTTCGTGCTCTTCATTTTCTGGATTGCCAATCTGAGCGGCACCCGGCAGGTTCCCCCCGAAACAGGCGGCAAATTCGTCGCGGCGGGAAATGCGGCATGAATGAACTGATAAAACCCCTGGGCTTCAGTGTCGCGCTGATCCTGATATTCGCCTCCGTGACCTACGTGCTTCCGCAGATGAAAGGCGAAGCGCCCGACGAGAAAGAGGTGGACGTGGGGGCATTGACCATGGATTCCTTCGTTGCCATGGGTGAAAAGTTGTACCAGGGGAAAGGGACCTGCACGCTGTGCCACAACAAGCTCGGCCGGGCGCCCGACCTCCTTACGTACGATGTGGCAAAAACATCGCTCGAGCGAATCGCGGACTCCCGCTACCAGGGCAAGGCCAAAGATGCGGAGGGCTATCTGCGCGAATCCATGCTGCAGCCGGGCGCCTACGTCGTAAAAGGCTTCGGCAAGAAAGGCTCGAATGACACCGAGTCCCCCATGCCTGCCGTCGATCAGGCTCCCATCCAGCTCTCCGAGGTGGAGATCGGCGCCGTCATCGCCTATTTGCAGAAAAAAGACGGCAATCCGGTGACCGTGGCTCTGCCCGCCGCCGCGCCGGCAGGCCAGGGGAAAGAGGACGCCGCAGGGGCAAAACCCGCGCTGGCGCAAAACGCCGAAGAGGCGATCGCGAAATTCGGCTGCGCCGCCTGTCATTCCATTCTGAAGACCGAGGCCGCCATCGGGCCCAGCCTGAAGGACGTCGGCAAGCGGCTGAAGATCGACCAGATCCGCAACAGCATCGTCGATCCGAAAGCGGAAATTGCCAAAGGCTACCCGCCCATCATGCCAGATTTTCCAGCGATGACCCTTTCGGAACTGGAAATGATCGTGCAGTTCCTGACGAAGCAGACCGGCACTCAACTGTGAAAATCCGGGTTTCCGCGTTTTGGCAGGCGGTCATCGTGCTTGCAGGCGCCGGGTTGATATTCGGCTGGGCAATTCCGCCTTTCATGCCGCGGTCGATGATGATCGTCTACACGATCATCGCTGTCGCGGGCGTCCTGCTCTACTTTTCCAGCGATGAACGGCGCTGGACAGAATTCAAGGCGCCGATCGTTGCGACATTGCGGGACGACGACAAAGCGGCGCTCCGCTGGACGCTCCTCGCCGTCATACCGCTCCTGCCGGGATACGCGGTCTACGACGCGGTCAAACCCTCACGCGATACGCCCCTTGAATTGCGTCAGGTTCACCCTGCCCCGCCCGCCACGTTGAAGGTATACAACAAGACTTACGATCTGGCCACGCTGGAAAATCCGGTGCGCATGGGAGTTCTGAAGCAGTTCGACGGCAATCCGGATGCCGCGTGGAAGACTTACCAGGAGGCGGTGCGCGCGGGCAGTACCGTCTATTTCCGCAACTGCTTTTATTGCCACGGCGACCTGCTGAGCGGGAAAGGTCATTTCGCCCGCGGCCTCGATCCGCTCCCTACCGATTTCGGCGATGTGGGCACGATCGCCCAGTTGCAGGAATCGTTCCTGTTCTGGCGCATCACCACCGGCGGCCCCGGATTGCCCAAGGGCGGCATGCCCTGGAACTCCGCCATGCCGGTCTGGCACGAGATGCTGAGCGAAGAGCAGGTCTGGAACGTGATCACCTTCCTCTACGACTCTGTCGGGCAGGTGCCGCGAATGTGGGACCAGGGCATCTCCAAGGCCGTCACTTCCATGAAGGACAGGATCGCCTCGCAACGCGCCAGGATGGGCAGCGCGGATATCTACCAGATGCGTTGTGAAGTCTGCCACGGCGAAAAAGGTGCGGGGGACGGGCCGGCGGCGGAGTTCCTCGCCCCCCGGCCGCGCGATTTCACGCGGGGCCTGTGGAAATACAAGACCTCGCCCGGGGATCTTCCACCGCGCGATATCGATATATTCAACACCATCAAGTCCGGTCTCGCCAGCACCAGCATGCCGGGGTGGTCGGCCCTGCTCACGGACCCGCAAATCAGCGGCTTGATTGCGTTGATCAAGCAGTTCGATACCTCGGGGACCTGGGCGCCGAAGGAGGCGAAGAACGAAGATTTCGAAAAGGACGGGCGCTACCTGAAGCCCAACGCGCGGGTGATCACCGACGCGGAGCCCGAGGATGGCCAGATTCCCTACTCGGCCGAATCCGTCGCCCTGGGCAAGGTGGTCTTCGAGGAGAATTGCCGGAAATGCCACGGGCAGGCGGGCCGCGGCAACATCACCTCCGGAAAGTTTCTCGACGACGACTGGGGCCATCGCACCTGGGCCCGCGACCTGACCAAACCCTGGACCTGGCGGGTGACTGAAGCCTCGTCCGAAATCGATCGGGCCGCAGCCAGCGGAGCGCGCCGCGAAGACACGATCCGCAACATCCATACGCGCGTCGCCATCGGCATACGCGGCACCCCGATGCCCGCGCATCGAGCGGTCGACGCGGGGGAAAAGGACGCGATAACGCCGGCGGATCGCTGGCACGTCGCCAATTACGCCTATTCGCTGCGCACCGGCACGACCTCGCCTGGCGAACGCAACGTGGTCGAGGGCGTGGAATGGGCGGGCGATTTGCCGGGCGGCGTCCACGACGCGGCGTGGGAGAAAATCCCGGCCAGCACCTTCAGACTGGTGCCGAACGTCGTCAAAGAGGACCGCCTGTTCACGCCGCTGAACGATGCGATCACCGTACGCGTCGTGTACAACGACCGTGAAATCGCGTTTCTGCTGGAAGTCAACGACCGCACCGAGAGCCGTCCCGGCGGGCCGGTGATGGCGCAGATGCCGGACAGGAACGAGAAAATGTATTCCGACGCTGTCGCGATTCAGTTCCCGAAAGAGGGTGCGTATTCCACGGCGCCGGTCGACAAGCCGCTCTATCGCCACGGCGACGCGGACCATCCCACGACCATCTGGTACTGGAACGCCGGTTCGATCGAGCCCGCCGCCGAACCGCGCGCGATGTTGCTCGATGCCACAGGTCCCGACGCAAAAATGACCAAGCGCGCGAGTGGCGACGACCTCGTCGCTCGCGGCGAGTGGAAGGACGGCGGCTGGCGCGTGCTCATGAAGCGCCCACGCGGGATCCGTGCCCCATCCGCGGAGGCGCCGGGCGGCGCCGGCCCGGCGGACGTCATCTTCACCAAAGGGCAATTCATCCCCTTGTCGTTTGCGAATTGGGATGGAAACAATGGCGAGGTCGGTGCCAGGCATACCCTGACCCCGTGGTTCTGGCTGCTGCTGCCGCCCGATACGAACTACGCCGTGGTATACGGCTCGCCGCTAGTGACTGCCCTGGCGTTCTTCCTGGCGGGATTCGCGCTGGTCAGGAGCGAGCGCCGCAAACGCCTGGGGGTCCGCCGGACCACGGGATGACTATGTCACCAGAGTGTCACTGGACAATTCAACAATGACTGCACAACCTGGAGAAATCACATGAAAGCACTGCATTCGGTCGCATTTGTTCTGAGTGGTTTGTTTGCCTTCGCGGCAGGTCCGGCGACCGCGGCGGATTATGCCGTGGTGGCTGGCGGCGTCAAAGACGGCGGCAGCGTCAGCGGTCGTGTCAGCTTCAGCGGAACCCCGCCTGCGCCGGTGATGCAGAAGGTCGATGAGGACGTCCAGGCGTGCGGGGGCGACCGGCCTTCCACCGAGCTTCTCGTTGGCGGAAGTGGCGGGATACAGAATGTGGTACTCAGCATAGAGACGGTTGCCTCGGGAAAGGATTGGAATTTCGCCGAGGAATTTGCCTACGATCAGAAGAAGTGCGCATTCGTTCCGCGCATCATGCTGATCAAGCCCAATATGGCGGGAGCGGTGTTGAACAGCGACAGCGTCGGACATAACTTCCACACCATAAGCACGGGCGTCTACAACATCAACAAGAAAATCCAGCCCGGTGCCAAGCTGGTCGTGACCAAAGACCAGATCAGAAGATCGGGCAAGATCCGCGCAAAATGCGACATCCATTCCTGGATGGGCGGATGGTGGATCGTGGCCGAGACTCCTTATGCGGTGGTCTCCGACAAGGATGGAAATTTCTCCCTCACGAACGTTCCTCCCGGGAGCTACACACTCAAGATCTGGCACGAAAAACTCGGAGAGTCCGAGCAGAAAATCGTGGTCAAGAAGGGGGAAACCACGAAAATGGATGTTTCTCTGAAGCTTTGACCGGCTTGCTGCAACGGTGCGGACCAGTCAGAGTCAACGAAGGCAGCAACCTGGTGGAGGCAACGCGTGAGGTTCGACGCCCGAAAAACAATGGGCCGCTGGATCCTGGTGCTGGCTGTGACATTGGCGTTCTTCTATGGCCTGGATCACGCCCTGATGCGTGCTCAAGGGTTGCCTCTCAACTGGAATATGTCGCCGGGTAGTTAGGACGCGAGGCGCGGCGCGGGAGCGCGCACGACCGGACGCTCCTCTATCGGCAGATTGACCAGGGCGGCGAAGACGCCGAGCCCGATCGAGATCAGCCACACGACCTGGTAGGAGCCGGTGTGGTCGAACAGGTACCCGCCCAGCCATACGCCGGCGAAGCTGCCGATCTGGTGGCTGAAGAATACGAATCCCGAGAGCATCGACATGTACGACACGCCGAAGATGCCGCCGATCACGCCGTTGGTGAGCGGCACGGTCGACAGCCACAGCACGCCCATCACCGCCGCGAACAGGTACACCGAGGCTTCGCTGACCGGCGAGAAGATGAACAGGGCGATGGTGATGCTGCGCAGGATATAGATCGAGGAGAGCAGGTACTTCTTCGTGTATTTCGCGCCAAGCGCGCCCGAAGCGAAGGAGCCCACGATGTTGAACAGGCCTACCAGCGCGAGCGCCAGCATGCCGACGTTGGCCGACAGTCCCAGGTCGAGCAGGTAGGCGGGAAAATGCACGGTGATGAAGGCGAGCTGGAACCCGCACACGAAATAGCCGGCGGTGAGCAGCAGGAAGCTCTTGTGCCCGAACGCCTCGCGCACCGCCTCGCCGATACTCTGCATCGGCGCGCCACCGCCCGGTCCGCCGCGCTTTTCCACCAGCGCGGTCGCGAGCGGCGCAATCAGCGCGGCGCTGACCGCCAGGGTGAGCAGCGCGTTGAACCACCCGACGTGCGTGATCAGGGTCTGCGTGTAGGGCAGCATGGCGAACTGGCCGAACGAGCCCGCGGCGCTCGCCACGCCGAGCGCCATGCTGCGGCGCTCCGGCGGGACTGCGCGGCTCACCACGCCGAAGATGATGCTGAAGGTGGTGCAGCCTTGCGCCAGGCCGACGAAGAGGCCGGTGGCGAGCGCGAACTGCCATCCGGTGCCGGCCATGGCCATCAGCACCAGGCCGGTGGAGTAGCACACGGCGCCGACGAGGAGCACGCGCCCCGCCCCCTTGCGGTCGGCGATCATCCCGAGAAACGGCTGGGAAGCGCCCCACACCAGATTCTGCAGCGCGAGCGCGAAAGCGAAAGTCTCGCGGCTCCAGCCATGCGCCAGTGTCATGGGCTGGAGAAACAGCCCGAAGCCCTGTCGCGTGCCCATCGCCAGCGTCAGGATGATGCCGCCGCACAGCAGCACCATGCCGGGGGACCGCCAGTCTTGTCTGCTCATGATTGCCTTCCTTCTGCCCCACGGGGCGGGGTATCGATGACCGCTATTCCACCTGCTGCGGAGGCGCGATGGCAAGACCTTGCGCGAAATCCACCCCGATCAGCCGGAGCTGCTCCAGCACGCCGACGCTCTCCACGTACTCGGCGATAGTCTGGATCCCCATCGCGTGGCACTTTTCGTTGATCGTCTCGACTTTTTCGGAGGCCGCGAGTGCGCGGTCGATGTCCTTGACGATGCCGTAGGTGAGTTTCACGAAGTCCGGCCGGGCGTCCCGGAGAAACTCGAAGGACGCGTTGCTGCCGTCGAAACCGGCGAGCGTGAACCGGCAGCCTTCCGGCTTGAGCTGTGCCTGCAGATCCATGAGCTGCCGGATGCTCACGAGCGCGGTGTCCCAGGCGATTTCGAACGCAAAGGTCCCTTCGGGCAGCAGCGCGCTTTTCACATGTTTCGCGGTGAAATCCGCGAACTTCATTTCTCTCAGCGTATCTCCGGAGAGATTGATGCCGTTGGCGGGAACCGGCCAATCGGAATTTTCGCCGCGCCTCGCCATGATCCATTGGGTGAGGTGGCTGACCACCCACCGGTCAATGTAGGGCAGCAGATGGTACTCCTGCAGCATCGGGAAGAACGTTCCGGGCGGCAGCAGCTTTTCCTCCTCCTCCTTGAAACGCACCAGGACTTCCTGGTAGGGGCGGTCCTTGCTCCCGGCGATCGGCAGGATCTGCTGGGCGAAAAGCACGAAGCCGCCGGTCTTGAGCGCGGTAATGAGCTTGTCCGCAAGCTCCTTCTGCACGGCGAGTTCGTCTTCGTCCATATGCCCGGAGCGTATTCTGTCGGAGTTCCCGCCCGCGGGAAAGCGCCGGCGCGCTCACCGGGCCCTTTTCCGTCCCCGGGTGCGCTAGAATCGCACGGGAAAATCGGAGAAAAGGGGAGCGAGGCCATGCCGGAAGCCAGCATCAGGAACCGGCCCGCAATCAAGTCGAAATTCCTGTCCCACGGCACGCTGAGTTCCAAGAACCTCGAGGCCTCGCGCAGGTTCTACGAGGAATTCCTCGGTCTGGAAGTCGTGCGCACGAGTCGTGTGTCTCTGATGATCCGGCTCGGCGGCAGCCACGTCTACGCGGTCGTCGAAAACAAGAGAAAGAACGCGCCGATGGACCGTCTCTACCACAACGGCGTCGACGTCGAGACCGACGCCGACGTCGACGAAGCCTTTCGCGCGTGCAACGAGCAGGCGCAAGAATGGGGGTTGCACGAGATCACCCGGCCGGTGGCCGTGCACGGCACCTACAGCTTCCACTTCTGGGACGGGGACGACAACGCCTGGGAGATCCTCTCGAATCCCCAGGGCGGATACACGTGGATTTTCGACCAGGGCGACCTTTCGGGGAAGGGACATTTTGAAAAAGGCTTCAGGCACCGGCGACCGGATACGAAGGCATGAAACACCGGATCGTGCCGTCGCGTCACTCATGATCAAGTCGCTGTTCCTCCCGGAGACCGATCCGAAGCAGGCGGTGCGCATGCGCCGCTTCCTGCTCGCCACTGCGACTTACGCAATCTGCGCCGCGCTGCTGGTGCTGGCTTACGTATTCAAGCTGATCGAACTCGAGCCGGTGCTTGTCCTGATCGCCGCGATGGCCCTCATCAACGTGTCGCTGTTTTTCCTGTTCCGAACGGGCTTCAACCTGCGCTTTCGCGATCCGAGCCTCACCTGGGGGCAAACGTTCACGGCGAATATCGTCCTGATGTATGCCATCTACAGCTTCAATCAGGGGCGCGCGTTCGGCCTGATGATATTTCTTTTCATCCTCACGTTCGGAGTCTTTCAATTCAGCACCCGGGAGTTCGTCACCATCACGCTGCAGATCCTCGCCGGTTACGGCCTGGTCATCAACCTGCTGATGACGTTCAAGCCGGATACGGTCAACGTCTATCTCGAATGGTTCCAGTGGGCGGGGCTCGCATGCCTGCTGCCGCTGTTTGCGGTGGTCGGCGGAAGGATCAGCGCGCTGCGACAGCGGCTGCGACGCAGCAACGAGGAGCTGCGCTCGGCGCTGGGCGCGGTCCGCCAGGTCGCCACCCACGACAGCCTTACCGGGCTGCCCAACCGGGTTCTCTTCAACGAGGAACTGCTGCACGCGCTCGCCAAGGTCGAGCGGCACCACCGTCCGATGGCGCTGTTCGTGCTCGACCTGGACCGGTTCAAGGTGATCAACGACACGCTCGGCCATGCCTTCGGCGACCGGGTGCTGCAGGAGGTGGGGAAGCGGTTGCTCGGCTGCGTGCGCGAAAGCGACATCGTCGCGCGCCTGGGCGGGGACGAATTCGTCGTCCTGCTGGAGGAGTTCGGCGATCAATCCAATCTCACCGAAGTGGCGCGCAAGCTGCTCGCCGCGGTGGCGGATCTGAATGCGATCGACGGCCGCGAGATCGGGCTGTCGGTGAGCATCGGCGTCTGCACGGCGCCGGACGACGGTCGCGATCAGAAGACGCTGTTCGCCAACGCCGATATCGCCATGTATCGCGCCAAGGACATGGGGCGCAACAACTACTGCTTCTTCTCGGCGGAAATGCACACCTACACCCTTGAGAAGCTCGAATTGGAGGCCGGGCTGCGGCACGGCCTGGAGCGCGGCGAATTCCGCATCTATTACCAGCCGAAGATCGACATGACGAGCGGCGCCCTCACCGGCGTGGAAGCCCTGCTTCGCTGGCAGCATCCGGAGCGCGGTCTGATCGGCCCGGATAAATTCATACCGATCGCCGAAGCCACCGGACTGATCGTGCCGATCGGACTGTGGGTGCTGCGCGAGGCGTGCACCCGCGCCAAGGCCTGGCAGAACGCCGGGCTGCCGCGGTTTACCATGGCGGTGAACCTGTCCCCGAGCCAGTTTCGCCAGGAGGAACTGGTGCCTCAGGTCGCCGAGATTCTCAAGTCGACCGGGCTCGATCCGAAGTGCCTGGAGCTGGAGATCACCGAGAGCGTGGTGATACAGGATCCCGACAAGGTCGTGGTCAAGCTGGAGACGCTGCGCCGCATGGGCGTGCGCATCGCCATCGACGATTTCGGCACCGGCTACTCGTCGCTCGGATACCTGAAGCGCTTTCCGATCAACAGCCTCAAGGTGGACCGGGCATTCGTGAAGGATCTGCCGCACTCGAGCGACGACATCGCCATCACCCGCGCGGTGATCGCCATGGCGCACAGCCTGGACATGAACGTCATCGCCGAGGGCGTGGAGTTGAGGGAGCAGTTCGACACGCTGCGCAAGGAGGGCTGCGACGAATTCCAGGGCTTCCTGTGCCGCCCCGCGATGACCGAAGAGGACTTGCTCCACTTCGTCCGGGACAGTCGCGCTCGCGACGCATTCATCAAGTAGGACGCAGAATTGCGGGTCGCCGTGTCGCGAGTGCCGGCTGCGCTGATTGCGGCGGGGGCACTCCTGCTGGGGACCGCCATCGCCCAGGCGCAATCGGTCTCCTATCCGGTGCGTGCGATCCGCCTGGTGGCCGGCACTGCCCCGGGCGGGATCACCGACTATCTCGCGCGAATGGCGGCGGAAGGTCTGGCTGCGCAGCTCGGCCAGCAAGTGCTGGTCGAGAACAAGGCGGGCGCCACGGGCAACCTCGCCATCGAGCACGTGGCCAGGTCGCCCGCCGACGGCTATACGCTGCTCCTGGTGGCGGGCGGCAACGTCGTGATCACGCCCTTTCTGTACCGCTCGCTGCCGTTCGATCCCCTCGAGGACATCGTGCCGGTGTTCAACATCGCCGGAGCGCCGCAGCTCCTGGTCGTGCCGGCCTCGGTCCCCGCATCGAATCTGCGCGAATTCATCGCGCTGGCGATGGCCAATCCCGGAAAGCTGAACTACGCTTCGGCCGGTCCCGGCAGCACCACGCACCTCGCCGCCGACCACTTCGCGCGGCTCGCGCAGGTCCACATGGTGCACGTTCCCTACAAGGGCGTGGGTCCGGCGCTGACCGACCTGGTCGCGGGCCGCGTGCAGATGCTGTCGGTCGGCCTGGGGCCGGTGCAGGCCCAGCTGAAGAGCGGCGCGCTCAAGGCGCTCGCCGCCGCGTCGAAGACGCGCCTTGCAGCACTGCCGCAGGTGCCGACTGCCGCGGAGGCCGGGCTTCCGGGTTACGAGATGACCACCTGGTTCGGCCTGTTCGTGCCCAGGGGAACCAGCCCCGGGATCGTGCGCCTGCTCAATGCAAGAATGCAGGCGGTGATCGAAGATCCGGGGGCCAGAAGCCGCATGCTCGACGCGGGAATCGAACCGATCGGCGGGTCGGCGCAGTCGTTCGCGGAGCGGGTACGCTCCGACTATCGCGACTGGGAGGGCGTTGTGAAGGCCTCCGGACTCAAACTCGACTGAAGGAGCGACGATGAAAATCTGCCACTACAACGACGGCCAGGTCGGCGCGGTCACCGGCGAGCGCGTCCATCCGCTGGGCGAGGTGCTCGTCCAGGCTGGCCATCTCAAGCCCGGCTACACGATGCTCGAAGCGATCGAGCGCCTCGCCAACGAGCCGGCGGCGATGAGATGCGCGCGTTTTTCCGTGCAAGCGGGTTCGTCCCTGCCGCTCGCTTCGGTGAAGCTGCTCGCACCCATCCTCAACCCGCCGGCGATCTGGGCCGCCGCGGCCAACTACAAGGCCCACCAGGAGGAGATGCGCGCAAAAATGGGCTCGTCGGATCGATCCAGCCTTTCCAAGGACGACCTGATGGCGGAATTCTTTCTGAAGCCTTCTTCCTCGATCGTCGGGCCGGGAGGGGCCGTGATATTGCCCAGGGTGTCGAAGGACGTGGATTTCGAATGCGAGCTGTGTGCGGTGATCGGAAAGACCGCGCGGCACGTCACCGAGGACGCGGCGCTCGAGCACGTCTTCGGCTACACCATCTGCTGGGATTTCAGCCAGCGCGATCCCTGGGGGCGCGGCCGGCAGAACACGCGCAATATCCGCAAGGGATTCGACACGTTCACCGGGCTCGGGCCCTGGATCGTGACGCGCGACGAGATCGACGACCCGCAGAACCTCGCGATCCGCGTGGAGCAGAACGGCAGGGAAGTGATGCGCGCGCATACCAGCGACATGATCTGCAGCCTGCGCGATCACATCCGTTTTCTTTCGGACGTGATGACCCTGCAACCGGGGGTGCTGATCACCACCGGCACGCCGGCCGGTGTCGCCAGGCTCGCAGGCGGCGACCATCTCAAGGGGAGCATCGAGAGAATTGGCGCGATGGAAGTCGATGTCCGCGCCGAAACAGGCTGACAGCCGTCTTCCCGGACCTGCCGGCGGCGACTCCATTCGCGCCCGCATCGCCGTCGCTCGGCTTCCGCCAATGGCGTAGACTGGCGGGCCCTCTCCCCGGAAGAATGCCATGCATCGCGCGGAAGAATTCGCGAGAGCCAGGTTGCGGCGAAATCGACGAGCGGTCGGCCTCGCCGGCGGTGGTCGAAGGGGCCCGGGATGAATCTCCCCAGGTGCTTCATCTCTGCAGCAGTTTTTCTCTGCCTCGTCCCGGCACCGGCTTTGCCTCAGGATCTTCCACCGGCGCAGGCGTACCCCAGCCGCGCAATCCGCCTGGTGGTGGACACGTCACCGGGCGGGATCACCGACCTCCTCGGCCGCTTGGCTGCCGAGGGTCTGTCGCAAACGCTCGGTCAGGCGGTCGTGGTTGAAAACCGGCCGGGGGCCTCGGGCAATCTTGCCATCGAGTACGTCGTGCGCTCGCCCGCCGACGGCTATACGCTCATGATCTGCGCCGGCGGCAACCTGGTGGTCAAGCCGTTCCTCGAACATTCGTTGCCTTTCGACTCGATGACGGATCTGGTACCGGTGATCAATATTGCGGAAGCACCGCACATTCTCGTCGTGCCGGCAAGCCTGCCGGTAACGGACCTGGCCGGGTTTATCGCCCACGCCCGGGCCAACCCGGGGAAGATCTACTACGGCTCGGCCGGGATCGGCAGTCCTCCGCATCTTTCGATGGAATTGTTCGCGCGGGTCGCCGGTTTGAAACTCGTTCATGTCCCGTACAAGGGCATCGGCAATGCGCTGCCGGACATGATTTCAGGCCGAGTGCAGGTGATGTCCATGAGTCTCGGCTCGGCGAGGCCCTACCTGAAGAGCGGGCAGATCCGGGCGCTTGCCGCCGGGGCGAAGCAGCGGGTGGCGGGGCTCCCGGAGGTGCCCACATCGGGTCAGGCTGGACTTCCCGGCTGGGAAATGAGCGCGTGGTTCGGCATCTTTGCGCCGCGGGATACCGCGCCGGAGATCGTGCGCCAGCTCAATGCGTCGATGCAGGTTGTGATTGACGACCCGAGGTCGAAGCAGCGGTTCCTCGAGATTGGCGCCGACCCGGTCGGCGGCCCGGCGGACGCCTTTGCCGAGCGCTTCCGCTCCGACAATCGCATGTGGGGGCAGATCATCCGCGAGTCGGGAATCAAGCTCGAGTGAAGTCTGCAAAGGCCTCCATTGAAAGTTTGCGCGCGCGCGCGGCAGGCGCTGCCGCTGCATGCCGGACCTGGCTGAAGCGGCGCAGCCGGCGCGACGTCGTTCTGATGGGACTCGCCCTGGCTTTCGTCCTGGCGACCGCTGTCGCGGTCGTTTTCGCGGGAACGCTAGTGCGTTACTACAGGGTCATTTCCGCGCCCGCGGGTTCCGTGCCGTTGTCCGAAGAAGCGCGCAGCGCGATGCGCGGGAAAGCAAAGCAGCTCGCGGCGGCGCTCGATGCGCGCCTCGACAGGAAGAAGGATCTGGCCGGGGAGGCCTGGCCTTCCGCCCAGATCCTGGTGGCGCTTCGGGAGAACGACCCGGACTATGCGCGCCGCATCGATTCCAGGACGATAGCACGGTATTTCCGCTCGATCGCCGGGCCCGAGTGCGCCTGCTGGCGCAGGCAGCCGAAGGCGCAATTTCCCAACCATCTGGGCCTGAGTGCCTGGGTGGTGTGGACGCTGGCGGCGTACGGAATCCCGGCGCAGAAAGGCGAGATCGAGTTTCTCCTGGCAACGCAGGATGGCGACGGCGGCTGGCCGATCTTTTCCGACGCGCGGCAGAGGCAGTCGTCGAGCTACGCGACCGCCGCGGCGATATTCGCGCTGCACCAGCAATCGAAGTTCGAGACCAGCCCGGAGCGGCGCTCGCGCCTCGCCACGGCGGTGCAGCGCGGTGCGCGCTGGCTGACGAGCCGGGCGGCGCCCGGACGCGCGCGCTGGGCGGACTATCCGGGTGGGCGTGAAACCCTGGGCGTTTCTGGTTTCGTGCTCTACGTGCTGCACCGCGTGGGCGCGCCGGGGCTCGCAGAACTCGACCGCGCCTGGCTGCGCGAGCTTCCCGTTGGGGAGCCGCTGGCGCTCGGCGGCGACGTTTCCCCGAAAAGCATTCAGGTCGGCCCGAGATCGTACCGCGACGACACGCGCCATTACGCGCTGCCCTGGGGCATTCTCGCCACCGTCCTCGCCTATCCGACTGCTTCGCTCGGGGACAAAGCGCGCGCGCTCGAATGGCTGGAACAAAATCTGGGGCCCGGGGCCCCGCTGTATTCCCTGACCGGAAGAGGAAGGAACGTCGCGATCGGAGCCGAAATTCTCCTCGCGCTGCGCGCGAATTTTGAGGCGAAGGGTGGCTAGTCCTGTGGCCGATCCCCGGAACGAGGGCGCCCTGCGCCGCGACGTCGCGCTCGCCAACCGTATCCTCGAGCGATTCGGGCTCTCCAATGCATTTGGCCACGCGAGCGCACGCATTCCAGGCACCGGAACCTTCTATTTCCCGACGCGTCGCAGTCCGGGATTCGCCGACGAGAACCGGCTGCTGGTGCTCGATACCGAAGGCAGGATCGTGTCCGGCGAGGGAACGCCGAACAGCGAGCTGTGGATCCATGCGCGGATCTACGCCGCCCGGCCCGAGGTGGGCGGTGTCGTTCACGCCCATCCGCCGGCGTGCATCTGTCTGACGCAGATCGGTCAGCCGCACCGGGTGGTGCACAACCAGGGCGGAGCCTTTCACGAGGGCGTTCCGGAATTCGAGCGCATCGGGCTGATCCGCACGCGCGAACTCGGCGACCTGCTGGCGCATCGTCTCGGCGCGCGGGTCGCGGTGATGATGCGGGGGCACGGAATCACGACCGCGCTGCCCGAGGTCCGCGCCGCGACAGTCGCGGCGTGCATGCTCGAGGAAAGCGCCGCCCTGCAGCTGCGCATGCTCGCGGCCGCGGGAGGCGATGCCGGAAAAATCCGCGCGTATACTCCGGAGGAAGCGCTGAGCTTGAGCGACCAGATCAGTCCCAGGGTGGTGGACCGCGCCTGGGAGTACTATGCCGCCGCGGCCGACCGGATGCCGCTTGGCGCAGCAACAGGAGGAGGACGGACATGATGAAGACGAGCTTGTTTATTGCGCTGGCGTTGGCGCCTTTTGTGGCCGGCTGCGTCGACGCGCCGCCCTCGCCCGCGGCCCGGTCTGAACTCGCGCCGACCGGAACGCTGCGCATCGCGGTATTCACGGGAAATCCGGTCATCGGCACGAGGAGCGATACCGGGGAAGTCGCGGGGACCACGGTCACGATAGGGCGCGAGCTCGCCCTGCAGGCCGGCGTCGACGCCCGGATCATCGAATACACCGCCGTGGCGAAGCTCATGGAAGACGCCAAATCCGGCGCCTGGGACATCACCGTGGTCGCCTACGATCCCGCACGGCGCAACCTGATCGACTATGCGCCCGCGCACATTGCCGTCGATCTCACCTACCTGATCGCGCCGGGATCGGCGATCCGCGACGTGCCGGATGCCGACAAGGCCGGCGTGCGCATTGCCGCGGCGCGCGGCGCCGCCACCGCGCTGTTCCTCGAGAGATCGCTCAAGTCGGCGTCGCTGATGCCTGCCGAGAACGAGCCGGCGGCCTTCAATCTCATCAAGGAAGGCAAGGCGCAGGCTTACGCGCAGAACCGCTACATGCTGCTTGGCCTCGCGGAGAAATTGCCCGGAGCGCGCGTCCTCGACGACAGCTTCGCGGTCGCCGAACTCGCGATCGCGTTGCCGAAGGGGCGGCCCGCGGCGCTCGCCTACGTCAGCAATTTCGTCGAGCAGTCGAAGAAATCCGGCTCGGTCGAACGCGCGATCGAAGCTGCCCGCCTGCGCGGGGTGAGGGTGGCGCCTGCTGCGCGGTGAAATCGCGCCGGGCGGGCGCGCCTTAGCGCGACATCAGACCGGTCGCGCTTCGCCCGACGGCGTTCGGGCGGGAGGTGGTGAAATTCCCCGCGGTAATGGCGGTGGGCCCGTTGAAATTTCCGGGAATGATTCCCTGGCCGACGACATTGCCGGCAGTGACTCCAGGGAACGGAACCTGCCGCGTCGGCGGGCGGTGGCGGCGAACCGGCACGAACACCAGCGGAGCGGCGTACGGAGAGTAGACACCGGCGTAAGCGTCGCAGTCGACGCGACGTTCCGCGAGGCAGCGCTGGTAGGCGGCGAGCGCGGCCTGGGATTCGGCGGCGGCAACGCTGTCGCGCGCGCGTCTTTCCGCCTGGAGCTGGCGCTCGAGTGCGTCGACCCTGTCGTTCAGCGCGGATTCCCTGCCCGGATATGAACTCGCTATGAGACGCGGGGGCTGTTCGTAAACGGAAAGGCGGTCGGTCACGACGGCGGCTTTTCTTGCGGAATCACGCTTCTGCGGCGCCTGGTCCGAGTAGTGTGTGGTGCCGGCGTCGTCGATCCACTTGTAGACCTGGGCGATGGCAGGGCTTGCGCTCACCACCGCCCCTAGGAGGGCGGCGGACCCTATCAGCGATGCTGCCAGCTTGCGCATGCCAGGCCTCCGGTCGTATTGGCGAAATCCTAGCAAAGTCCGGCATGCCCGGCTTGCTTAAAGTGTTTCAAAATGTGCGTCGCCGCCGGGGGTTGGCGACTGCCCCTACCCGAGGTGTTTCCGGAAAAATTCGGTCGAGAGGGCGAGCGCGCGATCGGCCTCCGGCTTGCTGTAAGTCCTGCCGCCGTGGCGGGCGAACGCATGGTCGGCGCCGGGATACTTGTGCAGGGTAACCAGCGGGTTGGGCGCGAGCCGGCGCTCGAGAAGCTCGTTCACTTCCGCCTGCACCCAGCGATCCTTCATCGCCATGTGCAGCATGAAGGGACGGTGCAGGTTCTTCACCTCGCGGATGCGGTGCTCGATGTAGGTGCCGTAGTAGGCGACCGCGCAGTCGATGTCGGTGCGGCAGCACATGAGATAGCAGAGCTTGCCGCCCAGGCAGTAGCCGACCGATCCCACCTTGCCGTTGCAGCCTGGCAAGGCCTTGAGAAAGGCCGCGGTGTCTTCCATGTCCCGCACGCCGAGGTCGTAGTCGAAATCGTAGTACAGGTCGAAGGCTTTCTTCACGTCCTCGGGATTGCGGTCGTAGAGCTCGACGCCCGGCTCCTGGCGCCAGAAGAGATCCGGCACCAGGCAGACGAAACCTGCCTCGGCGAATTCCTGCGCGTGACGGCGCATGGTGTCGTTCACGCCCCAGATTTCCATGATGGCGATGACCGCCCCGGCGGGCGTGCGCCCGGGGTACGCAACGTGCGCGCCCATTTCGCCGTCGCGCAGGCGCACGCGGATGTTCTCCGTTCGCAGCATGGGGCTCAGTTCAGCTTGAGCAGCGCGCGCGCGTTGCCCGAGAAGATCCGGTCCTTCTCTGCCCTTGCGATCTCCAGGCCGTTCACCGCGTTCACCGTTTCGCGGATCAGCATGCGCCCCTGCTCGGCGTCGAAAGGCGCGTCGGTCGCGAACAGGCAGTGCCCGGTGCCGAAGAAGGCGTGGCCGCAGCGCGTTGCCGCGACCGAGCCGTTGAGCGAGGTATCGGCGTAGAGCATCTTGTAGTACTCGGCGGGACGCTTGCGGATCCCGGCCTTCTTCGCCACGGGATTCTCATCGGTCTTGCCGTGGAAGATCTGGTCGAAGCCCAGGTCGATCTTGCCGGCGTAGAACGGCACCATGCCGCCCATGTGGTGGGTGATGATCTTCAGGCCGGGAAGCTCGTCGTAGATTCCGGAGAAAATGAGCCGCGTCACGCACGCGGTCGTCTCATACGGCCAGCCGAAGGTGAACCAGATCTCGTTCTCGGAGGTTTTTTCGGTGGCGTAATCGGCGAACTGCGGCCCGCGTATCGGATGGATCCACACCGGCAGGTCGTGCCGCGCCATGTTCTGGAAAATCGGCCGGAACTCGGGTGCCGACAGCGGCTTGCCGAGCACGTTGGTGAAGATCTGGATGCCTTTCGCGCCCAGCTCGCCGATCGCGCGGTCGGTCTCGCGCACGCAGGCGTCGACGTTGTTCATCGGCATCGAGGCGATGAAGGTCGGAAACCGGTCCGGGTATTTGGAGCACAGTTCGGCAAGGCCGTCGTTGGCGATGCGCGCTAGCTCCGGGGTCTTGTCCGGGGTCCCCAGCATCTCGATCGGCGGGTTGGCGAGCGACAGCACCTGCTGCATTCCTTCGAACTCGTCGAGCATGCGCAGGCGTGCGTCGACGTCCCAGAGCGTCGGCAGTTCCGGGAATGCGGAGAGCGCGATGTGCCCGGGCACCAGGCTCGAGAGTCGATCGTAGATGCTCTTCGGCATGAAGTGGTTGAAGACGTCGATGATCACGGTAGCCTTTCAGTCGATGCTGATGCGCATTTCGCGGATCGCCAGTGTCCACTTGGCGATGTCCGCCTTGAGGAACGCAGCGAACTCTTCGGGCGTGCTCGAAGCTAGTTCGATGCCCTGGCTGCGCGTGCGCTCCTTCAGCTCGGAAATGCCGAGGATGCGCACCGTTTCGGCGTTCAGTTTCGCGACGATGTCCTTCGCCGTGCCGGCGGGCGCGAGCAGGCCGTACCAGGTGTCGATGTCGATGGGGTAGCCCAGCTCCGCCAGCGTGGGGATGTCGGGTGCAAGCGGCGAGCGCTTCGAGCTCGCCACCGCGAGGCCCGTCAGCCTGCCTGCCTGCACCTGGGGCAAAGGCAGCAGGATAACGTTGAACGCGATCGACACCTCGCCCGCGAGCAGCGCGGTGGCCGTAGGCGCCGCGCCCTTGTAGGGCACATGCACCAGGTCGATTCCCGCCATGCGCTTCAGCTGCTCGGCCGCCAGGTGCTGCGGGCTGCCGTTGCCGTTGGATGCGTAGGTGAGTTTCCCCGGGTTGGCTTTGGCGTACTGGATCAGCTCCGCGACCGTCTTCACCGGAACCTTGGGATGCGCGGCGAGCAGGTTGGGCTGGGTGGCGACGCGCGAGATCGTCTCGAAATCCTTCACCGGCTCGTAGGGCAGCTTCGGGTACAAACCCACGTTCAGCGAAAGCGGGCTGTTGCCGCCCATGAGCAGGGTATAGCCATCGGGCGCAGCTTTTGCGACGGCGTCGGTGCCGATGTTGCCGTTCGCGCCGGCCTTGTTCTCCACCACCACCGGCTGGCCGAAGGTCCTGGACATTTCGGCGCCGAGCAGTCGTGAAAGGAAATCGTAGCCGCCGCCGGCGGGGAAGGGCGCGATGATGTGGATCGGCTTGTTCGGATAGCCCTGCGCGAAAGCGCTCGTGCAAGGAACGAAAGCGCTCGTGCAAAAAACGAAAGCGCCCGCGCAAAACGCGAGAAGCGCGGCAAAAAAGCCGGATCGTAAAAATTCATTCGAATTCACAATAACTCCCTGTGGATTTTCGGTCGCGGCTGTCGCCGCGATCGGCTAACATCGCAAACTATGACGCAATTCCGCGCCGCTGTCAGCGTGTGCTTCAGCCTGGCCCTTGCGTTCTTCGCAACGGTCACCCGCGCGCAGGATTATCCTTCGAAACCCGTGCGCATCGTCGTGCCGTTCGCCGCGGGCGGCCCGAACGAAATTGTCGCGCGCCTCGTGGGACAGAAGCTCGCGGATGCCTTCGGCCAGCCGTTCATCGTCGAGAGCCGCCCCGGGGCCGGCGGCAATATCGGCACCGATTTCGTCGCCAAGGCATCGGCAGACGGCTACACGCTCCTCTCCGCCGGGCCGGGAAGCCTGGTGATCAATCCGCTGCTTGGCAGCGTGCCTTACGACACGATGCGGGATTTCGCGCCGGTGAGCCTGATGGCGACCGCGCCCAATGTGCTCGTCGTGCATCCTTCGGTGCCGGCAAACTCGGTGAAGGAACTGATAGCCCTCGCGCGCTCGCGTCCCGGCGAGCTCAACTACGCCTCGGGCGGCGCAGGCAGCACGCCGCACCTGGCGGCGGCGCTGTTCACGGCGATGGCCGGAATCCGCATCGCGCACGTGCCCTACAAGGGCACGGGTCCGGCCGTCACCGATCTTCTCGGCGGTCAGGTGCAGATGGCGGTTCTCGGCATTCCCACCGTGCTGCCGCATGTCAGATCCGGAAAGCTGCGCGCGCTCGCCGTGACCGGCAGGCGGCGCTCAGCGCAGCTGCCCGACGTGCCGACGGTCGACGAGGCCGGCGTGAGCGGATACGAGGTGAGCCCTTGGTACGGACTGCTCGCTCCGGCGGCGACGCCGCGCGAAATCGTCGCGCGCCTGAGCGCCGAGGTCACGAGAATCCTGCACAGCGCCGAGTTGCGGGAAAAGCTCGCCGCGCAGGGCGCCGAGCCCGCCGGCGACACGCCCGAGGAATTCGCCGCCTATCTGCGCGCCGAAGCCGCGCGATGGGCGCCGGTGGTCAAGGCTTCGGGGGCGAAGGCCGATTAGGATGTTCGCCGCTGCTCGAGTTTCGGTGACCTCCCGCCATGCGTGAACGTGCGCTTGTGCTTTTTTCAGGCGGCCAGGATTCGACCACCTGCCTCGCCTGGGCGCTCACGAATTTCGCGAGCGTCGAGACCGTGGGCTTCGACTACGGCCAGCGCCACGCGGTCGAGCTCGAGTGCCGCCCGGTGATCCTCGCCGAGCTGCGCAAGCGTTTTCCCGCGTGGGGAAAAAAACTCGGCGAGGACCACGTGCTCGATCTCGGCGTCATCGCTTCGCTCGGCGCGACCGCGATGACGCACGACATCGAAATCAGGATGGGCGACGCCGGACTCCCCAACACCTTTGTCCCCGGGAGGAATCTGCTTTTTTTCACCGTGGCCGCCGCGCTCGCCTACCGCCGGGGCATACGCACTTTGGTGGGCGGCATGTGCGAGACGGATTTTTCCGGCTACCCGGATTGCCGCGACGACACGATCAAGGCGCTGCAGGTGGCGCTCGGCCTCGGCATGGACCGGCGCTTCACGCTGGAGACGCCGCTCATGTGGATCGACAAGGCCGCGACATTCGCGATGGCCGAGGAACTCGGCGGTCAGCCGCTCGTCGATATCATCATCGAGCAGACGCACACCTGCTACCTCGGCCGTCGGGAGGCCCACGAGTGGGGGCC